>Ga0210059_1005481_pt1 | contig 20428 bp, 23 predicted proteins | sample Ectturendosymbi2_FD_188042 | JGI IMG/M metagenome (GOLD analysis project Ga0210059, IMG submission 188042) | Ecteinascidia turbinata endosymbiont from Florida, USA - Sample 2 (SPAdes) (version 2) | ecosystem: Host-associated > Tunicates > Ascidians > Unclassified | place: Key West, Florida...
TGTCTGGGTAACCGTTTTGTTTAAGAGTTGATCTGACGAGGTCGATCTCTTTCTTTCGTTCACTTTCTTGGTCACAGAGCTTGTCGGCTCGATGTAGCAGCGTGTTCAGTACTGCGCATTTATGTACAAGAGAATGCTCTGAGCGAAAATGCAGGTATTTACCAGTGTGTGTTGGTTTCCGGCATACCTTTGTACTAAGCTGGCCATGTTCCATTCGTGTTAACGTGTTCAGAAAAGCGATTGAGCCATTCTTTTCTTTTTCCATTGTAAAATTAATTGAGCTCTCAACTGCATTGATATGATTAAAGAAATCGGTAAGCTCCTCCTGTTTAAGAAGAACAAAGGTGTCATCGACGTATCGTTTCCAAAGTTTCGGGCCAGATATAAAAGTGTTCAATGCCCGAGTTTCTACGTCCTCCATTACCATGTTCGCGATTGCAGCTGATACTGGAGAGCCCATTGTTGTAACGAAGATCTGTTGGTAATTTTTTCCACGGAAGTGCAGGTGCGTCGCATTTAAGTCAAGGCGCAAGATATAACCGTCACAGTGAATAATCCCAATGATGAGAACTCCACTGGACCAAGCATAGCAGATAAGATATAGAATCTGCACAACAGTCCCGAAATTGAACTGAAAGTTGTAAAGAAGCACAAAACATAATTGTCACATCCAAATCCGGTTACGCAAAAATTGTAAAATCCAAATCCGTAAATAAAGTAAAATCCGGAAGGGTTTCAATCCAATTCCTTGTTTATCTCTACTGCGTAATGTGTATCAGTATTTTGCACTTTACATGTTGCTGGTGTCAAAAAAAATTTCTGACTTGCAAAATCGCTGATTTCGCGCCATCTGCTCATGAGCAGAGTGATGTTTCAGTCCAGGTCATGCATTTCGCAAATGATGACTGTTCCCTGAGATGTCAAATATGCTAAGAACTGATGATTAGGGTACAATTAGCATTAGGGTTTAGGTTTAGCGGTGGAGTCTCGAGACTTACAGTAGTCTCGGTCTTGAGACTCGTCTTGGAACCCATTTTTGTGAGTCTCGGTCTCGATAGTTTCAGGTCTCGTCTCGGTCTCCGTCTTGATTGCTACAGGTCTCGGTCACAGCCTATTATCTTGAGACTTTGAATATGGCATAGAATTGGCTTAGTAAAACCTGTATATCAAAAACTGCTCATGACTCCATCCAAAACATCTCATCAAAATCTGCCCATGAATCTATCCAAAACATTGATACATTACACAAATTCATTCTCTCTGATCACAGACCAGTAGCTGCAACCATCAAACTGACAGCACTACAGAGATGATCAGATAGTGATTTTTTGCTATCCGATCCTATCCTGTTTATGAAAAATGATATCCATATCCAATCCGAATCCTGTTTTGGTTAAAATCATAGTATCCGCATCCGAAAACTATCTGAAAGTGTTTTATGCTGCAAAACATATATTTTTGTGCTTTGTCTATTTTGCCTCGTCAGGCAAAATAACTTGTGGATTTGTTTTGCCTTCAGCTGAACATGATTTGTTGAAGTAGTCACATGACAAGTTCGGAACGCATGTCCTGCTTAGCTGAACATGCATCTGTAACAGCTCAGTCCCATGCATGGGTGATGGTTGTCATGGTTTCAGGGCTGGCAAGCTGTTAGCAGCTTCTTGTTTGCATGTGAACTGTAGGCCAAACCTTAACTCTACTCTAAACACTGAACCCCTCAATTAAAAAATCTACACTACACCTTGACCATAAGCCCTCATCCTAGACCCTAACCATAAACTCTTAAATCCCAACCAACTGTCTCTGCATATTGCACTTGTCACATGACCAAGGTGTAGTGGGGTGAGAACGACGTTGCAATACATTTTTTTGGTTTGGGAAAGCGTTCCCTTACCTTTTTGCTCTAGTAACGATACATACTTGAAGTTGTGCGATCTAAACGATTACATTAAAACTTGGCTGCGATATCACGAATGTGCCACCAACATGCAGATTCGCACTGCTAGTCAAAAGTCTGCAGTAAAACAGGAGGATCCAGTGTAGATTCTACACTGTAGAAGTTCTTGCAGGCAAATGCTCAGTTTATTCAAACTGTGGTGTAGCCTTTCTCTTCATTTGGTGTGCCAACGCCGTTCCCATACCTCTTCTTTTAGCAATACACTCTTGCACATGACCACTTCAACCAATCGAAGGCAAAATAGTTCCAGTACAGGTTTTGCCTCATGAAGCAGAATAGACACTACCTGAATGCGCTGTGCCCCTTTGGTCCTGTCATGCTCATAAACAGAAAGTTTGACATATCTTGCGAGCTTGACATATCGTGTAACCTGACTTTTCAGAGTCAATTGCATTCAAAAGCAAACTGAAGTTTTGCCACACAGTCCCGTAGCCATGGGGGTCTTTGATGGGCTTAGCTCCTCCGAAACAAAACTCCAATCGCCCAAATTTAAATATGAAGCACTATAAAACAGTGATGTTTGTTCAAATGTCAGAATGCCAAGCCCCACTGCACAAATATAAAGCCCCCCTTGCCTATAGAAGGCTTTCTGGTGACGGTTCTGTTGCCACACCAAGCTTTGCAATAGCCAATTCTTTGGTAACAATGGTTAGATTTTAATACCATCCATGAGCTCACATTCATAATTTCATGTATCAATCCTATATACTGTCGCACTTTAACCAAACCTAACTACATAGCAATGCTAGTCTACAAACCAAAACAAAACAGCATTCGAAACAACACACTGGTTTAAAATATGTCATTTACTGTATATTAAAATGACTGACTAAAAATTCAGTCTAACAAGTCAATGTCACAAAACAACAATTTTACATGTCATCTGGCCTGCATCCAACAACCGGTCAAAGCACTCGCAGGCTCACGAAGAATAGGCATGAAGACTACAAGGCCTGGTGTAGAATAGCCCTACAATTCGCATTAAAAGAGCTAGAGTGCTCTAGCTAGTCTAGACCAGGGGTCCACTTATAGTGGGTCGCGACCCAAATTTGGGTCGCGAGACTTTCCACTCTGGGTCTCGAAATAATTTAAACTTATATTTTAAATTCGCCATTCTCATTAGACAGAATAAATGTGGCCATTTAGGCCTACTATTTTATGTGCTAAGTTTCATACAATTTTGAGCACAAAAATTTCTACTGCTAATAAGTCCAAGTCCTAAAATTTATAGTTAATTACAGGGCATTTTTCCACAAAATTATATGCTCACGAAATGTTTGGGCCGTGAGAATTTAGAACTATTTTTTAGGGTCGCTCCAAAAAGTATTTGCAGGTCCCTGGTCTAGACTACATATCACAGCAGGCCTACACTAGCTAGCATTAGTTCAGGTATAGGTACGCAGCAAACAACGTCCTTAATATCTACTGAAAGTGCCCTATCTTGCCACATCAGCAACATATTCATGCTGACAAACGGCGTGTCCAGCAGACAGGGTGAATGGGATTACACTACGGTACAGAGATTACACCATGGACAGACTAGGAGTCATGGTACAGAAGGCTGAAAAGATGCTTATGAAGATAATGGATGAATGATTGTGCAACTTTTTCCAAAAGTCAGAATCCTCGAAATATCGATAAACCGTTTCGATTATCCGGATCCGTATCCAGTTCCCGTTTGAAAGCAGTTTTTGGATATCTGTATCCGGTTGCAAACTCTCTATCCTGCTGGATATCCAACCGGCAAACCGTATAGTGATCATCTCTGCAGCACTATCTAAAACCTGTATAGCCTAATTCATCGAGTTTTTGGTTTGCTGCATCTGCCGGTAAGAAACGACCTAAGCAGGTCGGAAAAATGCTAGAAATTCGAAAAAAATAAAGTTAGAAGTTCTGACTATATTTCTTTGAAAAAATTCAGAAAAATCCACCAATTTTCAAGTATCGTGTCTCGATCTCAGAATTTTTGTTGAAGTCTCGGTCTCGAAGTTTTAGTCAGGTCTTGGTCTCGAAGGTTACGGTCTCGACTACATCATTGACTGGTTTAGCATTTAGGATTTAGCATTAAGGTTTGAAAAAGAAAACTAATGGCGTCTAAGACTAAGTAAAATATTGTTGAGTGGTTGTTTTTCCCAAATTGTTGCTGATTTTGGAATATCTGACGTCTAACCAAACGTGTGTATTTTCGCAACAGATGTCAAAAGATTGATTGTCTAACTTCATTCCTTTATCCTGAAAAGCAAAAAAAATGATAAACAAGAATAACTCAGAAATTTCGTCGAAGTCACAAATTTTGTTTGACATGTTACGCGAAATCCCTGACTCGGTCAGAAATTTCACACGACACCTGGCCGCTCAAGCTTTGTGGTGTTTGACATGTTTGTGGTGATCACGTGATCCAATCGTGAATTGAGTGTTATCTGAATAAATGCGGCTGCATTTGTGGGTTGGAGACTAACGTAATGTCCATTGCTATGATTGCTAGACAGGAGGGAATTGTTAGCTGATTGCCTAGCCTACTGTTGCATTGAATTTGTTGACACTGAAAGGCTGTCACAAGCGAACTTAATGCATTTTTTTTGGATGCGGTCATATGTTGCATGTCTTCCTGTTTTTCATGTTGTTTTGCCTAGTTGAACCAAGCAAGCATAATGCGAGTAGTGAGAGTACAGACTACACTGCACTTAACAGTGCAACACACAGTAACAGTTCTTCAGTAGTCCAGTTCTTGTGCTTAGCTCTCTCACGTTGGATCCTAGGCTAGCTACTCTAGCGTAATCTTTATTTCAGGATAAGTGGCGTCATGAACACATGACCAAAAGCTGTAGTGGTTATTCACACAACTTGTGTTTTGTGTTGTCCTGCGAAATGTGAACAGAATCAAACAAGACGTTTTCCCACAGCTTATTATCTAGGCCAGCTAATGCTATAAATACTGTAGTTAGTATGCCCTACTCAAATCATAATCATTGATAATGGCTTTACTGAGCCAAAAATTATGTCACGATCTAGTATCTTAACCAGGGCCGTACATTGAATGACATATTGATGATGAAGGCCCCACTTAGTTACGCACAGCTGTTTTGTAATATAGTATTTTGCTTCATCAATCATGGCGATAAGACACGAGGTGTCAAGTAATGAAGTATGAAAAAAGTTACAGCCATTTTTGTATCAAAAAGTGAAATGCGACAATGGCACAGATGTTATGATTGACGTGAATGACATGACTGATAGTAACATTTACAGATAATCGAAAAATAAAAAGGTGGCTTTGCCAGAGAAGCAAGTATAGTTCCCAGTTCATAAAAAGCGTCACAAATGAGTATGGCAAGTTACAGTAGTGAACAATAAAGGTAGACATTTCGGAAAACTTGTACACAATCAAATGAAAATTAAAAAATCAGAAGACGATCATACATCAAACAGAGTTCGGAATGAGTGTAAATGAAGAACGAAAAAGAATGTTCACAAATAAGCCAACATAGAGTCACAAAGAAATGTAACATATCACAAAAATAAAAAAACAATAGACATCAGCATAACACAGATGATGGTGGGCAAGCAATGGGTGAAGAAATGAGGCATGTACAGATGAGCAGGAGGTGAGGCAAGCATACAGTTGAAGGAAGCGAGCACCAATAATGGTTATGACTCATATGAGGCAGAGGGCAAGGTATTTTAATACAGCAATCCTTATCAAAAACAAGTAGCATGGGCAGAAAACAATGTTTATAAACACACATCGTGAAGAAATGTAGATTTACCCACAGACCATAGTGGGGTGGGTTGCATGGATGAGTTGTTCCCAACCAGATGCATTGCATGGTGTCACCGAAATGAAGTTGAGGAGTAAAGGATGTGAACAGGTTACAGTATTATTAGCAGCAATGGAATGTGCGATTCACAGTAATAGTAATCGTTATTTATTGCAATAAGTGTTCAGTGCATCTGCATGAAAAACAAAATACGTTTAGTAAGTTAAAGAATTATTTAGTTCTAAGGTAAAGTTTAACAAAAAGTCATAGCCTATCTATATAAACTACCCATTTATTTCACAAATGTAACTGGTGTGGTTCTAGGAATTACTTAGGCTGAAGTCAATGTCCGTGAGGTTTTGGAGGTTGACATCACTTCATTTGCCTCGAAATCCTCATATTGCAGCGAGGGTGCTCTTCCAAAGAGCAAATCTGAGCTTTGTCCTTATGTATGTTATGACAGATGCATGCGGCTCCCTGCGTTTTTCAGCTGTTTATTCTGCCAGTCTTTTGTTTACTTTGTTGCATTCTGGTGCCATCCCTCCAGTTGTTGTGAAGACAAGGGGGTTGAATGAAGACTTCTTTTAGATGTCAATCACTTTTTGGTTGTATTTATCCTTTTCCTTTTCATGTTGTTGGTAGACCTCTGCTAGGGACTTCCTAGAATATGACTGTGAGGTAGGATGTGTGATCTTTATGTCAAAGAAAGTTTTCTCACAGCTATTCCACAGTCCTCTCGCAGAGATATCCAACCTTGCATTGTCAGCAGTGTTGACTATTCTTTGATAGTCATTTTCGTTGATTGATAGTGGGTTCAGAAGTGTGGGTTCGGCCTGAACATCCCTACAGACCTCTCTCATTATCTGTGCCTCAGAGTCTCTCACTGAGTTGTGCTTCATTGTTGAAGCGTAACCATCTAGTTTGCATATGAGGCTGTGATCCACAAGAGTTTGTCTCTCCACAAGCATAGTGAGTGGGTATGCCTTTCACCTTCCATCCATATCTCATGCAGATTGCATCTGTGAATTCTTGTTTATTCAGTGCATATCCAATCGCTTTGATTGGCAAGGCTGACAGCCAAAAAGATGCCCCTATTTCCATTGCTCCTTTTATGAGTTGTTGTGACTCAGCTCCTTTTATGAGTTGTTGTGACTTGCATCTTTCATTTTTCTCTTCTCGCATTCTGTTTTTTGTGTGTCTGCTAAACTGCTGGTCCGAGGAGTTGTAGTCAAGATCAAGCTTTTGAGTGTAGATTTTGGCTGTTAGTTTATGAGTGATCTGAGCGGAGTGCTCGTATTCCATTTTGGCAGTTTCCCAAGGATCTGTCAAACCTAGCCCACCATGCCTAAGAGGTAGAGGTAGTATTTGTCTTTCAGCATCATTAACTTCTCATCCTACAAGAGCGGGAATCAATTGATCTCTGATGGTGTTTTCAAGTGATTCAAGTAATTCACTCGCATCGGGCGCTGTTCTTTGGAAATGGGTCCATCTGGAGGATAAACCTTTGGTGAATGCTGAGTACGCTGCTTGAGGGTCATCTTGTGTGTACTTTGAGAGAGTGATTGAAGGTCTTTTACCCAACTCTCAACCTTGTTTTTAATGTATTGTTCCCTGAATGAATCTGTCCCAATTACTGATCCAAGGAGGCGTTCACCTTGGTCTGTAATTTTGATTCCATCATCTTTCAAGATTTTTTGTGTGGCTTGCATTAGACTGCTGTCTTTTATTAGGAGGATTGTCTTTGCAGGTTTAGGGCAGTACCCAAAGTCTGGTCCATTGGCCTGTAGGTATTCCCACCATTTTTTTACTCCTACCAGTGATCCGGGTGTGTTGTAACTATTGTGTAGGTATTTGTACATGGGGGAACACAGTTTTTTTTATGTTTTCTAGACTGACTTTTCTGTTGAGTTAAAGGCATTGTCTGCGTCCATTAGCAGCAGGCATTCAATGTTGTCCTCTTTAAAACTTTTCCTTACAGCATGTATTGCTGCTTCTATGCCCGATTCCAGTCCTGCACATAAGTGTTCCCACTGCATGTATGATGTCTTCCTTCAGCAGTTCTGTGATTGTTTTGCCAATGATTTGCCGTAGGCATTCACCAACACCTACTGGCCTAATGCCGTTATCTTTTTTTTTAGTGGAACCAGTCTGCTTTTTTTTTTAGTGGAACCAGGAGGGTTGATATGTAATCGTGTGGAATAGTGTCCGTTGCAAGACCCTTGGCCAGGGTGGCAATTTCATCAGCTAGCATTTTTGAGTGGGTGCCATATGATTTTGAACAAATCATTTCTCTCCAGGTATCCATGTCAATCTGTGTTGGTCCTCCAGACCCCGATGAGTTTTTAGTATTGGTTGTAATGTCATCTTGAGTTATGTTTTCAAAGATGACTCTATCTGTTTTGGTTTCAGGCTTATCAATAATGGCAGATTGTTTTAGTTCTGCCGCTTTTGGGTGCTTTTCTTTGAGCTTCTTTTTGATTTCTGTAGTGATGTCATGTTTTCCATCATTGGCATGATTCACAATTTTAAGGGCCTTTTTCACCTGTCCTTGTAACATTAGTATACAGAAAGCTTTCTGGTCTGATTGTTTTTTGGTTTTCACTGATCTTTTGAGTCTTTTTTGAGTGGCTTCACACTCTGAGATCAGTTCTTCTAGCTTTCCGTATTTCCACCATTCCATTCTTTTGTTCAGGTATTTGACATGTTCTCTGTTTTTTGATTTGAGAGATGGCTTCTAGAGCAGTAGTGGCAGAAGTACTTGAAGCATGTGTATTGCTACTGACTCCCATCTTTTATTGCTGTTAAAGAGTCTTATAAGACGAGTCACTTCTGCAATTAGTATTTTTCCTCTTGGGATTTGCATATAGTTTTTTTTTCATTTTACAATTTTTTGATATGCAGAATCAAGACTTTTTCTGATTTTCTCTCAGTCTTTCATCTTGCCCCATGTCATAAGCATTTCACTTCGGGTGGTTTCCTTATTTTTGGAATTCTATCTCTTGACTTGTGCGTCAAGGTTAGCTGTTAATTCTGTGATTTAGCAACCACTCATCTCAATCACTGATTTTGTTACCTGCGATTGGCATGTAGTCATCATGCATTTCAAATTGTGTAGCTTTTCTACGTTAGCCAACAAGAACTGCAACAAACTTGGGATTTCAGAAGTTTCTAGATGTAAAACAAAATTAAACTCAACCGGTTGTCAAATTACATTATTTTCCTTTTTCTCTCATGTGTGCAAGTGTTCTACTTTGTGTTCCTTGCTTTTTGGTTCATGATAAATGTATTTTATTTTCAAAATGCTTTACTGAACTTACACATCATCATTGAACCTTTGCATTTTTGTCATATATATACTTAATGCAACTCCTGACTTTGCTAGGTCAAGTAGGATTGCGTGTGTGTGCTAATTTTTGATAGAACTAGGAAGGCATACATAAATACACAGTATCTCTCAATCTCAAAAGCCATTTACACGTGTAACCTGCACTTAAGAAAATATGTTTCTGGTTTAGAAAAAGTTACAGTCATTTAATTGTATGCTTGATTTAGTGGTTTGTATTACTAAACTTTATAAAAGCTTTTTCATAGACAAAACAAAGGAGCAAAAATAAGTACAAATCGCAAGCATACAACCACAATAATAGACAGATTCCAAGTTAAAACAAGATTAAATCATTGTATTTTATCAGACCTCGGTAGCTTATAGAATAGTATTACAGTCAATGGCAATTAGATTTCTCCCAACCATATCAATATCATGTTTGTTTCCTCCTGAAGTACCTAATATTATCAGGTGGTTTTCTAGTTTGGTCCCCCACTAGCCTATTGCCGAGAAAGGGTTCTATTAACACCTTCGCCACTGGTGTACAAAATGTTTGTACTTCAAAAGCCCACGTTTGGCCCAGATTTTTGTGCCACTTTGCCACTCATAACTCTCCAGGGCATTGAGCTAGAGAGCTGTTCAAGCCCTTAACCGATCCAGCAAGTCTTCTAGTTTGCAGTGAAAAAATATTGGAAAGTTTTGGATTTTGGGTTTTTTGTGGGTGACGTCATAAGTGGGATAGATTTTAGGCCATTTCAGCTCAGGTTACTTGGTCCTGGGCACCAACCACTCGAGGAAATTTTTGATACAAGTTTTTATTGGAAAGTAGGCTATAATCTGAGTCTTTGGAGCCTTTGATTAGCTTTCTAGCATTTCTGGTTCAAAAGTTGTGGTCTAAAACAACAAATTATATCAACAACAAAAATTCATTTTTTCCATATCATTTACTTTACATAAATACGCTACATCCATCTGTTCGTGATCCAGCATGTTGTCAAACTGCATAGTCCAAAGCAGCTTCCTAGTAAAAAGTTTGCCCAACTCTGGTATATATCTTCAACTTATCATCAAAGTTCACTTTCTTTGTACTTTTCTACTCCATTCGCAGTCTCACAAGAGATTGAGCCCCATTTCTGCTTGGTTGTGCTGTGAGCCACGCAGATGTTTCACAGAAAATGCTAAAGTGGTGGCGAGTCAATAGCAGCACCGCACATGAGCCATTTCCTTGCACTCGCTTGCATATCAATGCTGAGAATGAGGCTGGACAGGCCGTAAGTACCATTTTTCAAGTCTTTGATATGACCTAACTAGAAATCAAACCCAGCCCATCAGCATTGGTGGTGTGTGCTCAACCAACTGTACCACTTACCCAGTTAACTTTTCACATTTCCGATGTATATTGCTGTGGTAATTATGCTCTCAAATGCAATTCAAAAACTAAAGCACATGCAGTTTTTTTGGATATGTGTTGATCAAGATTTCTGAATGGCATCATGTCCTTCTGCTCACTGTGACAGGCATCCTGACATAAATGCTTTCTATTTAATAAAACACTTATTTGTCAAATTACAGTTGTAGCAGTTTCCATTTATTATGAAAACAAATGTATATCAATCCTGTCACAAAAAACATTTTAAATTTTTGAATGACAATATGTAAATTGGTGTTGTGCTTGTGTCAATTTTCAACTTTTCATGAATGATTAAATCTCATATAGTTCAATCACATGACTTTGCTTGAACCATGCAAAGTTTCACAAACATTGAAGAGCTTGTCAGTAATTCATGGCAACCCCATGCTCAGAGACTTCATATTTGTTTTAGTTTGAATTGAGGTCACTGCTGTACACTGTACACACTAAACAGTTTTAATGAAAGTAATGATCAAAATCGCAGGCCACAAAAAAGACTTGTTGACCAGGCGGTTTTGTTGAGCACCCCTTGACAGTTTGGTTGTTTTGTTCTCAGGGTTTGAAATTGAATCATAGCTTGATGTAAAGTTGTGGTGGAGTTAGATGCAGATAAACTTGAATGATGTTAAAGTCTGTTGAATGATCAACAAAGAACTCAAAGAGCGTTGCATAGATATCTTCTTAGTTTGTTCAGTTGAAACTTAACAGAAAATCGATTCTACACTCCATGAAACCTGCAATAAACAGCTGAAAATTTTATTGTTTTTTTGAAAAAGACTTTTTCAGCCATTCTTGCACTTGCTCAGAAATCATCAAAATCTGTTGCTGGATATGCATGCTCATTCCTGCTGAATTAGTTTACCAGTGAACAACCTAACAAATCAATAGTTATGTTCCGGTAACATCATTTTTTACAATAACTATCATTTCTATTGTTTGTATTGTTAATGTTTGATAAAAATGGGCGTCAGATTATTACTGTTAAAACAACGGTAACTTAGTAATAACTTGTGTAATGATATTCAACCTCAAAAAAAATTTACTAAAATAGAAAACTTACACTTTTTATGCATTAATATTTTGTTAATCTAGAATTTGAAAAGCAGTTATGTCTAATAACATTTAATTTCTCTGATTTCATTTGGAAACTATTGATTGTTTCAGGTTGTATTTAAATCAGTCTTGGAAAGCGTGAAAAAGTTTTTTTCATACAAAATAATACAACATTAACAACACACTTAATATGCAATTAAGTAGATAGCATCTTTTTCATTGTTGAAAGTCTCAATTTTCAGTGTGTTTCAATCGTTTGTTCATCAGCTGCCTGATAAACTTGATGATTTACATAGATCATGTCAAACCTGTATTGGGATGTTTCCTTGTGGTGTTCTTCACTTCATCACTGACCAGTCATTGTCATATGCATATTTTAATGATGTTTGATTGTGCAGGAGCTCACATTGGAGTTACGAATCAAGCAGAAAAAGTACTTAACTTTTGTGCAAATAATTACCTTGGATTGTCCAGCAACCCTGATGTGATTACTGCTGGGAAAGATGCTCTTGATGAATTTGGATCTGGTCTCAGTTCAGTCCGGTAAGGTCTTGTGAAGAAGCGTGCCTGAAAAAGGTGGTACTGCACTAACTTTTGACTTAATTTGGCTATACGTACTCTATCCAAAAATCATATTCCATATGAAGAAACATGGTGTCATCACAGAACGTGTTAAATTGTTCAGAATTTTCAAATAGGTGTAAATCCATTAATTTTAGGTATTTTTCAATTTACACAATTTTATATTTTGTACTTCTTGGACTCCAGAAAATAATAATTGAAATTCTGAAGCACACAACTTACTTTCAGCAATTTATGGAAAAAGATCTTGAACTTTTTGTGTATTCCAATAGTGGGTTGAGGTAGGTAACTTTCTAGTTACAGTGGTTCAGATTAGCATGGCATAGGTTCTGACCTGCAGACCGGGGCAAAATGCAACTCCCAGCCAGGGCCCTGGTCATTGTTATAAAATCAACATACTTCGTCGGTGGAATGTTATGCTCTCTTTGAGACACACAGTACACTGCTGCAGTGTATGAGCAGACTTTGTGTTTTTATAGTTTCGTGTGTACTGCGTTTATTCGAGTATAGGTCGCATCCCTAAATTTAGCTCAAGTAATGGTGCGATTTTGTTGTAGATTTTATTAAAACGAACGTGATATTTTAAACCTTCAAAATTGTTCTCATCTGCATTGTTACGAAACATTCTTCCCATTGTTCTTGGAGCACATGCTCATCAGTGTGAAGGTGGAATGTATTAATCAGTTGCGTCGCGCTAACACGCAATCGATACGACAGCGTGCCATCGTCGAAACACAACCTCGTATATTAGTCGCACCCTTGTACATTAAGTCGACCCCCAAACTTTTGGGAGATGTTCGGTGCAAAGTTTTTCGACTTATACACGAATAAATCGGTAGTTCTTTCGCAATAGGTGACGGGTCACGTTGGAAATTTTAATTTCTATAAAAAATATACAACTTCATTGTAACGAGTCAATTGCTGACGTAACATTGGCGCAAATCACTTTTCCAAGATAGAAAATTTCATGGCAAAGTCATAAGTTATTGTTACGATTTCTATGCACATCGTCAGGAGCATGGTTTCGAAATTAGAAAGTGAATTTTTTTTGTTCTAGATTTATTTGTGGCACCCAATCAATTCACAAAGAATTGGAAAACAAGATAGCGACTTTCCATGGTCGTGAGGACGCGATTCTGTATGCCAGTTGCTTCGATGCGAACGCTGGAATATTCGAAACTCTTTTGTCGAACGTACTTTTTTTAGTATTTCTTGTCAAGTCAAAAGTGTATGATTGTTGTATAAGTTTGTGTGCATCTTAATCGATGACTTGCGGTCCATGCATGGGTATAGTAATTATTTTATCAATAGATTTGGGAGTTTTTTTAACAGGTTGGGAACTCAATGCTTTGCAAAACAAAACCTTTCTATGTCACTAAAAAAGACGTTCCCCCTCCGAGCAAAACCTGAATCATCAGCTGCACAAGACTTGCTGGGTTTTAAACGGTATTTGCGTGAATTCCAATCATCCCATAAATCGGGTTGTCTTTGGTCCCGTTGCTCGTCTCTGTAGGCATCACAATTCCCGTATGGTGGATGCGTATTTTAAGTAGTTCGCATTTTCGTGCATTTTATGGCTTTGTGTTCCAGCAGAGGATGAGTTTCTTGTCACACATTTGTTTCGTCAAACAGCACGTCCCGTGTAAGGAGAAGGTCTCACTCATTCCGTGTGAAGAATCTTAGTGCCGTGTAGTTACTCGGCTGCTCTAGCGAAGCCTCATGCACACAATGTTACTGCATAGACACAGATTTATAGATCTACAGGTCTGTAAAACAACTTACAGTGGTCTGACCCTTCAGCCTTGCTTTTGGCATGTTTCAGCAACTTAAATCGCTTGGAGAGACAAGGCCAGTGCTGACACAACGACTGGGCTGACTTTTCTGTTCATAGCTTTTGAGGATATCCGCGATTCAGCATTTAATCCGCAGCCAATATCCAGCACCACATCTTGGACCCTGCAGTGGCTCACCCACACCAAAAACTTTATACCCCCCGCGTAAATGCTCTTTGCATTGGTGACGTAGTGGCGATATAAGATGGACGAACATATGGTGGTTTCGTTTTCCTGCATTCGATTTTTCATGAAATTGTTGGATATTAACAATCCTCACTTCTGCTGATTTTCTTAAACAACGCAATTCGTTAATTATAACTTTTTCAGCGATGTTGTTTCAATTTGGTTTCCCTAAATCAGGGAATCTGCCCATCTACCAATACACTTTACCCACCTGCGATAGAAAACTTGTGAAGACATCTGCCCGCCCTGCTGTCAAGCCTTGTGCGAGTAACACACCCGGTTGGCACTACAGTCCTGCGCGGGTTGCGGGTACCCGCATTTGCGGGGCGGGTTGCGGGAACCCGCACTGCTTTGTGTGCGGGTGCGGGTTGAACTTGGTGCGGGGCGGGCGCGGGATGAGAAATTCCTCGTGCGGGTAAATGAGGGTTAAGCCAAAGCACATGAACTTAATCAGCTCAAAAATCGCAAAACACGTGGATGTACTAAAGTTGTTTGCCAGCATTGCGATTAGGACAGTAGGCCTGCAGCAGTTATAACATTATGATGTAACAACCCATTGTTGCGAAACATTAGCTCAGGCTCTTGCCTTGTAGTGGGCAGGCGACCATTATCCAATGCAACCGTCGTACTTGGTGAGGAATAATTCAGTCTAGCAGCACTTCTAAATGGATAAGACAGCGCTGAACGAACAGCTAGTCACAACTGAACTGAAATGTGTTTTTTATCACCTCAAATCTGTTGACTGCGAAAAATCAGATCTGTGAAAAAGTTTTGGTTGCCAATGAAAAAATGAATAGCTTGATTTTGCTGCTTGTTAGACTTGTCTTCAGGCGTTATAAGTAGGGCAAATTTTTGCAACTTTTTTTACAGCTTCCTAAATACGCACTCAGAATTTATGTAGTACGATGTTTTAAGCTGGTTCCAGAAATTTGATATGGTGACTTGTTTCTTTTTTGCATACAACTTTTCCTGCAATTTCTATCAAGTATTTTGCAAAGTGTAGAAGTTTGATTCAAAAAACATGCTTTATAACTATTTCAGTATGGTTCTGTTCTCTTTGATAACCGAATCGAACTGAATAGTGACCTAAAAGCTATTGTAGAAATGACCCCGTCAAACATCAGTCCACAACTGCACGCAAAATTGTTAAATTGCCAACAACTTCATGCACAAGTTTTTAGCAAATTGCCATGCAACTTCATGCACAAGTTTTAGCATGCTACGCAAACTGTTGGAAAAAGATCACCATTTCTCCCTACGTAATGTTTGGAAATATTTAGCATTATATATAAACAAATACTTCCGTTTAAAATGCTTGTGCACAAATACAACATTTTACTGCAAATTTTGTTAAAATTAATGCATACTTCTCACGATTTTATTGCAACAAAAACTTTCCCTAGTTGTGATTTTTTAGTAGTTTGAGGACAGCTACGGGTTTAAGACCGAAAAAGTGCGGGTCGGGTGCGGGCAAGATTTCTCAAATTTCCGCCGGGCGGGAGCGGGCAAAAAATTTCAACCCGCGCAGGACTCTAGTTGGCACGGTCGCTTTAATGCAGTTGTTCCCAACCGGGGTGCCGCGGCACCCTAGGGTGCCATTTACAATACCCAGGGGTGCCGCGAGAAAAGACGTAGCGGAGTAGGTTACAGCTTTGATGATGGGATTGCTAGAACTAAAGGAGCTTTTTGCGAGTGTGGACGTTTGAGCGATGTTTGGTGCGAGAGTTCGGCTTGAACCTAAATCAGGGGTGTAGTGAAGTAGGAACGGCGTTCCCACACCTCTTTTTTAGCACTACACCCCTGTTTACAATACAATCTTAAACAAAACCGTGGGCCGCGTGGAATGCGCCCCCGTTTTACACCCCTGCTACAGTTGATTGCTATTATATATACCAGGAAGACGCTGTGTTGTCCGACGAACTGAACCACGCGTCGATCATAGACGGCATACGTTTGTGCAAAGCGAACAAGTACAGGTACAAGCATCTCGATTTGAACGATCTGGAAGATAAACTAAAAGAAGCGCAGGTAACGTTTTCAATCACTGTTTTGAAATGTGGAGTTAAACGTTCTTCAGTGTTAGCGGTTGCTCCGGTAACAGTTGCCCCGGTAACAGTTGCTCCGGTAACAGTGGTGCAGGGGTGAAAGGCATTGTGACTTTTAAGCATATAGTGCGGTTATTGATTTGCGGAAAGCAGGTAGTGTAAGATTCATTTTTTCATCGTTTTTACGGATTTTCTGTTTCAGGCACTATTTGATGTTGCGACTTCCACTAATGCTATTGTTCTGCTGTTACATTCTCAACCATTCCATTTCTGCCACGTACTCATAACCTCCTTATGACGTAATCAGAAACACAGGCACCGGATGATCGTCACTGATGGCGTCTTCTCAATGGATGGTGACGTCGCTCCCCTTCGAGAAATATGTGATCTCGCCGAGCATTATGACGCAATAGTGTTCATTGATGAGTGTCACGGTACGGGATTCCTGGGTGAAACAGGAAGGTGAGACTATTTCGGTCAACATTCTTTTCATCCTTTTCTGGCATTTTCGATGGTTTGAACCTCCCCTTCCTGCTAGACACAAATTACAACTATGTTTGCATTGTTACCAAAATAGAAAAAAACGAAAAATGAAGTTCTGATTTAGTCAGTTTTGAGTTGATATTTTAACTCTTCCATCATACTTGCTTAGTCCATGACTGGCGTTTATGATTTTTTTCATGCAGAGGAACGGATGAGTTACTCGGGGTCCAGGGGAGAGTCCCCCTCGTCAACTCCACCCTCGGTAAAGCACTTGGTGGAGCCGCAGGTACTTTCCCTGATAAGAGTAAAACTTCGATTTTATGCACAGTTGTAAAAGCGTGTTTTGCGATTTTGCTCGCGCTGCTCCAGTGTTCCATCAAATCCTTTTCATTTATGGGAAGGTCGTGAAAATGAAACCCAGAGTGAACGTCACATTAAAGCCCTCATGAAGTGCCGCAGTTTGGTTGACTGGGTACTTTCATTACAGCAGCTTGCAGTTAACATTCTTGATGTAGAGGTGGGGGTGTTTGTCATCGAGAGACTGATCCAAATGCAATGGTATGCATTTAAGGTTGGATACAAATCATTTGAATTCAAATCCAAATAATTTGATTTTGCGTAAATCAGGTAAATTTACAAACTTTATTTTTGTCACAATATTTTTCATTTTTGTACGATATTCAAAAAGTTTTTGAACGTGTTTATTTAGTATTTTCTTATTCATGCGCAGATACACGTTGTTTATCAGCTGACGTGCTTTGCAAGATCCCCTTGTTGTTTTCTTTTCTGGACCTTAACTGCACTGAGGTGGAGTTCTTATGATTTGGGAGACGAATATGTAGAAATTCATTTTTAAAACCGGCTAATTTAAAAAAATGCGCTAAAGTGATCGGTTCGCTTTTCAATAGTTTCTTAGAACACTGAGGACAACGTTATTCACAAAACTCTAATCTGAGCAAGTGCAACTTTCCGGTCTATTAGAGTGTACAAAAATTTTGTTATCGTTTGAGATGTACATGTTTGGGAAACTCCATACACATGAAATTAAACAGGTTCAATATCATTCGAACGTATGTGGAACTACAGATCGTGATCGTGCTTTTCTATGGAACCCTCCTACAAATGCTAGCTGCACAGTCGCACCCGATTGTGTTTGATCATGTTCCAACACAAAAACGTAATTTTCCATTGAAGCGAATGCCATTTGTGTTTGACCTGAAAAGATAAACGCATGAAACGTTAAACACACTGTTTTCATTTTTACGCAACTTTGGATCTTTAGAAACAACATTGGTCAAGTTAACAGATTGCATAACGGTGACAATTTTTGTGGAACGTCCTGTACAATATTTTTCTTTGACCGATTCATAATCATTAATATCTTATCCTATTCAATATATTCAAAAGGATGGTTGGTTTTACGCTGCAAAGCATTGCTGGGAAGCAAGGTCGGGATGTACAGGATGGTTGACCTTCGTTTATGAAGTTTCTTATCGGGTGCCAGGCTGATAGCTGCGAATATTTACATTGATAACTTCGGTCGTTACCAATGACTACCCTGGTAATATGCACTGGTAACAAATTGACAATCGCAAGTCCAGCCGCACAGTTTTGCAGGTGTTTGAACTGTTGTGTTAATTGTATGGAATGTGCCGCTACTCTGGCTAAGTTTCATTAAATTTTGCAGTCTAGCCTCAAGCCAATATCCCTACTTGTTCTCAAACAGCAATCAATTTGTGACCTTTGAACCAAAGTGCTTTGTCCACTCAACAGTAATGATGGCGACCATGTCTTTGTCAACAAAAGCAACCTTCATTTTTTTAGAAAAATTACTCATAAATCATGCTCGTTATATTTTTCTTCAAATTGGCTTCAAGGAAAAGCGCTTGCATGCTTTTGTTTCCGATGATCGCTCCTTTGAAAGGCGTCATGGGTGATTTGTTTCTATATGGTGTGTGTTTAGTTCGCTTTTTTTATGACATACGTTATTCGGTAAAATGTGAGGAGGTGTTGATCCGCCATTAGCTTCGTTTTTTCAACTCCAGCTTTCAAACGTTTCACTTATAGTCTGATGCAAACGCCATGAACAGCAATTATGCCAGTGCAGCTGTTTTGAGTTTAAGAGATAGTTTTTGGTGAATACGAGTCGAGCAAATGTTCCACAACCTGCTTGTCCGGTGATAAAGAGCGGTTATTTCGTCATAATATCTTGTGCAGGTGGATACACCACCGGTCCGAAGCCAATCATCGACTTGCTCAGGAACCGTTCCCGACCTTACCTCTTCTCCAACAGTCTACCTCCGCCAGTTGTTGCCAGCGCTTCGAAAGTTTTCGACATTCTCATGAACGGGAGTCCATTGATTGAAGACATTAAGGAGAAGACCCTGCGGTATGATGACGACATAGTAGGTCGCTCCACGCTTTTGTGGTCGAACGTTGTTGTATGTTGTTTAGAAATTCCCGCTGAAAACATGATTGCAAGGTTCGGTTGTTTGATCATGCGCGTCAGCTGCTGTGAAGGTAGTTTGAAATTGTTGCTTAGCAACGGCTGCATCTTTCAAAAGGTTTCGCAACCGGATGACCGACGCTGGATTCACTATTTCGGGGAATAACCATCCGATCAGCCCGGTGATGCTCGGAGATGCTCGACTTGCAACAGATATGGCGAGTGACTTGCTTGGAATGGGTGAGATGGGGTCGCTGCCCAAGAAATTCGCTTCTTTTTAAGAAAGTTTTGTAACAACGCAGTTCTGAGCAGGGCCATAACCAGCTTGGGACACCAGCGGAAGAGTTTTCAGAGAAGGACCCAAATGTTTTGAACTATGTCCAACACATTTTTCCAGGGGGGCTGAAAAATTTTGCAGGAATCCCCCCTGGTTACGGGCCTGGTTCTGAAACCAGACAACATTTAAGTAGATATTCTACTGCTCATCTCCAATGTTGACCGCGCTCCGTAATTCTGAAAGTTTCATTCATGTTCTGTCTATGGAAAGAAATGCTTTCCCAGCAAGGAATCAGACACTCAGTTCTTACGGAGTATATATTTTGCATGCTTAGGTGGGCATCATCAGCTTTTATTCAAATAGAATCTGCTTCCATGTCAGTGCACAGCTGCTTTCACAGCCACCCGACTGCCACTTCAAGTCGCTTCATAATCCCTTCCCTGAAGTTCGGACAATGCTCGCAGTGTCGTCATAGACGACGCTGAATAATTTACTGACAAAAGCGTTGTTTCGTCACAATGTGCCGGCATAGTCAGCTTCTATGGGGCGCGGTGCCTCCAACTGGTGATTTACGGCGCGCGAAAAACATCGCCCGAAGCTCGCGAGCATTGTTCGTGCGGGTTTGAGGCAAAGATGAAGGAGCTGTTCGCTTGGACCCCCCTGCCCCGCAGTTATGTGCTGTGCGAAGTTCAATACGTAAAAAAACAATTCTGACGAACTTTTATTGTGGGATTCCTTCGTGGATGGACTACTTTGCAGAACCAAGCCGTGAATGGTATATGGCCGTTGTTCCGAACATCTGAACATTTCCCCAAATATCTGAATGCTGAAACACAATAAGACGATTGCGCTAAGCATGGCTTCCACGGTGTCACAGAAATTAGAAAAAAGTGAAAACAGCAGCATTAATTTGATTTCGTTTGAAAGAAGTTTGCGGGGTTGTTACCAAAACTGTGTTTTTCTCTTCCTGATAATTTTCGGGCACCGAAAGATCTCCTGCATGTATCCCGACTTGCACAACGCAATGAAGTTGCTTGCCAGTGCCATGGTGCAACAGCAGTATGGGAGGTGTG
>Ga0210059_1005482_pt1 | contig 20427 bp, 13 predicted proteins | sample Ectturendosymbi2_FD_188042 | JGI IMG/M metagenome (GOLD analysis project Ga0210059, IMG submission 188042) | Ecteinascidia turbinata endosymbiont from Florida, USA - Sample 2 (SPAdes) (version 2) | ecosystem: Host-associated > Tunicates > Ascidians > Unclassified | place: Key West, Florida...
TATTCTAACAGCGAGTTATGGCCATATCCAAAAGGGGTGTTATTCCACCCTGGTTACCTTTTTTAGGGGTAGGATTTTTGACTACTTTTTGTTTTTTGTAGCATAATTTTTCATCCAGATATGCTAGAAAGTCAGTCAAGGGCTCTAAAGACTCGTGAGACAGCCTAGTTTCATCAAAATATTTGGGCCAAAACGTGGGCCCATTAGATGGGCGTCCAGGGCGGTGCAAAGTAGGCCATAAAAATACGAAAACACCCCCACTTGTGACGCCCCCCCAAGAGAACCCCAAACCCAAAACTGAAAATTGTTTTTTGACTCGAAACTACTAGACTTGCTGAATCCATAGAGGGTTTGAACACCTCTCTAGCTATAGCGGCTGGCGAGTTATAACCAAAAAACCTAGAGCCAATTTATTGTTTTTTGCGGTCGTTAAAGGGTACGCCCGAAAACAAAGTTGTTTTTCTGAACTGAAGCTGTTGTTTACCATCACGTTACTGCATTATTTCTGTGGGTTTGCTGCCTTGATTTAAATCAGCGATTCACAAAAAGCTGAGTTTTCAATATCCATAGGAGGTTCATATTTTCTTTGCCGGTGAAGAGGCATTAATTTTTGATCACTATGATTTTAACAAAATGATGCAAAGATTGTATTATCATAGAAAGATTTATTGCAGCAATAAACGTAAAGCAGCAATCCAGGCCACAAAACCACGTGTGTAACACACTTACAGAAATGCATTTGTCTATGTAGTGGAAGACTTGTAGGGCGTATCACATGGTAGAATGTTTGAGCTTCACATGCATGTAGCTGATTTAGGCGGCCACCGCTTCGTAAATACCATTGTAAAACTAAAATGCATATACACTCAATTCAAATAATATATGCAGCATATTTGGACGAATCTTGGATAACTGCATTTCTTCTAAACTGCAACAAAATCCTACAGTTCTGAAAGTGGATTTCAAATCAAACGATGTCGTTTATATTTTTGAACACTGTGAAACTTCCGCAGCGCCCAGGCGCGTAGCCAGAAATTTTGATAGGGGGGCGCAAACAACAACCATGTCTTAATATTAAAATATTTAATGCCCCTTGTTTTGAAAGCACATCCATAAAACGTGAACTTTTCTGGCGCTTTTTCTGAATAATTAAGTTAAGATTTAAGACGGCAAATAGAAAGACTATTTTTGTTGAGTTTAAAAGTGTGTTTTTAGCAAAGTTCTTAGCTTCTACTCTGAATGAAAACCACCATTTGAGCGTAAAATTTTCCTGCAAAAACGCATGTGAAAATCTCGATGCCGTAACTGCACGGTCTGAGGTATGCTTTTTGTAGTCAGTATTGCAGTTGAGCACGAAGACATCGTGCCCGCCATTATGATTGCGTTTTCTATATTTACACGCTTCTGATGTACACCTGCAATACAACCTCAATCGAAGCCGAGTACAGCGACTTTGCATTAAATTTCATCCAAATAACTTGGTTCACCTACGTTTTTGCCAACATTCGCAGGGTGCCCAAGTTGCTTCAATGTGCGGGGTGCAGCTTAGGCCTAACGATATGGTAGTTTTGCCTGATATTTTGAAATTGTTTTAATGGTTTCCTTTTTGAACTAGGTTAAAAATATGCAAAATATGACTTTATGACCTAACACGGAAAAATGACTTTTTATGACTATAACTTTTGTTATCGACTTCGTAGGGGAGCATTTTTGTTTCAAAAGTTGTTTCATAGCTTCCTGAACCACAGAAAAAAATATGACTAAATGGCCTTACCCATTAGTGCTAAAATAACAAAATCCAGTTGACTGGGAACAAATTCACTTTATTTCAGGGTGGACAAACTACGGCGCGTAGGGCAGCCACACGAATATAGATAGTACATATTCAATCTGGCCCTCGTCGAAAATGTTTAGCCACCCCTGCTTTAGTTTCATTTTAGTCACATGCACTTTATCAAGAAAACAGATGCAAGCAATCTGTAAGTTATGGCAGTGTCGTTTTTGCCCTGAGCACTTGCAAAATATAAAGCATCTTCCTACTTGATTTCAAATTTGCTGTAGGATAGGGTGGCAATTAACATCTGATGAAACTTGAAACACTTTCAGGCTATGCACAGGTCGGACTCTGATTAGGCCTACTTGAAAAAAACTGTTTTTTTACTCTCCGGCAAGGTATGTGAAATTATTGATGAAAACGCTATGGCTCCACATGTTTGTGATTGAGCCGCCACAGACACAGCCACGTAGCTTACGTTTAATCATCACAAATAAATATCTAGAATGAATGTTATTGTTGCCAAACAGTGTTTATTATAGCCTCATTGCGTAATAAAAAGACTGAAACTAAATTGCTTCTTAGCCAACGTCTAAGTTTCAACGCATATGAAACGTATATCACTGCCATAGCTTTAAAACTATACAAAAACAAAAATCTACAATGTTCATTTAGGCTACGGCTGATGCTGCAGACAAGGGTAAGTAATATAGTATTTCCGCACACCTGAGACATCAGAGAGGAATTTTTTGCGATAGTCTTGAAATGAAGTTTACTTCATTAGGTGGGATACAGCAAGCTGGTGCGCCAGAAATAGCTGCGAAAAGCGTTACTCTTTATTCTTACTTGCAGTTAGTAACTACAAGCACTTAGATACTACTTTATATTTCATTATCATTAAGTTCCATACGGAGCTTAAACCTCAGGTAAAGGTCAGCCATGATAAGAATTCTCCAGCATACACACTAGACACAAGGTTTGATTAATCATGGACAATTGATAAACCATACTGCTTTGATAAGGTTCCACTAAAAGCTGAAGTAGGGTAGGCTTCTTAAGCAGTTTCATTGATTTGAACTGAAGTATTTATATGGCTTAAACATCAAAAGTTTGATTAACCTGAAAAATTCTGGTTCAACTTTCGCACTGGGGAACAATTGCCCCCATTGCCCTCCCCCTGGCTACACGCCTGGCAGTACCTGATTCAAAAAAGTAATGTCTGTTTTATCACGCTCAAAAATTTCAAGTGTTTTGAGCGCAAATATTTTGCATGTTGCTGAGAGTATAGAGGTAGTTAACAGCTTAAAGTATTTTCAAGTTTTTGTTACTCTATCCTTATGCTTTTTCGCAAAAACGGCGTTATTGAACTGAGAGGGAAAAATTAGTAAGTAAACACGCCTCTTCTATAAAGCGTCTAAAGTTGAAAACAAATATTCTTTACAAAAGCAAACAAAGTACAGCATCGCTTGAAAATCTGCTGACGGCATTTGGTTTCGAAGTTTAATTCCTGTTTGTCAAGGCTGCGTACTGTAGTCTACAGGCTGGTTGTCTGTCAATCAGTACAAAGCAAGATGAAAGAGTGTTGTTAGCAGATGTCACTGCACTGATATTTACTTTTGCAATTTTGTATCTTCGCCCTATCTGTCAGACCACAATTTCGTAGCTCCTCTCAAAAATATTGCCAAACGACCCTTGAGCATTTTTTGATATTAATAGAAATGAAATAAATGCAGTCTTTCAATCAGTCCTTTGGCAAAACCAACAGCTTCCAAGACGTTTGCAAGGTCAACATCACTGGACGATTGTGAGTTTTATTCTTCACGCTTACGTCCGAAGTGGCTTGTATAAACCAGTCGAAAGTGATGCAATGATTTATCACAATCCTGAAGAGAATTTGCTTTTGGCCATTATCGATCTATCGTTTTACCAATCAATTCGTACGCACACGAATGTTTTGAAGTGAAAATTTGAAGATCGTGGATAATATACTTCCTATTTCTTATCCGTAGGAAACGATTTAGCCAATGTGTAATGTATCAGTTTTTTCAAGGTGTTTTAGGGACCTGATTCGGTTCCCTTGAATTGAAAATCGGGTCCCTAGAATCAGAGAAATCGGGTCGCTACAGGTCCATACCGGGTACCTAACATTTTTCTTAAAAAAACAATATACTGCAGTGTATATATTTAAGATCCTGAGATATTTTTCCTTTCAGTGTTCTACAATAATTGCCGGCTAAATTCAAATGACATAGGCAAGCATTGTACAGTTTCTTTTAACATTCGTCTTTATTCAGTGTTCGATAAAAATCTGGTGCTTTGCATTTGATGCGATCCCACGCCTTGCAATAGTGCGTTGCGTAATTCGCTCCGAAACTACAATATATCACTTAAAAGGTTTCATTTCTTACCTTAACGTAATACATAATTCTTTGTAGGTTAATTCAAATAGTGTGAGCAGGTAGGCGTTTCGAGAAAAGGAAATATTTTGTTCACGTTGAGAGATGATGTATGTTCGTGGACTGTTTTTGCACAAAAAAACAGTTTCATAATTTTGAACTTCGATCCCTAAGACCACGTTGTTGCCTATGCTCTTTATCTGGTCATTTTTCCTGCGCTTCATTAACTATTTGCGCTAACATGTAATGCTTAAGAGGTGGTAGACAATCAGCCACGGCATTGCAAAATGCGACTCATCAGACGGTGAACGATATTCAAAGGTCGTGCTCTGAAATTTCTCCAGATTGGAACAGGACAAAATTATTACCTACAGATATATTTTTTTCGAAAGAAAGCACAACGCTTTTTCCAGTAAACGTATGCGTTTTTTGTTTCCTTTTCAAATAATGTAGAAAGTAGTCAAACAAAAGGCTACTCACATTTATTAGAAGTTCTGACAACATCTACTTAAAAGATTTATTTCTATAAGCTACTCTCATAATTCCACACCAAAAAATCGCTCCAAAGCTGTTAATGTTAAACGATAAAACTGCATTTTGTAAATGTGCATTCCACTTACAACTATTGCGTTACCACGTCTTTAGTTTGCCCTTTTACCTATTACTTTGATCTAAAGGAAAGAGATATTTATTCATAGGTTTTTATAAATATCTAAATTTATTATAAAAGTTTAGAATTTTAGCATTACCAGTTCAGCATTTAGATGTCTCAAGTTCAGTTCTCCTACTATGTTGATTGCTTTTGGTCAACACTATAAGTCGCTAAATTATTAATTTACATTTTGCGAAATTATTTTTTTGTTCAACAAAATCCAACAAATGTCAAAAATGATGTTTTTTCATTGCATCATTTTGTGAATTACTTTGGTTAGAGTTTTCAGTTCTGGTGAGGAGTAGTAGTCATCACCACTGCTACAACCTGCACATTCGCTACTGCAATTTTTGCTTACTTTTCTGTTGTTACAGCAAAAATTTATAATTGACAGGTTTCCCTTAAACTTGTATTTTATGACTGTATGAATAACTGAAAAACGCCGTTGTACCTCACAAGATAGAGTACAGTCAAAACTTGTAATAGGCAACAGTAACTTGTCCCACTTACCTCCACGTGTTTATTACATCCATCTTCGAACAAAAAGTCTTCTGGCCTATAGCGCGAAAACGTTTGGTTGGTTGCCTGTACTACGAAATTGCACAGTAAACCAAGAGAGAAGAGTAGCATCTTAGATTTAGTCATAACTAGTTATGCCGGTGGCTCTTTGACTTTTGAAGTAATCAATCGAGTAGTTCCAAACCCGATTTTGGTTCATACAAATATCTTTTACTTTGTAAATTTCAACAGTTGAGTCGGCTTTCTGGTTTCTTCAAATCTCTTCCACTTGTTTCGTTTGAAGTTTCACAAACGACTGTGATCTGTCCAAGGACCATAACGCTTTATAATATATCCGTGTTTGTTTTAGTACTAGAAGTATTTTTCGTTAAATCCAATTTTCCTTCCGATTTTTTCAACGCCGAACAAGCTTTAGCTCCGTATCGCGTGATGCAACCATTTCACATGCCGAATTAGAACTACAAACGAAATCTGAGTTGTCCTAATTTAGCCGATGATGTACCGAAACTGTAAATTGACCTTCTAGTAAGAATCCCTTCTGCATTTATCGTTAAACTTCCGCTTTCCAGGATTTTCCCAGCAGCGTTCATGATTTGCTCCTGACTTTTGTCGTTGCATTCCGAGCAAAAGGTGAACTCCCTTATGCGTAGGTACCTAGACATACTTTGTCTCGATTGACCTAATTAAGTGGAATCTCACCAGATGAAAGCATCGTGGTGTAGGCTATTTAAACAGTGATGCGTGGTGCGTTATGTTTGTGTACTGGTGATTAATCTTCTAAGAGATTTATGGTTGCCAGCACTGGAAATGCTAGCACAGCCGGATACTATTCTCCTTGGTCGAAAATATAGTCCCTGATATATGTACAACAATGTTACCTACAAATATGTAGGTGGAGAAGAATGTCTCCATTCTAACAATATTTTCCCGAATGTATTCTAATATGTACGACTCATTGATTGATTTTGATTGAACATTAGGCCTTTTAGTTCCAAGTTGTCTACGCAGACGAATCTTGCTGAAATCATGAAGCTTTTGAGGGAAGCTGACGTATGGTGTACCTAGCACTTTATCACCTGTGCCTAAAACGCACCAGACACTTTTGACTTCTACGAAACACAGTCTATCAAAAAATGAAGCAAACCGCGTTTTTTGGAGAATGTAAAGAATCTAATTGATTTTGCTTTTTCTGAAACAAGGAGACTTTTGGTAGCATTAAAAATTTTGTTTTCGTTTCATTTTTGCACAGACGCTCACCTTACCCTGAAGATTCTGCAAAACAATTTGTAATTTAAGCGCAGGAGTAATACGTAAATAACCACACAATGACAACATTTAAAGAACTGAAAAACACGCGAAGATTTTTAACATCAAACGCTAGATACATGTAGCGATGGAGTATTTGGTTACGGTTCACTAACGACTCGGTTGCATATGTCGAGAGTGGCATATCAATGGTGAGCAGAAGGGCACGATGCCCCGGACGCAGAATTTTGGGGGTGTCAAAATATTGCAACGTAACGCGTTACAATATTATGACATGGTTCTTGTTAATTTGCTTGTTCTCTGTTTGTTTAAGTGGTTTATACAATAAAAGCCTTTTACACTCCACGCCGGGTCGGCTCTCAAATCTTGGTTCTGCGACTTCCTTACTTTCTGCATGCGTCAACTCAAAATTCCAGCGATCTGGAGAAGAGCACTAATAGTTGCGATCCCTAAGCCAGAAAAGCCACTGGTGGACTCAAAGACCTATCGTCCCAGTATCACTGCTGTGCATCCCCATGTGAATTGCAGCATCAAGCTCTTTTGAGATGTGAAGTTTTTGCCATCTACTTCTGATGTCTTTTATTTGAAACCAGGGCAACCATTCGACTAGAGATTTTAAGAGTTTGAGTTCACTGCCTTCCCCACTACACCATAGGGCTACTTAGGAAAATTCTTGCATTTGAAAAAATAAAACAAAAACTGCTTGGAAACCCTGTGGTTATTGGGCTCATCAGCGCTATTTATCCTTGGGCGGTGTTTTACTTTGCTTCGAATATCTGTCACTGCACGTTGCAAACTCAACAATTCTATAATCGATTTTACTCTTCTTTTGCAGAGACAAGACACACACTTCAAGTGGTCCAACACTCTCAGTTGCCTCCGAAGTATCGACAATTTTTGCTGACGGATTTACCACCAGATTGTCGACATCAGAGAGAAATAGTACAGTGACATCCCAAGGCTTGACTTCTGAGAGATGTATCGATTACAACATGTTTTCCGCAACAAACTGGACTTTCCAGCGTGCTAGACACATCTTTTTCAACCGGTCTGGTTATAAATATGAGTGGAAGAAGTGGATAAACAACCCAAAGCATTATGTTAAATCTGGCAAGACATTTAAGTTATGCGGAAATTACACCGGTGCCTTGTAAGTTGCATTTGGATGAGCTGGAAAGCGATCCTTGTGTCTGTGCGTGCTCTGAATAATCCCAAAAAGTTGCCTGAAGATATTAGTTGTAAGATTATTTCTGGACACATTTTACGACATATTTAGTCCACGTTTGTGGCCATCTTTGGTCAAAAATGTTTGACTGGTTGTGATGTAAAATAGATCAATATTTGCCTGGAATGCATTCCTCTGAGATCAACGAATGTCATTAAAAATCGATGAGCGATTAGGAAATTTTCGATTTTATGCTGGCGTGTGAAAATATCGCAACGTTTCGGGTAAATCTATTAAAGCGAATAGTACAAGTGAATAGAAGGTTTTATGTCAGTTGTGGTGGTTATTAATAACAAAAGAATGATGCAATGTTGCTACAATTTAACCGGATGTCATCCTTTTATTATTTTAATTAGGATTTCCGTTTCACATCCCTCAATGGCTCATACTGTTTAGAGGGGTGAATTACCAAAAATTAGCTTTTTGGTTCCATGTTCGCAATCTCTCAAATAAAAAAAGAATCTGCAGAATTTTCCTATTTGTTAATAACTTTTTATAAATATCTACTACTTTTATTGGAATCCCAGATCTTGCGAAATTCGGAGGTTTTCATTATGTATTTGTTTGCTCTATTGTTTTTCAGAAAGTGTCCGTATTACTCACAATGCATGCGTGTTGGAATAAATCCTAATCACGGGTTTACGAGCTTCGACAGCTTTCCTTTCGCTTTTCTCTCCGTGTTTCGGCTTTCACTTCAGGATAACTGGGAAGAACTATACCTACAAATTATCGAAACTAACGGTACATCGCTGATAACTTGTCTTGTTTGAATCAATGCATATTGTTCTTTAAAAAAACGTAAGATTCACAAATTGTTCATAATTTCAGTGCCCACGCATAAATTGCAAAAAAGACAAAAAGGCAGAGGCGCTTTTCAAATTTAATCACGCTTACGTTTTTAAATCTTGTAAGGGCTAAAAAAACTCTGACACAGATGTTTGATATTGAATGCGAGTAACACATATTTCTGTTGTAGGTCTTTTCGCTTTTTTCTTTTTCTTGGTTATTATCTTTCTTGGGTCTTACTATCTCGTCAATCTCATTTTGGCCGTGGTGGCCACGGCGTATGAGACGCAGCGCAGAAACGTAGAAACCGCTCTGGAAGAGGAAAAACGAGAGCTACTTAGCGAAAAGGTGGTAATATTTGCATATTTGCTTTTCCTCTATTTTATATTTAGCTGGTTTATCAATATCTTGTACAACGGAATTGATTATTTCCTAATTTCTTATCTGTATTCAAACTATTTTTAACATATTTACGCGAGACAGATCTGAGAAAAGAAACTCATTTCCTTTGGAATAGCGACGGTTTTAAACATTAGTCTGTGACATAAGCTTTTGCTTTTTCATTCGTACGTAGATTTTCTGAGGTGTAAACACACTTCCGATCCTGAACTATTTCCAACAAATGCGTTTCCAAAGTTAGTTTAATTTTGAGCAAAGCAATTTTCATTTCAGGAAATTTTAACCAAGCGCCGAAACGCGGCTCCCTGTGCAAGCGACATCAAATGCCAGCAGACATCCCTTAACAAAAAAAGATGGTTTGGTTCGCAATGCACATGCTGTTCCACTTTCAAAGACGTTTTCCTGTTGTGAGTACGTTTTTTTGAAACCGCGTATTTTCATTGGTTTGAGCAAGTTGATGAAACCTGCGCATGCACCTCTCTCCGTAGACAACATGTGGCAACATTTTAATATCATTCAATCGAAATAAGGTTCAGTTAGCTTCTTTTTTATGTTTTTCTAACTGACGCTTTGCAAACATTGCAAATGAATTATGAAACTCCTTTTTGTTCACTGTCAAGAGTTGAAAAAGTCATACTGCAAGGCGGTTGTAAAAGATTAAAATGTTGGTGTTTGTCTTAATAACATTGTGCAAGCGTAACATATTTTCAACTCTAAAAATTCCTGTTATCATGCATAGATTATTAATATTCCAGTTAAATTTTGCAGATGGACATGCTGCATGGGTAGCAGTGCCTTGTGCAGGATTCGCAACAAACTGCAAGATTTTTTTTCCGAATCAACGGCTGAAATGATCACAGTTTTGCTTGTTGTTATCAACACATTATTTATGTGTCTGGAACAACACCCAATGGACCCAAATTTGGAAGCAGTTCTCTCTGTTTCGAACAAGGTTTACTGCGTCTGTATTTCCAGTGACAAGAAATTAAAATAAACGATAGTTTGGATAGATTTTCGCGTGTTGATTACCATCTCTGCATGAGTCTGTGTCTTTCAGGTATTTACATCATTGTTTGCAATCGAAATGGTTCTAAAGATTTTTGCAATGTCATTATATGAATATTTTTTGGTCAGTTGGAACATATTTGACTTTGTGGTGGTAACACTTAGTCTAGTTGTATTGGTTTTGCCTGGAGATGTGGTCGATGGAGTTTCCGTTTTGCGAACATTTCGCCTCATACGGCTGGTAAGCACATATATACATAGCTTCGGGCTAAGTGAGCGTTTGGTGCGTTTTGCATAATTGTGATTACAATTTTTTGTGTTTTCGTGGGAATCTTTGCAAAGAATTAGCCAATATTGGATAATCCTGTTTTGTACTTGTCCTAACCAAAGATCGCTTTCACCTATAATATCTCACCTAAAACTATTCTGTTTTTTATCGATTTAAATTTAGAATCTATTTAATCCACAGCCTTACGGCGATCAGCTTTGACTATGGTATAGTGAGTGAGACTTTATAGCACAGGATGTCTACATGAATAGTAGCCCCTGAAAGACTCGTATGAACTTTATAAATGATGGTTGGATGGCGTTTTTGAAACGTATCTTTTCGACTGACGACGCAGAAAGCGTAATCTGTTGAGAAACTTTTCAGGGCAATCAAAAGAAATATATAATAATCATAGCTGCTCTGGTTAAAATGTCGAAGCGTTCGATAGTTTTCTTAGCCAGACTGCACGAGTGTGCTCACGCGCTCTTGAAACCTCATTTTTTAATATGAGGGCATTCAACCAGTTACTTCCAAATTTATGCTGTTGTAGGTGCGCATACTGAAGCTAGCACGGTCATGGTCTACGCTGAGCAAATTGATGCAGATGATCGCAGATTCCTTGAGCAAAGTCGGTTACCTGACTCTTGTTCTTCTCATTGTGCTGGTTATTTTTGCGTTAGCTGGAATGCAAACGGTGGGCAAGGATTTCTACAAGGAGCCCAAGGTAATGTTATCGCTTGAATGCATCGATTTGTTGTTTCTTAATTTACCTCAAAGAGTTTCTTGCGAGTGCAAAGTTCCTGAAAAGCAACCAGCGCATGTGGAGCCAAACACGTGTCTTCTGGATTGACCGGACGTGTAGGTTCGTCACAAATCATATCCAATGCGTTAGGCGCTACTTCATGTTTTTAAGTGATGACGCCAGAACGATGAGATGCGTCAGGGATAAGTGGCAAGAGCGCAGGGTAAGAATTTTTACTTATATTAAAACACTGCAAACGTTTTCACTCCCATACTTAGGACAAATTGCCTAGACTGTGATAGCTGTTAACTACTAAACGTCTGCGCATAACTATGATGCAAAAATAACGTTCTTCTTAATTGCATAACAATGAACAAGTGACGCAACAACTATCAATATTTCTTGTTCTGCTATCTGCACTCAACCTCTTGTAGGATACAACTAACTGGCCTACTTGAAGTTTGAAAAGAATTTGCAGAATACGAAATTCCTCTTCGATCACGTGTTACGCATACACTTTCGTAAAAGGGCCGTTTTCCGACTTTTCTGCTTCATCACTACAAGGTCGTGATTAGTGGCGTGTTTGAGTTGGAAACCGAGAGCAGGAACTATTGCGTTCGCGAGGTCTCGAAAGAAAATGAAAATAAAAACGCTCTTGAAGTAGAAAACGCCTAACAAAAGGTATAGTTGACGATGCTGCCATCAATATGCTACACCTCGAAGCAAGCCATGTTTTCCACAAAGTATTTTTCATTGATGACCCCGCAGCAGTAGAACGATGAAAGTAGAGTTATTAAAGTCGGTTAGTTCCGATTTCACGAACATTGGAATATAGCGATTTCATTACGGCTTTTCAATATGCTGTCGAAGATTCGATAACAATTTAAGTAAGGTGAATGTGGGTAATGCCTGTAGCAAAGACATTCTCATCTAAACTGTCAAACCACTAATTGCAGTTTTTTTATCATGAGAAGTGGCGACTGAAACATTTTTTATTTGCTGAACACAAGAGGTGTCGAACGAGGTTATTGCTGTGAAACGCTGGTTTAGTAAAAACTTCACCGATCCCTTCGCACAAAACCTCTGCCGAACACGACAAGCGATTGGTGCCAGTTCTTCAACAGGAATGTTTTCCTGCCGCTGATATGTTCTTTGGGTGAATTGTAGGGTCATCTAAATGTCACGTCGCCAAACTTTTAGTCGACAAGTTCAATCTGAACGGCAGCAAATTTCTCATTCCCCATAATTGTTCTTAAAACTTGTGGAGCTACTGGATTCTTGATCTATAGAGTAATTTTTCCAAATCTACGTCATCAACTTTTTAAAGAAACATCGAAATTGCCATCATGATAGACGACCAGCCAAAAACATTTATTTTAGCGTTCTGAAACAAAACTGGCATCACAGTAATGATAAAAAAGGAATATCACAGCTGAAGTTGCTTGTGAAAATAAGTTACAACAGTTCTACTCCATCTTTCTAACTCAATGCACTTCACAGATTTTTTTAAAGTGTGCAGATCTTTAACTTCGTTTATTACGACATTGTACCATCAAAACCTGAAAGTGCGTTTAAAAGTTTAGTATCATATTCCAGCTTGATATAGCCTGGTAGTGATGGTGACGATCCAGCTTTATTTACTGACACGATACATAACCAATTGGTCCCGTACCGATAAGCTGAAATGGAAAATCAAGGTAAGTATCCACGTAACTTGTAAGTTGAGGCAGGAGGGTTTTAAACTCTCCCCTCTGAATCACTTTCGTCATCGACAGCAAGGTAATTCTTGTAAACCTTGTTTTTAAATCGGACAGACTTTCGCTTTCCTTTTTTGGCGTGACTCTTAGAATCTTGATCACCATTACTTTCTTCGCTGCTGGATTCAGACAGAGTAGCTGAAGAATCTGATATTCCGCTCGAGTTAACCAGCTCCTCCGCCCAGTTCTTTCCGCTCGGATCGGTTTCCTTCTCCTCAGCGTCATCTCGTCCCGATTCAGAAGCAGCCAAACCGAGACGGCTGCGGCGCCTCTTCCTCTTTATTTTCGAGCTCTCCTTCATCAGGCAAACGACGCACATCCTGCAACAGTTCAAGACAGACAATCTTTGAATAATTCTTCAGATTTAACATGAGCTAACCTGTGTTTTCAGTCAGTATTTAATTACGTTCCCAGATCAGTGGAGACCATTGCAGAATCACGAAAATACTTTGCCGTGCTTGTTCTAGGACTAAGATTACTACTGAAAATAGTCGCAAGTCATTGACAGCACCAGGGGCGCAACAAAGTTAGATGGCGCCCGGGGCAAAAAGCTAGTTTGGCGACCCCTGTTCGAATATGAGGTCTTTCGGAAATAAATGCACTGTATTGAAAAACGAACTTGCGACATATTTGGGACTTTTTGGCGCTCCCCACAGTCATTCGGCGCCCCCCGCAGTGATTTGGCGCCCCATAGTGATTCGGCGCCCGGGTAATTGTGCCCCCCTTGTACCCTCGTTACGCCACCGCATAGCACGCTGCTGCTTGTTGATATTTTTTCACCGATGAATTTATATTCCCAGACCTGACACAAGTTAGAGAATGTATTTGTCTAATGCGCAACTACGATCGAAATGCTTTGTTTGGTAATCGTGTTTGAAGATCAAACACGCAAAACCAAACCTTTACAACTGGTTATTATTCCAAGTAAAATCCCACGACTCACGTCAATCTTAGGAACGGGTCGTGAAGTTTATAGCGAAGGTGATCCGAATTCAATCGAAGTAAAACAAAACATTGCCCGTCGCTTAGTTACCACAATTCGCGTTTAAGTTTTACGGCGCGAATTCAGCGCTTCTCCCAACACTGACCTGTGCAAGTCCTCGTAGCACTCTTGACAGTAAACCGCCTTGCATCCAAAAGTAACGCAGCAAACGAACAAGTTTTCCTGCTCCCGTCCTCCAGCAAGCTTGCACACGTCACATCTGAAAATCGTGCGACCTGACAGTTTGCGCGCAATCCAACCGATCAGCTGGAAAAGAAATCTTGGTTTGACTTCACATTTTGCGGAGTCAAAAAAACAAAGCCTGATGTGTTAGGCTACTTGCCTAGTTTTTGACAAATATTTTGAAAACCGATAAGGTTATTACGATTTAGTCAGTGCGCGCAACGAGTCGATTTACTACAAACCACAGATCAAAGAGCCGAAACTGTGTCTTTTGAAAAATGCGGGAGAATAAGCAGAAGACGATGGTATTTCTCGACGTGACAGATTCTACTTTCTTCACATTCTAGCGCTGAACGCTGAAGTGGTGAAAAAGAACTTACGCCTCGTCTGTTGGATAATTTGGACAGTATGCTGTGCTCATCTTCAGCTTTCGTCTGTTGCACTTTTAGGACCGTTTTCCCAATGGTCTTCGCAAGCACCGCCTTTACACCTGCATTATCATATAAATGAGCGCTTTGCTTATAAATCCATTAAAGTTGCTTAGCAGAGAACGCACTTAATCCCCGATTAGACAGGATCTTTGTTCGCATGAATAGAAGCCTTGTTCTTTCTCGTTTGGGATAGAAGAAGGCCATGATACGTCGTCGATAACGCAGTATGTAGGATTCTATCAAACATAGCACATACACCAAACAATAAAGGCCCAAAATGAGAGCGTACATCCAGTAATCTGGTGGGCTGGGATTCGGCAGGCAACTGTCCAAACTGAGATCGTACCCATCAGCGTTGGCCAATCTTTGCAACGCAGACACAATCGCTCTGCACAATAGAAAGATTGAACCAAGGACGTTACCGATACGAAGAAATTACACGTGCCAACCATTAAGCTGCATTTTGCAAGGAGATAATTTTTCGAAACAGTTATGCTGAACAGGCGTGTAAGTGTGCGAAATACAGGCAACGAGGATACATAGGCATACCATACTTTTGTGATTGAAAACCGGGACGTTTCGGAACAAGTTATCAGATAAATGTGGTTCATATCATACTTGGAGTATGTAGCTATTTTGTATGCCTATAGTTAGGAAACCAAGAAAGACTAAAATAATACATATTAGTAAGAAATAAAAAACAATGTTCAAGCATTTGTAAATTTAGCAATTCGTTCGATTTTATTTTCTCGTAAAAATCACAGCAGGAAATGTCAGTATTAATTTTACATGTGATAAGGGCTTTCACATTCTACTATTACAACCTCTCCGGTGGCGTTACGTTGAATGTGTGGTTCACCACGAACGGGTGGTGCACGAAGAACAATAATCTATATATGTGGCGCGAACAAGCAATAATAGAGTGATCGCGTCGTGTGAACTCTATTGTTGCTTGCTGCCACGGTGCGAAGCTTTGCGCACATGTTGCTCGGGATTTCCGATCGCAACACAACCCAGCATTCTGCTTCTATTATTAGACCACATGTTATTCATGATGGCTGACTGACGGACTTTTTTATTTTTAGGGTCTGGTGGACGCTGGGACAAAGTCTTTAAACCGGGACCACTAGCATAGGGAGGGGGGCACTGTGCCATGCCCCCACTCAGACCCTGAAAATAAGAAATGTATAAACAGTATTCGGCAGTAGTGTAACTAAGGGGGGGCAAAGCAAGGGCCTCAATTTGAAATATACTTACTTTGTTTTCTGGTCACTGATATACGCACTACGCAAATTTTTTTATGACTACTGTACGTTTTCTCTTCTTGATTTTCATTTTACGATTTCATTCTTTCACTAACAAAATTGCCTCACACGTGGATGTTAAGTAACTTAGCACAGGTAACAATGAACACCAGAAAAAAGCTTCGGCTGGCGTGAGATTTGAGACCACAAACTTAAATAAGCGTCTTCGAGAAGCGATACATGTCTAAAACTTATAACATCCAAGCACGCATATAGGTTTATTTCATGAGCCTCAGACAACAAAAGTTCAGTTTTCTGTCTCACCGGCTAATAAGCCTCATAAAAGCATTATACTAAAACTTGCTTCCAGAATGCACAAAAATTCGTATTTTTAGGTGTAATTTTGCAAAATTTTTCCGGGGGCATGCCTCCGGACCCCCCTAGAATGGTCGTGCCTTCGGCACTTCCCCTAAAGTTGATTTGTGACGTCACACGATTGTGACGAAACTTTGCCCCCCTCCTCGGAAATTTTCTGCGTACGCCACTGACCGGGACTGTCCCGGCTGAAACGGGACGTGTGGTATGTCTAAGCATACAGGTCCATGTATTTGAAAAACAGTATTTGGTAAATTGTACTTAGGGCTATAGAGCAACTAAGCGGCCTTTCAACAAAGCTTTGTCCTTTTGGACTGTAACATGAGAATCGGTTAAGCGCTTCAACTGCGCGAAACGACGTTTTTTCCATTTTCCTTATCTCAAAGCATTGGCTTCGTAGCCCCTTCATGGCTTAGTGATTGACTGCTCATGAATTTTTCACATGCAAAGGTTTTTAGTGAAATTCAATTATAACGATTTGCACCAGCCAAAATATGAGCAATGCTTGATTATGCAAAGCTGAGAAAAACAAAATTTATAAAATTTCGATTTTCCATTTTTTCTTAAACAATCTTATCCAAGTAAGTACTGTTAACACCATGCAGCTCTGAGTTGCATTGACAGTAGTTATTCTTCAACAATGCAAAAGTGGCCGTTGCTGTGTATAGCGCGCGGAAATCCCTGAAGGAAGACTGATGCTTCAGTCTTGCAGAAAAAAAGAAGAAAAGGTCATGGCGACAGAACCTACCTGTAAATGATTGGCACGAATCCAGTTCCACCAACAAACAAGCTCAGCAGGGTAGCCACGGCTTCGCCCTTTTCGCCGGAACCAATCACGGCTGCTTTGCCGCGATCAATAAGTTGTTGGACTACAGTCTTGGTTGTTTCACGTAATGACAGCCTTACAGCGATATTATGCAAAAGCCACCACAAACAGTAATCGGCAAATATTACACCCACACCGTAGATGACGGTAAAAGATATGGAAGTCAAACCCTTTGCAAGCCGCTTCGTTTCAGCTCTCGACATCCAAAGCCTGAAAATTACGTCCAACATGAAGTGCTGAAGTGCGTTGATTCAGAGTTATGTTATCGTTAACATTCCGTGCACCTTATTCAGTGCAACACAAAACGGTATCGCGGGGGTTGTAAGTTCAGTTTATTATTCCTTAAATTGTAAATGCAATTGTGACATTTAGAGTTTTGACTGTAACACAGTAGTAATCAATTGTTACGTGGTGACGCGCAGCGCAGTAGCTCCTTTGATTTAAACATGTGCTGTTGTGGATTATCCCATGCTACTATTTGGGCAGGGGAGTCAAAGATTGAAATGAAGTAAATTACAGCAACCAGGGCTGATAAAAATCATGATTTTTTTAAATAAAAAAATCAGATTTTTGTGATTTAAATCAGATTTTTTTGATTTTTATGATTTTTTTGATTTAATGTGTAGAGGGTGGCCACCTAACAAGTAGTAATTCCTTTATCTTAAAAAGTTTGTTTTAATATCATTTTTTGTGCTTTGTTTCTTCTAGTACAGCAACTAGAATTCAGCTGAATTTTCTTTCAAACTTACTTCGCATTTATGCGTCACGCTTAAAGCAAATCAGTTCAGAACACCAGTACCGGTGTACAAAATGAAATATTGATTGTAATGACAATACCCAAACCATCAGTTCATCAACTTCATTAACACTTATGGCACGTTAACAAGCTTGTACAAGAAACAAGCTTGCCAGCCTGTGTGGTACAAAGTCTATTGTTAAAATTAATTATTTTAACGCAGCTTTCACTAGTTCAGCTTCTGGAAAAGTATAACTTACATGCATAAAATGGTAAAAGCCTATAATATATGTGTTATTATAAATTTAAATCAAAAATATGTCTTAAAATTATTATTTCTACAGTCAACAGCCTACATACCTCATATTTGTTGGAATTTAGAGCTAACATTTACTTTATGCCATGCCCATAGCCATGGGGCATTCAGAGACAGTGTCCCTAAATATTTTTGTGCCAACTGAACTTTGTTGTGCACAAAAAAGTTTGTTTTAAACACATACCGAAATAAAACAAAAATCTTTCCCCCCCTAACAGATAATTTTGCCCTTCAAACCTCAAAACCTGGCTACAGGCCTGCTTCATGCCAGCTTGCACTTTCAAACTTGTGGCATTCTGACAGTTCTGACTTCTGAGTCTGCAAATGTTAGTGGTTTCAGTCCACATATAACTTTTGTAGTTATTTGGCATAGAATCTGTGACCTCACAGTAGCTATGATTAATAAAACTTGAATTGCTTTTATAAGTTGTGTTGTCATAAAAAGTCTCGACCTTCTTTGATAATGAGCAAAACCAATTAGAATACCAATTAAATGTGACATACAAATCACAAAAAGCATCATTTTTGCTTGATTTTTTGATTTTATCACTGATTTAAATGAAATGATTTAAATTAATCAACCCTGACAAGAAATAGCTGAACTATCATTCAAACTCTTTTGCGCTTATGCAACATCCCTTAATGCAAAGAAGTTCATAACACCAGTACCAGTGTATGAAACGAAATATCAATTGAAATGCCAATATTGATAATTGTATTGTATTGAATAACGTCGTCACTCCCTCACGCAAGTCGCTTGAATTTAAGCACGCATCGCAGTAACATGAAATACGCAAATACATGAAGGAAGACGAGGATACACACATCGCGGTAGTAGAGAGTATACGTTTGATGGCGCAAATACATTTACTTTGATGAAACACAAGCTTTTGAGATGTACGTATGAATGAAGTCATCCTGCTTATTACAATGTAGTACTGCGATGACTTCCAAGTACATCGATTTATAAAATGCTTGAGGGAGTGGGAGGCTGCGAAGGACTAAAGGTCATCCAGGCTGCAGACCTCCCAAGGGCGAAACTGCTTATTTGAAACTATCAATTTAGTAATTTCATTGACACTTGTGGCATACATGCATAAAATGTTAAAAACCTATAGTAATACATCTGTTTCATGAATCAAAAATATGTTCTATAACTATGTTTACAGTCAACAACCTTCATATTTGATGAAATTTAAATCCAGCTTTCACTTTAGGTCAGTCCACACTTTCAAACTTGTGACATTCTACAGTTATGACCTCTGAATCTGCAATGGTTAGTGATTTCAGTCCACATGTCATTTTTGCAGTTAAATGACATAGAATCTGTGACCTCACAGTTGCTGTGATTTATAAAACTTCAAGTGGTTTTAACCTGTGTCATCATAAGAATTCTTTGCCTTCTACACTAATGCTGTATAGGCTGTGTGAAAACCTATTAGAATGCTAATTAATTGTGTCATAGACATCACACAAAGCTTTAAAATGACATGATTATTTTGATTTTTATCATTTGATTTAAATCATGATTTTTATTGCTTGATTTAAATCACTGAATCAATCAACCCTGACAGCAGCATACGCACTTACTGATGCATCCCACCATGCTTAGACATGTTTAGCTGTTTTTAAAACTCTGCCAATATGCTTTTATTTCGCAGTTTCTGCTGCAATCTTAGCTTGACAGATTTACAATATGTGTCTGTCAGGACAGGCAGTTGTTGGATAATTTTGTGAGATTCTTGCTTAGAAAATTGTCATTGCCGGTTGTTTTTCACCGGATAGATCCAAACAGGTGTAAATAATACCGATTCCAATAGCAATATATTTGCACGCTTCTATAATCATGTACTTTTCAAAATATGTATTTGAACTTGACAAATCTGCGTGCAAGATATGTTACAATAAAGTCTAGATAAGCTGCTGTTGCGGTTATAAAATCTAACATCTTGGCGCGGTTTACCAAAATTACTCTGTAGACACGTGACAAACGATGTTTTTGTTGATAAAACGAGGACAACGTCCAAATAGCTCGAAACAAACGTTCAAGTCCATATTTGCAAAAATCTTCATCGGTTTAACTTTATATAGGGAGACTGTAGTGTTTTTTAAATAAAATAAGCAGAAGCAAACATTATCTTCTTATTTAGTGCTAATTTTATTAACTGATAAAGCTTTTCCTTCCCAAGATTGTACCAACCCATTAGGCTTGACGTATTTGGAGTTTTCCTTGGCTCTTAAGGGCAAGACTGCTGTTTTACCCTTTTTTTCTCTTCTTTTGTCCAACCGGGCAAAATCGTCGGTAACGTAACAGTTGTCGAACGCGATTGAAGTCATGTATTTGTACCTGCATGGATATCGTACATGGAAATTCTATATTGCTTGTAGCGTTGCCAGTATTGCCATGCGGCTATATACCACAAACGCACAGCACCTGCGAAGCAAGAGTCGAATGAGTTGACAAAAAGCATCAATCGGACAAAATGTTTTGTTCAAAGCTTTTACTCACAACCAAAGGCGCAGCCAGGGGGGGGCTGAAGGGGCT
>Ga0210059_1005483_pt1 | contig 20426 bp, 10 predicted proteins | sample Ectturendosymbi2_FD_188042 | JGI IMG/M metagenome (GOLD analysis project Ga0210059, IMG submission 188042) | Ecteinascidia turbinata endosymbiont from Florida, USA - Sample 2 (SPAdes) (version 2) | ecosystem: Host-associated > Tunicates > Ascidians > Unclassified | place: Key West, Florida...
ATGCTTTTCAAAATTTTTGCAATCAGGACTGTATCGGATTCAATTTTATCAAATCAGAACTGGACACGGACTGAAAAATTTCACAGTCTGCTCATCTGTGCTACCCATACAATAGGTCTGAACCAAGGTGAAGTTAGCCGCACTTTGGTTAGGTCTGATCGTCAAAAAAATGGACTTGGGTGCGTGGGCTGTTACCTGCCTAAACTGAACCAGTTTTTTGTATGTGCACCGAGGCTAATCAAACAAACGTTGTGATGTGACTTGGACAACAATATCTGGGTTCTCACAAATGCAACTCCAAAATTCGAAGAGAACAGGACCATTTTCCTTATTTTACATAGAAACCTTTCAATCTGTGGTGGAGCAGCATAAAACTGGAGCGCCATGATAAGTGTTAAAAACAGAACCAAACATGATTTGCAAGTTGAACTGAAATGATTCATTTTACACATTTTCAAACTTGTCCGAAAATCCCTAAAAAGGGTCTAATATCCAACCTAGAGACAAAATTGTGAGAACACTGAACAGTACACAACACACTGGGTGTGTGCATGGACTGGATTTTGGATTTTTTGGATCGATATTCCTGACTGATGCCTCCAACAGGATCGGACAGGGTCTGGACTGAAGCCAATTTTGCCGGATCAGGACTGGATCGAACTGCAGCGGTTTTTGAAACTGGCGAATCAGGACTGGATCGGACTGTGAAAATTTTTGTTGTTTTAATGTGATTATTCCAACCATCTCAAAAATTTTAGTTGCTATCGGATTTTACAGATTTGTTAAATGATAGTGTATATTTTGCCATCAACGGCAAAAGTACTGCTTGGGCTATTTTGCTATTCGAACTGTATCCACCTTTGCCTACATATAACATTGATTTCTTATTACTAGTAGCAAGGTGAACATAGTCAAGTGGTTAGTGTCTATGTCTGCTGTGCAAATGGACATTAGTTTTGCCCTCACCATTTGCTTTGGCTTAGCTAGAAGAGATTATACCTTAGGTGGGAGCACTATTCGTACTTTTCAAAAATGTTTTGGTTTTGGGTTTAGGACAGCTATGTCCAACCTGCGGGCTACATGCAGCCGAGTCGAAGGTTTTGTGCGGCCCAGTTTAAGTTTTCACTGTAGTAAAAGTAGCCTACATACTGACTGATTATGTAAATGATCGCTATGTAGTCTATATGATTTAATATTTATGTTTCTGTAGTATATGCTGTTCATTGAATTGTCATGGGATTATTTCGTTCATGTTTGCATTAGTCGCAGTTCATTTGCTGTTTTTTAATTTGGGGTGCACTGCTTGCTTTTCCAGTTTTTTGTTTGCATCTGATGTTTGCGTAATTCGTCCGATTATCTGTATTTTCCTGTGCACTTACTGTTGTTGTTTTGTCTTGTTCACTCTACATCCTAACAGGACAACATGTCCTTATTTTGATAATCGTGAATTTGACATTTTTGATGCAGTCTACATATCAAATACGTTGAGAAAACTGATGATTAGGAATAAGTGTTTCGGTAGGTGTGTCGGGTTAGTGTTAGGGTTAGAAAAAGAAATATAATTGGGGTCTAATACTACAGTAAGACCAATATTATTCAGTGGTTACAGTTATTACCGTACTGCAGCTTGTTGTGGGTATCTGACATCTAACCAAAAACTTTTAATTGACACAAAACACATCAAGCAAGTAAATATGAAACTTTATTCCTTTACTCTGACAAACAAAGCAACTGACAAACAATAATAGGTCAGAAATTTCGCAAAGGACAGAAATTTCGCTTGACACCGGATAATAGATTTGTTAAATATTTTCTCTTACAGGATAATTGGTTGATTAAATGCTGGCTCTTTTCTCTTGGTTAAATTGGGACAGTGAAAATTCAGTGCAGGCTGGTCAGGAGGGTGACGCACTGAAAGGCTCTGTTCTGACTAGCGAAAAGCTGACGATTACCTGCTGTATCACAAGAATAGCGTGTTATTTTTGTGGATACGTTAGTTAGGCTACGGGAAGTTTTAACTCTGCGCTGTGTAGTGTTCAGTGGCATACGCACTAGAAAATTTTCATGAGGGGTTTCATTTAGTGGCACATTGTAGTTATTTGTATTTGGTGTGCGCTGTTTGTGACGACACAATTTGACGTCATATTCATGTTTCTAAAGCAACGTTTTGGCTAAGTTTGTTGACACAATATTCATATTCTTCCACACGCACTCTACTTATTTTATGTGCTATTGCACTGAATATAAACTATCAGCGCTCCAAGTTAGGATATCGGGGGAAAATACACTCAACGCTATGACACAGCAGTTCATAACTAAAACAATATCAGGCTGAGCGTTAAAACAGGGGAGTAAAGCAGACTCATCACTGCGTCAAAGCAATTTACAACTGTAAGTTTTGCATTAAGTCGACAAATTAACAAGCAAAAAGTACGTGAAAACAATTAATCTCCTTTGCGCAGGTAATCAATTTTTGTAACATATCGAACTCAAGAGGGGGTTAACCCCAACCCAACCCCCCCTTGCGTACGCCCTTGGTCGTGTTGTTAGCGATATTCACAATTCGCGAATTTTAGTTAAACGTACAAGCCAACAGTGTATGTGCCGTTATAATGCAACAACAGCAGTGCAGTTTCAGTCAAACCAGCAGAAATGGCGGTTACTCTAGGCCAGCGTGGTCCAGACCCTGGCACGCGGGCCGCATGCGGCCCGCGAACACTTTGTGTGTGCCGGACATTTCACAAAATCATAAATACAGTGTATTAGCCACACAGCTCTAGTAGGCTAAGTCACACACCGCTGAAGTGCCGGTCAATATGCAACTATTATGGGGTAACAATATCTATTTATGATTTCTGACGTTAGAATAACTAACCTCTAGGCTAGGCTTTCTGTGACCACAAAGTATGCGTTTGTGTTTGATAATTAAAAATTGTTGCAAGCAGGCGCGCAACCAGGGGGGACATTTGCCCCCCCGAAATTTTCAAAACATTGCATAGCAATTTTGACATTTGCAGAAACTTTCAAAGAATAAAGATGAAATTTTATATTCTAATCATTTTTAAGAAGTCTTATTGGAATTTTTCTTTGTCCTAATGGTAAATTATCTGCTTACACGCTTTATCTTGAGACAGGTTATCTGATCGAAAATTTCATAAATGATTGGTATTTAACCACAAATATGCTGGAAGTGTCAAAAACACTGCATTAGGATACTGTTGAAACGTGCAAGTTGCTGAAACTTTCAAACTGATTAGAGAAATCTTGACATAACAGTTAGTGCCACGTCAAACCGCTTGTTCTTCTACGATCTTTTGATTATTTTTGTTAAGGCCAAAGCGGATCACCGTTATTAACGTAGTACATTTCTTAAAATGTGTCTTGTTGCATTTTCGGTTCGAAAACTGATAGTTTTTAGCTAAATTTAGCGTGAGGACTGTTTCACGTTTTAGTGTCTTTCTGGGTTGATCCCAGTACCACGGCTTGGGAAAAAGGTTTAGCAAAGTGTCATATGAATGCTGGTCAAGTGTTGAACGCACCTACCTGCTAGACCACTTTGGCTCCAAATGACGCTTTACAAGACTAACTTTTGCAACCAGTGCAAGCCCTGAAAGCTCATAGCCTTAAACGTGCTTGTAAAAACGTTCACACAATTCATGGGTGCCAGAAAAAGCCGTTTTGCCCCAAACACACCTGATCCGTTATGCGCCAAACACATAAGACACCTTATCCGTTTTTTTCCGAAATGGTAGCATTCAAAGATCCCCTCACCCTTGACATAGGCTGTCCCTCAATTTGGGATTTTCATTTGTGATAGAAATTCAAACACATGCCAGAAGAATAGAGCTAGAACGGCTTTGCTAAACAAGACAAAAATTAAGCAGTTTTACTACTGTAGTAGCCTATACATCTGTCACACAAAAGTCATGACTACACTAGTTGAGTACGGAACCAGGTGTTTGTATGAGGATACTAATTTTTACCCTGTCCTGATCGTTCGGTCTGCATCTTGATTGAAACTGAAAAGTTCTCATTTTCGGAAATGTTTCGAAGAGAACTTTTTTCTGTGTGACAGCAAAACTGTTTGTATGACGTTTAAGGCTGAGAATGCAAAAAGCACAGTCACCCCATTACTGACAGATGGGTGGTAAAAATTTAAAATCTGTTAACCACTACAAATATCTGGGAGCTGTACTGGCTACTGAACTCTCAGATGACAAAGACATTCGGAGACAACTGCGATAAAAATATTGTGCAGCAATCAAGCTGCGAGCCTCTTTTTCCCGATGTTCAAATGCAGTTAAAACTGTACTTTTCCGTTCTTTTTGTACGCCCATATATGTCATCACAAATATGGTAGAATTTCAGAAAGTCATGCATGCAAAGATTGCGTGTGGCCTATAATTGTGGATGCAGAACTCTATACAACCTGCCCTGGAGAGCTAAGGTTAGTAGTCACGACTCATTAGTAGGGCAAGTTTTTGCCACTTTTGCAACTTTTTTTACAGCTTCCAATAGCTTCCTAAATACTCAGAATTTATGTAGCATGATGTTTTAAGCTGGTTGCAGGAATTTTATGTTGCAATTTTTTGCAACTTTTTTTTCTACATGCAACTTTTTACTGCAACTTTTATTAAGTATTGCGCAAAATGTAAAGGTGCGATTTAAAAAATATGCTTTAAAACTGTTTCAATACAGTTCTATTCTCTTTGATGATCGAGTCGAGCTGGATAGTGACCTGAAAACAATTGTAGAAATGACCCGGCTAAATATCAGTCCAGAAGTGCACGCCAAATTGTTGAATTGTCAAGCAACTTCATGCACTGTGGAGCGAAGTTTCAGCATGCTACGCAAACTGTTGGCAAAAAATCGCTATTTCTGGCCAGATAATGTTTGGAAATATTTAGCATTACTGTATTTGTAAATAAATCGCTTGCGTAAACAAATGCCATTTAAAGTGCTTGTGCATAAATGCAACTTTTACTGCAACTTTTGTTAAAAATGAATGCAAATTTCTCACGATTTTATTGCAACAAAAACTTGTTCTACTCTTCAGGTACATTCCTACATTTGAGGCATTATTAAGAAAAAATATGTACTTGTTTCTCGAAAGATGCAGAAGGTCTAATAACGCATGGTTGCCTGCTTTGACGCAGTCAGATTGTTTATAGTCGTCCTTATTCTTTGAACACTACAACCGCATTTTACTTTGTGAATGAGTGGTCGAACACTGCAGTGTTTGTTCGTTTGAGGGTGTGCATGTCACAACGCATTTGTACTTAATCTAGCCTTGACCAGTTTAGGGATTAGCGTCCCACTCTGCAGTAGTGTTGTACCAAGAGAACAAATAGTGTTAAGAATGCGTCTGTAAACCTGAGGCTCGGCCTCCAACACCGTTACAAAACGTTCTGTTAAGTAAATTTCTGCAGCCCGGTGTCAAGCGAAATTTCTGACCTATTATTTTTTGTCAGTTATTTTGCTTCTCAGAGTAAACGCATAACGTTTGGCGATTGGTTTATGATGTGTGTTGTGTAAATTAAAACTTTTTGGTTAGGTGTCAGATACCCACAACAAGCTACACTACGGGAATACGTAAAACCAGTCAAAAATATCGAACTTAATCTAAGACTTCAATTATTTTTCTTTTTCTAAGTGTAACATAAACCCTAACCCGACACACTTACCTAAACACGAAACCCTAAGCCCTAATCCTCAATTTTCTCAGCGTATTTTATATGTAGATTGTTGCTATGCGCATGCACGTACGGCGTGAAGTCAGAAATTTCGCTTGACACTGGTGATTCAGCCTCCAACGCTGTTGTAAAATGTTCTATTTTTATTAACCAGCGCTGTGCAGAATGTGTGTGTTTGTATACTATGGACTTCGTGTCTGCGGGCAAAAATACATTATTATTATATGTGATCATTTGCGAAGAAGTTGTACCACGGTTGGATAAGTACGATGACGTCATCGAATGAAATTTCATGAAAATTGCCCCCCTCCGAAATGAACAGCTGGTTGCAAGTATAGAGTCTGTAATTCAGTTGCAAGTAAGATTAGAAGATTTGCATTGTGGAAGTAATCTTAGTCAAGTGTAGCATTCACAAAAAATGAGTGTTAAAAGAAAACTGTCAGAGGTGTGAAAACGTGATTCTGCTTTTAAGTACTGCAATAATCGGCTTCGGCTTTTTAGGGCGGTTTTTGCCATAACTCGCGAACCACAGTTAGCAAGATCGTCAAATAAGACATTGTAAATAAAGGTTTACGAGTGATCGTTTTGATAAGCCCCAAAAAGGTATGTTTGCATTTGAAATTTTTGAGAAAAATTCAGTTTTTTTGTTTATGCGCAAGCAATTTTTGGCAATTGTCGGTTATTTTTACAAAATCGGCTCCACGCTTACCTGTCACCATTTTCGAAACACTTTTTTGGCTTGGACTCCTGGCAAGCATCACAACTAACCACAAACATCAAAAATGTCACTCATCCTTGCTTTTCGGGGAAAATGTTTGGGCGAAAAATGCATTTTTTCAAAATTTGAACAAATAGGCTACGATTTTTCAGTTTTTACGCCAAAACTTTTGCAAAAGCATTTTGAAAGTGTACCATTCGAAAGAAGGCGAAAAATCCTAAAAAAGTCAATATTTTTGATAAATGCTTTGTCAACTTTTTGTGGAATTTCTGTCAATATTTTAAATTGCCAACGATTTATTTCCTCTGTTTTTACTCGAAAATGGTAGTATTTTGTAAAACGTTAATGTCAACATGTTCTGCGAGTTTCAGATTTTTTCGTTGTATGGAACTGGTGGTATGGGCCTTTGAAGACGAAAAATAATAAAGACGTCCAAAAAAACTTTTATCCCTGGACCCCCAAAAGCATGTTAAGCTTTTTTGCCTACCATTTTAAAAAGTTTTAGATATGGTTGAATTTTGTATGCAGAACGAATTTTGTGCCGTATTTTGTTTTCTCTCCACAGGTCGTTGAATACAACCACTGTTTTGCAGCGAGGTCACTTTTTCCCCTGCCCGACATCACAAATACGCTTTTAAGACAACAAAGGATGTGTCGTCAAAAAACTTTGCTTACAATATCTTACGTGTTGACGTAGCTTCAGCGGTTCGCGAGGTATCGGAAAAATCGCAATGAAAAGCCAAAATATTCTCTCCAGGGTCAATCAATTGTGGCACGACTTTTTTGCAAATTTGCCTACCAACTGTATTTGGTGAACTTCGGTGAATTGCCTCTGCACATCTTAAAATTGCCGGGTGTCCTAGGCAAGGTCTGTCCAGCATCCCTCCCCCCAAAAAATACCCTTTCCGTTGTACATCTGGTGTAGATAAGGACGACTTTTGCATCATGCAAATTTTTAGTTTGATACCGTGTTTATTTGAACACAAAGTTCTTCAAAATATTATCTGCACAAGTTACAGGCGTTGCAGCATTCATATAAACAAAAAATCTAGCATGGGTCTCAAAACATTGTTACAGTCCCGTTGCTACAATTTTGTATTTTAACCATCAACGAAGTTCCACATGCACAACAAACCTCTAACCTTCGCGGACATCACCAAGTCGGTTATGGTGCATAACAGTTGGAAGCTGTTTGGTTAAATAAATTAAGGTGATACGGCCAATAATTAGGAATCTACTCGTTAACTACAGTACTACTAACGCCAGTAACGCTGACTGGCCAAGAGCGACACATGGAACAGAATAGCTGATGAAACCCTAAATGCCTGCTTGAGTCTGTCGACTACCAAAATTAATGCGGACATTGACTTAATAACCAAAACCAAGAAACAATCATTTGTTTTGTTATTTTATTGGTGTGTTGTGTACCTTTTTTTGGCAGAAAATCTGTATTTTGAGTCCCAAACAATGAAACAGAAAACTTCAAAGTGAAAATTACCCTCGAATCCAACACTGCGTTACGCGTACAGCAAATATTAGGTCTGCTGAACAGCAAAACTGTTTCCTAATCGCACTGGAATTCCTCTTTTTGCGGCCCGCAAATTTTCCTCAAACCGTAATGTGGCCCTTCATGCTCGCTGTCTTGGACCACCCTGCTCTAGGCCAATGATATAGTCGAGACCGCAACCTTCGAGATTGAGACCTCGTTAAAAAACTTCGAGACCGAGACTTCATCAACAACTTCGCGACCGAGACTTCATCAAAAATTCCGAGACCGAGGCTCGAGACTTGAAATTCTAGGCCGAGATTCGAGACTTCGGAATTGTGGATTTTTCCGAAATTGTCATCACCACTTCCAAGATGATTTTTTCGAATTTCTGGCATTGTTCGACCTGTTTTGGTTGTTTCTTACCTGTAATTACAACAGAGAAAAAACTCGTTGAATTATAGTAATTTTACTAAGCCATATCCTTGCATTAGTCTATTCAAAGTCTCAATAGGCTTGTGACTGACTAACTGAGACCTGTAGCCTTCGAGACTGTGACCGAGACTCGCAAAAGTGAATCTCGAGACTCCATCACTGTTTCAGGCTATTCCTAACAATGACACTGCTTTCTTGCGAGTTCACAGTATAAGAGCGAGGGAGATAATTTAATTGTGTTAATAAGGTTGTATGAAGTGTTTTCAATGTAGCCTATGTGACGTTGTATGTGTAGGCTAATAACTAAGTGAAAAGATAAAAGTAATTGTTCTTGTTTCATTGTGCTTGTGTCTAAAGCACAAAGCGTTCAATGAAAAAGTTAAACAAGACTTGGTTCACGTTAGAGATGAAAGCGTTGAACCAGATTTGATTCAGGTAACAACCATGGGTGGCGGAACCGTCTTCAAAGTGGGGGGGGGCACAAGTGCACGTTGAAAAGAAATTATAGCAAATTTTGTGTTTGAATTGGCATCTGTGACGTCACAAACATTGAAATATGACGTCATTACATATACACCATATCAAGGTCTAAATTACACTATTTCAGACAAAACTACACCACTATGAAAACGCATCGGTGAACCACCTGAAATTCAAATAGGCTGTTACAGGGGCGACCCAAGTCATCAGCGTCACTCAGGCTCATCATACGATTTATTCTGACTGACTGAATAAAACCGTTCGACGTTTGGGTCACTGACTCTCCAAATTGGAACTGTTTTTAGATTGACCTTCAAATCCAATGTTCTATACAAATTCATTGCCTCAAAAAAGATTCAGTCCGATATGAATTATTTCTCAAAAAATACTTAGCTGCATAGGACAGCTCGGACTCTACTGAATGAGCCCGAGTAAAGCGCGAGCGAATGAAGTCGTGAAAACGTCTACTACGAACGATATTGTTTTATTCAGGTCACCTGAAACATGAACGCGAAAGGCCAGATATTGAACGAAAATATATGAGCACTGACAAGGCCCAAGCAAAAGTGTCCGAGTTAACAACTTAGTGAAGTGGGAACGTGGGTGGTGGAACAAACATGCAAAGCAAGCAAGCTTGCGTTCTCTGATATAAATCGTAATCGAAAACTCGGGCGCGGCCCGAGGAGCCCGTATGCCGGAGTAGCCACTGGGCTGGGGTGTTAAAAACACCATAAACACAGTTTAAAAAACAGGTAAAAATGACACAACATTGATACCTGTCTTAAACACATTCAAAATCACAACTTTTCTTCATCTTGAATACAAAAGTATCATGACTGAATACTCATTCCACAACTGCTTTCATGGGCGTCCGTAGGGGGGGCGCAAAATGGGCATTTCCCCCCCCTAGAAATTGAGACTAAGAAGCAAAAATTTCTGGAAAACGTGAAATCCGGAAATTAATTCTGATTATTTGGGTTAATTCTTGCAATGACAGTGCGTTTGCCGATATGACACTCACACTGCACAAGAGTCAGATTCACTGTTTTGATAACATGCAGTTATGAGCTTGCAGTTCACTCACGTCTGCTCCTTGCCTGTAGAGGCAGGTTGCGAAACTCGCAGGTGAATTGTTCTACTGTGGCCTTTGTTGCGTAACAATAACATGGCAACAAAACTTCGAAGATGCACTTCAAGTTGCGGTGATAGGCATTTTGCCGCATGTAACCAGTGAATGCAGACATCTTGGCAGGTAATGCAGCGAGACAGTGAATGCTGATAGCGGTAAGGCACGTAGGTTCAAACCAATGGTGGTCGAATTGCGGGTTGCCGACATATTTTGTGCGGCTCTTCTAGATGAATAGCAATATCCCAAATGGTAGAGAGTTGTTGCCGCAAATTTAACGCTTGTTTCATTTATCAATGTGTTTACACAAGTTTGTGAATTTCGTCACCAGCAGTGTTTCATGTAAGAAAATTTTAAATCGAGCAAATGTTTGTTTCAGGGCGCATGTAAATTCACAACCATGTAGACCAGGGTCTCAGACACGCGGACCGCGTGTGGCCCCCGAGGGCATTTTGTGCGGCGCATTTCAGTGAGGTCGTTTTCGTTCCTAACAACATTTCTAGTGTTTATGTGAATAACAAGTCTCGTTCCTTTGTAATACGTAATTCCTCCTCCAACTTTTCCACGTTGTTGTATTTACAATTGCAATGCATAGCTAAGTCAGCATGCAAGAAATACCCTTGTTCATTTCCTATCATTCTGATCCAGCATACCTGCTGTTTGCGAAACCTTTGTTGTTGTTGGCCCAGTTAGTGTGAATATATCGTGGCCTCCCGTCTGCTTCAATAGTTTTAAACGGTGAGCACTCTTCACAACCACGGGTCGCGTTGAATGTTTACTTCAGAGCAACTCAAAACCGTTTGACTTTTACATTTGAAAAAACACCACGTTTAGAGTAAGTGTAAATGGTGAATTTTAACTGCAGTACACAGCAAAGTTGTGAAAATCAAACCGATCCTTTGAACGTCATCTGAGAAAGAAACAATACGAGCTGTTCGCTGACGTTACTGCAACTTGAAGTCTTCTGTGATTTCAAGTTGGCGCCGCAAGGTGGCGTCAACACTCCAACTGCGATTCCAAAGCAAGCATTGCATCAAAAGAACAGAAACCTGGGGAAGATAACAAACTAATCGCCTGCGGATATAATTGGCATGTTTGTAAAATTAAGACAGTCGTGTTTGAACAGATAAATGCTCAAATTCCAAAAGCTTTCGTCATAATTTCAGCTTCCAAGCCCGCAAGCATGGGGGGGCGGTGACCGGGCAATTACACCCCCGAAATTTTAAAAACATAGACGAAACATCGGTTGAGGTAAACGCTCTTGCCCAAGGAGCGCTACAGCAATTCAATCAGTGGCCGTGGATCAAACACCCAACCTTCTAATTGAGAAGTGGACACTTTAGCACTGAGCTATTGCCGCCCCGCCCCCCACTTTTGTTTTTCTTGTACAAAAGTTGCATCAGATTGTTTGATTTAAATGATTATGTGAAACACGAACTCTCATTTTGAGTGAGCTTTTTAACAACCGATTAGTTACATGGCAGATGGTGATATTGTATATTTGAGAAACCAGAAAATATCAAAACGAACAAACTTCACATGAAACCACGTCATCACATTTCTCTTGTCATATGATCTCTCCTTAAAGAAAGGTGAGAACGTATACTTTAATTCGCATCAGAGCAGTGGCGCACGCAGAAAATTTTCGTAGGGGTTTCATTCAGTGGCAAATGGTGGTCATTTGTATTTGGTGTGCGCTGTTTGTGACGTCACAGTTTCACGTCATAATCATGGTTCGAAACCAACGTTTTGGCGAAGTTTGTTGACACAATATCCATATTCTTCTACCCACACTCTACTTATTTTCTGTGTCATTGCACTGAATATAAACTATCGGTGCTCCAAGTTAGACTATCGAAGGAAATACAGTCAACCTAACGACACAGCAGTTCATAACTGCAAAAATATCAGGCTGAGCGTTAAAACAGGGGAGTAAAACACACTCATCACCACCTCAGAGCAATTTACAACTGCAAAATGAGGCTGCGCTAATGCCGAATACGAGCAGTCGAGCGTATAAGATGTGCGGATGGAATGGTTAACGCACACCCCGGTTTGCAAGATCGAATCTTGCTAAACTACACAAGAATTCAGAATGGGCATGAAGTACGCAAGAAAACTTTCGTTTTTTGGTTATGTATACAAGTCCAGCAAACTTTTAGTTTTCCTTTTTCCCTGCTAAGACATTATCAAATGCCTGAATGCTTCTGCTGTTTTTGAGCTCGTGCAACAGTTCTATCATGCTACAGAAATAGTTAAGTTAGACGATGCGGTTAGCGCATACAGTGATCAGCCATAGGAGACAAAATAGAGACAATTGTTTCGGATAAAGTGAACTATCGCGGAACACAGCCTTAAACATGCGTAGTGGACGAAAGGTCTGCAAAAAGTGGTGACATGTTTTTTCTGGATGCAGGCGATGACCCAGATTCCCACCAAAACCTGCTTATTTCTTTCTGGCCCATTTACAATGTTCCTTGAAAGTTGCATTCAAATTCATTCCGTGGTATTTGCATTAAGTTGAAATATCAAAAAGCAAAATGTATGCGCCAACATTTGATCTCCTTCGCGCAGATGATAAAGTTTTGGCAACATATCAAACTCAAAGGGTGGTTTTAACCCCAAAATCTCCCCTTGCCTACTCCCTTGCATCAGAGCCATTGCTACGTGCATTCAGAAGGCTGATCTGTCCAAATGGATGTTTGCTCTTCTATTTTGCATCACTGCTTATTTACATCAACAGCTAAACGTTCATGCATTATGGTTGGATGCTTGAGTTCACACAGCTCAAAAAGCCCTAGAAAGCTTCCACTGGCGACAGGTGTGATTTGCAATGATTTAAAATCTGCGCAGTGTTTTTACTGTTACAAGTCATTGTGACGCATGAAAACATTTTGTTCGCAAAATACCTCGTTTCAGTTTTTACAGTTTTTATCTCCCTACTAGTTGGATGGTTTTATAAAAGTTTTTTTTTAAACCTGCTTAAACCATAACAAAAATTGTAGTCAAGTTTAAGTCAAAATTAAGGGCCGAGTATACGTCCTCGGTGGACACTATTGATCTGAACTCAAGATTCAACGTCATGTCCTGTTCAACCAATGGCTGATGTTTGCGAAATTCTTCGCATAACACGGCAAAGAATGGTAGCGGAGTTTTGCTAATGAAGATGAAAAAAGCAGATATGCATACAGTAATTATCCTCATCAGTGGTTATAATCGCGGTAAACGTGGTTGTGAGCAGGGCTGCAGAGTCGGAGATAAAATATCCGACTCCGAATCCAGCTCCGACCTATCCAAAATTTCCGACTCCGACTCCGATCTCTCCAAAATTTCCGACTCCGACTCCTCAGCATAAAGGGAATGAAGTTTGGCTGTTAACCATTTTGCAGCAAATAGCAACCAATGGAAATCGTGGTACACAGCAAGAAACCTCTGTTTCAACAAACGATTCGAAGGAAATTGTACCATTTCAACAAGAATCCCCTACCTAGGAGTGTGATGTCAAAAAATGATCCACTTGGACTTCCGGAGTCAGAGTCGGACAAAGAAATCCGACACCGACTTCTGGTGTTGAATCCGAGTCTGACTCCACCCAAAAACCTCCAACTCATTACGACTCCGACTCTGGATCCGACTCCGCAATCCTGGTTGTGAGAATTACAGATGGCACGGGCCGCTAATGGTCCGTTTTTGTGCGGGGCGCTAATGATGAACGAGCAGGCCTCCAACGATATGTTCAGCGGTTAGATTTCACCAGGTCGCTACAGCCAGCTAATGATGAAACAACTTTTGAAAACGTTTTTTTTTTCTTTAGGAAAACCATTGCTTGGTGTGAAACGTGAGTGAAACCACCTGGATTTTGAGGAGATTAGTTACTTGAAAATTAATGCGTGTTTTTCATATCTATCAAATCACTATCGTTTTAACAGTTAGATTGTTTTTATTTGATATTTGTAAATGAACCGTGTAATTGTTTAGTGGGTCACGGACGGGCCGGATTGAAAAAGAAAAAATGTCCTCGGTCCAAAGGCCGTTAATGGGCCGGATGATGCGGGCTATGGGCGGTCTGAGCATGAAAAATCTTGCAACGTAACATCTCTATAGTGACAATGCGACACACGCTAACCACTGAAGCACAGCAAAACTCTCGGAGTTGTTTGCGTGCTGTATATACAAAAAAGAGCGTATTCGCATATTCTTAAAATTACGTACCGATAAATTGTTGTAAAATTCAAAGCTGTCTCAAATCATCATGAGGTTTATTTAGTTTGTATAAAATATTTTGCTTTAATGATGATGTCTATACAGGAAGAGGTTTTCCCCAAATCTGTATGAAGCTACAGTGATGAACCTGCTGACGATCACGCCTGTGACTGGAAACTTGGATAAAGTGATTTCTGTACGAAACTTGATTTTCAAACATACATCGACTTTTAAGTACTTGTTTCATGGGAGGTATTTTTAACTCTCGCTTGACCATCACAAATCTGACCTGCAGCAAATTCACATCTTTTGTGAAACGTCATCTTAACATCAAACAGTTGAGAAACTCAATTAAATTCGTTTCTCTCCCAACTCAGCTCTAAGAAGGAAAGTACTTTTATACTTGGACCAACCACCCGTTGATTTTCCTCTTCTGCTTTATAAGAAACGTTACCATGGTGACATTTCTCACCAAACAATAGACACAGGAATGTTTTAATTTTGGCGGGAACAAAATTTCCGTCAAAGTTTTCCTGCAACAAAAGCGAACGTTTACCATGGTAACAACCGTTCACCACAGCAGTCGCCTGAGCGAGCTCACCCAAATGAGAGTTTGACTTGCCACCAATTGCTGCCCCACGTGAACTTTATTTTCGAGATATCTTTGGGAAAGCAATTTTGAAGCTGTCAGGCTGTGAATAAAGTCCATTTCCCAGAAACAAAATGATTTTACTGCAGACCAGCAAGGTTTTTCAAACTTTTTTGGAAAATGTTGCTCATTCATATATCGTGTGTTGTTTTCATCAAACCGTATGTAGTTTTAACATTTTGGGAATGGCGACCACGTCCTCTACCTTATACGTCAGTCAATATTTGCGGTCGTTTCCGCTGTTATATTTTCTGTTCTTTAAAATTTACATTCAGTGCAAAAATCTGACTCTCTCTGCTTGGATCTGGAGCAAACGTGAGAAGGTTGGGTATTGGGTAATTAATACTTGGTGAAGTCACAAACATGAATCAAGCTCTACTTAAAACCCTTTCCATTTGCGCTCTGTAGGAAATCACTGGTGAAATATTTGGAATGACATCAATCAGCCATTTGTTCCGATTGCTGGCCCTATTGTTCCAATTGCTTGTTGATACCTTTTAATATCAAGAGTAATCACTCATTAACTATTGCGAATGGTTCAGGCTGACCTTTTTGCCATTGTAACGCATGGCAAACTTTGTTATTGTTGTAATCTCTGGCTAAATAACCTGCCTACAACGTGCTCTACAGATTAACGAAAGGAATCTGAGTACACTGAGCAAAAGGTTTTGAAACAAGCCATTTGGCTAGACTTTGAACACTGAGGCTGCATGGCAGAAATACGGCGGTTTTATTAAACAAGTGAATAAACTAAGTTGCAGCAGAAATAATTTCAACCCACTGTGAACAAACCACTACTACTCGTGCACTTGATGCGACCTTTGTTCTGCCGGGCTAGGGCAACAAGAATATTTTGCAGATTGAGTCGATGATCATTGTTTCCGATACGGCCGTGAATTGATCGTACTGCCTGTCAAGCAATTGTGTCGCAACAATACCCCTTGTGCGTCACAATTTTTCGATACTTTTGAGAACACCGCGCAAGTGCAGCGTCATCAAATATGTTGCTCGCAGCGCCGCGTCCATGCGCCCTCCTCTTGTGTTGCGCATCACTGCGCGGCGCTCGTCCAGTATAGAGGCATGCGGGAATGGCCTCTTGAACCCTGCCAAAGTGGCAGTTGCCAGGACGACGAGGGATGCTGTCAATCAAGTAGCCTTGTGGCCTCCTCTTGCCTCGTCGGTGGAAGCACTGCTTAAGCGGCGCACTAGAGAGCGTGGTTCAAGCATTGGGGTCGCTTTATTGCTTTCGCAACTGTCTTTCTAAGCATCAGTCGATTGGGTGGATGCCGGGCGTGTGTTGTGTTCAGCGTGAACCGCTTCCCGATAGCGGATCACGATGCACAAAAGTGACGTCAGCGGAAGATTACGTCACTGGTCTTTACAAATGAAGATATTGGTGATAAGTTACACTTATTTCCTCTGAAAAATTAGTATCAGCAAAAACCATTCCAACCTGAAAAACAAAAATAAGAAGTAGCCTGCTTCATTGATGTGAACAACTCTGCATCTAGTTTTTTGCACACGAGTCGAGGATCCGTTTTCTCTGTGAAACAAAGTTGAAGTTTTAAATCAAGCATTACCGTGATTTAAGCCAATCATGTCAAACAAAATATAACCGTGCGTGGGCTGAAGTTTGACCAATAATTGGCCGTCTCTTTTGTTGACTGGAAGTCTTTGATAAACAGTTTGAGGATTTTTCAGAAGCACAGGATCATTTGTCTGGGATTTTGGTATGGTTCTTGTATAAAGTTCACTTAACTCAGATTGTGTCACCGTAAGTAATGAATTAAAGTTTTTTTGTCTCAACGCGTTGTCTTTAAATGATCAAAATTAAGGTTTGATTTAACCAACAAGTTATTAACAACAGACGCTTGAAAGAAACGGGCACTTTTGTCCAAAACTTCATGTTCTGGTTTGCCACCCTTTGCATTTTATGGCCAGAAAGTGTTGCTCGAAATAGTTCCTGCAATTATTACGCGCATGCGCAGTTCATGCAGCGGAAGCTCATAATGAAAGTGTACAAAAAATAATAATGCTTTTCTTCAAAATTCACGAATTTGCATTAAAAAAATCTACAGTAGTTCAACTCAGTCCAATTGACTGCTGAAAAGTATTCACAGCAGTTACGGCAACTACTTGGAAAGACGCAAGTTAGCAACGTGTCACTTCACTTTTTCTCAAGAAGAAGTGGCGTTTCCTTACTTACTTGTGGCGCGAAAATATCGACAGTTTTTACAATTTTTTTCAAAAATTTGAAAATGAAGATTAAGCCTTGTCTTTGTTTTGATGAAGCATCCTATAACGTTTACTTTGACACACATGCTGCTGATGTTAAAATATTTTCTTATCAAAGACTTCTGCAAAACTAATGTTTCAAGAAAACGTTTTCATGCTTTATGTCAAACGCTACATATGACATAAAAGAGCAAGAAACAATTTATAGGAACCATCAAGTACCCAGCTACAAATAACAAACATTGAATATCAGATGATGTTGTACAAGATATATTAAATACAAACTAACACGCTTCGCGCTTCTTGGATCTGTTAGGTCACCAACGACCTCCCCAATAGCCAGTCATTAAAACCATCCCTGGAAATTTTCAGCCGAAAGTAGAATTGGACAAAATGATGACAAAGATTAGTTTTCGAACAAGGGACTCCGACGACGTTTGTTGCCGCGAGCGCCAGCGACTCATATTGTTACGTTTCTGCGACGCACTTCGCCGGAAAAGCCGGGTTGTATTGCGACCAAAACCACCAATTATGACCGCATGAGTTTAAGGTCCATCTTGAAGCCAAAGTGGAAGAACTTTTGCAGAACATTCGCAGCCAAATCATTTCGATTCACGTTTAATTGGAGTAAACTTCAATCAGTAGTTTCAAGCTAAAATATAAAAAAAAACATTTTTTAAGTTGAAAAGATTGTCTCGGTTTGACCAACAACTTTTTAAAACTAATACTTACTTTTATTGAACCTAGTTTTTACGAAAAACAATCACTGCTTGGAGAGCAAACAACAACGGTTGTTTACTTTCCAGAATGCGACCCTTCTTTATTCTGACGTTCGCTCAATTTGACCAGTTTTACTTTTTATTTGTAACAAGAACAAGACCTCTCTGCAGATCTAAGAAGCCTTCTCAAGATCATGATAAGTCAAAATACGACGAAACACTCGTGTTTCCTATAATTACTTGACTGCGGATGAGTTATTAAAGTATTAAATTCGACCACTCCTCGTCGGTTTTGCAAAACCATTTTCAATTCGCCACGCTTCGTTTGTGGATGATGCATTTTTTGGTTTGAAATTTACAAATGCCATGAAAAGAACTAATTAAATACAGCAAAGCAAAATCGAAAGAAGACAGAGATTGCTGAATCTCAAATACTATTTTCACTATATTGATTTATATTGATGGCAAGCAATGACACTGCCTTGAAGGTCAGTTCTTTTTACTATCAATAAATCAAGACGTTTCCAGCAGATTGCATCCTGAAATGAGTAATGATGTGACTTTCAATTCACAAAATTTTTTTCACCACAAACAATTTTTAACCGACCATGTAGAACAATTTTTTACCCACCATGTAAAGAAAAGCGGTCAAGACGCCTGCGTTTTGCGATGCCAGGAAATGCCAAGAAACCTCAACGATCTAATTTAACCGAAAACAAATGAAAAATACGTTACTTGTGGCAAGCTCGTGGTCGACCGTCAATCGCGGATATGCCACCTGATTCCTTGTTTTTTATTTTTCTATCCGCAACAAATGCAACGATTCAAGATTTCCTGTTCAACGAAATTATCAACGAGAAAAGCCTGCGAGACACCTCGTCTGGTCTGGATTGTACAAAATTCTTACGTCAAATGTTTAATTAGGTTTCGCCAGTGACGCGCTAACCGTGCCCGCAAAAATAGACCAGTCAGACGACAAACCGCTGATTTCTGGCCGCAAATTTCGTCCAAACCAATGAAGGTGTTATAAAGGCATATACTGGGCCGAACCTATGCACCAGCGCCAGGTGCGTGATTAAAAGAGAGCTACAGGTGATTAGATGGAGAATTTATTTGAAAAAGATCGATAGGGGGTGCATGTTGAGGTGTTTAAAATAAAAACAGAATAGTTGCATTGCAGCTCAGATTGTCAAAAATTTAATGACGAAAATTATTTTCTAAAGTCTTAGTTTTCATTGTTGACATGCCAACACGAGCTTGTACTTGCTGAGCTGTATGGTTTATTGAAGCAAATGCCTTAAATAAATGCCTAGCCTGATTTGGAAAGATTCTTGTGGGTGTTTTACTGAATGCAATTATTGTAAGCGAAGATACGCGGCATGTTGCGGTTATTTTTTATTTGATCTTTTCTTGAGCGGAAATAATGAATCTGAAGATTGTTTTATTTCGTAAACAGCACAAGAGGATTAAACCATCCATGTTGATAAATATAAAATGGATTTGAATCAAAGCAAACGGTTTTAGATAATACGATTTGTCAATTTTTCACTAAATTTTGGAAGGCATGCAACTACGCTGAACCTTTGTAGCAGCATGGGATTGAATTCAAAACATTTTCTCGTGAACCGGACTTTGAATCTGAAGCAAATGAACCGACATTTACAGTTATAGTAAATGATGTTTTGTAGATACGTCTTATTTTTCCTACATCGTAACTTGCTTGGAGTTCGTGACCAGTATGTGAAGTTAGATTGACAGTAACTAATACTTGTCAACATACTACTGGAGTGTTTTGTTGTGAATTGAAGTTTTAGCATCATCTGAATAGCTCCTTCATAGCGTAACAATAGCAGCAAAACTGTCTTTGTTTCTACCCAAACAAAAAAATATCTCTGCAAAACATTACATTTTACTTCATGGGTCCGCCATAAACTGAATAACTTTTTCAATCTTTTAATCAGAAGTTACTTGATGATATTTTAGTCTTCATAGTTCTCCGCTTTATAATCTATACAGCCACTGAGACCTCCTGCTGAGAAATATCTCGCTTCCTATCTCTAAAAGTATCTCAATTTCCCAGAAAACATGTGGCTTAAATAAAAAACATTTTGCAAAAGCGAACGCTATTGTTTCTGAAAAAATACACAAACTCAACAAGACACGTGATTAGCTTTTGTAACACTAACACAAAAATTCCATCCTTGTAGTAGCGCAGCCCAAGTATGTGGGGATCAAATGCCTTAACATTTAGTGAACAACAGTGTTTTGTTTGAGGCAGTGCCTCTCAAAGCACAAGATGGCAAGATATGTTAGAAATTTGTGGGGAATGGCCCCCTTTGGTTACGCCCATGTATCGTTGCCATGAAGTTCACATAACTCGTCAGAGACGAAATTGTAACGAAATGTACGGAGAAGCTGCATTTGAAGCTTAGTCACGTGTTTATCAATATGCATTAATAGTTATCCTGGCTAATTTGGAATGGCAAACGATAACTTCTACGAAGCTGGCACAGGCCCGTCGCCAGGATTTAGCAGCAGGGGGGCCAAAAACCAAAAAGAGGGGTCAAAAACCAGAAGGGGGCCACATTTTAAAAATACAATATTGGATGTATGCAGCAACCGGGGAGCCAAACGTGAAATGGGGGGGCACCGATTTCAAATGGGGGGGCCGGGCACCACTGG
>Ga0210059_1005484_pt1 | contig 20425 bp, 11 predicted proteins | sample Ectturendosymbi2_FD_188042 | JGI IMG/M metagenome (GOLD analysis project Ga0210059, IMG submission 188042) | Ecteinascidia turbinata endosymbiont from Florida, USA - Sample 2 (SPAdes) (version 2) | ecosystem: Host-associated > Tunicates > Ascidians > Unclassified | place: Key West, Florida...
CCATGTACCCCCCAGATATTTTGTTGGCAATCTGTTTGACCCCCCAGTTTTATCTTATTTTCCCGTTTTAGTTCGTTTGGTTGGCATATACAGTAGATAACTTTCGGCCAGCAATATTTTAAACGATAATTTAGAAACCCTCTACCCTGCATTCATTATTTCCCAAATGCTAGGCCGTGTTGTTGTTTTTGACGTTCGGGTAACTGGAGTTGTTTATGACAACACACACCCGTGTTTGCTCGAATCCTGCGAGAAAATTAGTCAGACCGCGGTCGTGGTTTTGAAAAATTCATTTCGAAAGTAAGAAACAGTCGCAGAAGTGGCAAGATTGATCTTTATGCATTTCAGTGTGAGATGGAGCGGGATTATATTACTGTCAGGAGATTGTTGCTTGTCATAGTAGCAAAAGGTTTGTTAAAGCATTAATTGTTTTCAGTTAATTCATCCGCATGTATCCTACTGGCTGCTGTATTGCGTTCTGCTGCCTTGTGTATACGACTTCGAAACATCTTACGTAAGTGGTTCGTGACTACAGTTTTAACTCTACCCACACATGTCCTGCAACATCCTAGAATTTTGCACGGATTTCTGTAATGATTTAAAAGCAATTCTTTCCTGTATTTCAGCTCTTTGCCCCGTAGGTCAAATATTTCTATCAGAAAAACACTTGAAAGAATTCGCAACTCATATTCGTTTAGTGAAAATGACTTAAAACATGAAATAATTTCGGCAAAGATTTTGCTTCGGAAGGATTCGAAGCTGCCTATGTCGCTCGAACAACTTTTTTCATTTATAGCTACTTAAAAAGCTGCGTTTTATTATTACCGGTAGCTGTAACTCTTTTCGTCGCCAGCGCTTCATGCGAGGGAAGTTTTTCAAAAATGAAATTAGTGAAAACATTTCTCAGAAATTCCATAACCAGTGAAAGATTGGGTAACATTGATCTACTTTAAGTTGAAAGGTACGAACTGAAAAATAGATCTAGATGATTCCTTTGGTGAATTGTACAGTCGACATGATACTGGAAGAATTAAGTTTCGTTGAGGTGATGATGATATAAAATTCTAACGTATCTGTGCAAGGATATGTGTGAGAATCATATTGTTCATTGTCTATTTGTATGAATCTTTTTAGAGTTAGTGCGTAATTCGCTTATGACAAGACAGTCACAAATCAACGCACGGTCGAAGAGTCGGCTTTTGAGGATCAGCCAAAGGAAAAGTCAGTGTGAAAATTAAAATGAACCACTTTGTTGGGAATATTCTACAAAAAAGTTTTGTGCCTGCTGTTACATCTTGCTATCAGGTACACGCCCTAAACGCCGATGCATACCTATCTGCGGTGCTGCTATGCTACTTTAGGTGCAACGTGTGTCGAAACCACGCTGCTCTTAACTGCATTGAATAGTCCTCACCCTATCCACGCTGCAGATGGGCATTGCACAATAGTAGTTGCATAACATTGTTATGGTTGCACCACAATCACAAAATGTCCATAAGCTACCACAAAAACGGATGTCACCCATCCATTGGCAGATGGCTTCTTTTTTATATGCTTTTTAGCAAGAATATTTTGACGAAACGATTTGGCTATCAACAGCCTACTTGTCTCTGTGTCAAGATGGAATTCGTGGTTGGAACCATTTCGCTTTCATGTGAACTGTATTCACTTTCGCGGAGTTGTTTTCGTTCATGTGGGGTCGGCATAACTGTGTCCGCAAAATTGTTTCGTTTTCGCATGTTCATCACTCATCAGTGCCGTGGATGTTGCATGGTTAGCACAGAATATTCGGCATAGCAGTACACGTGTGTGATTGCATCTGCAGTGGTGTTTAGGTGTCTCTAGTGAATAATAACGCTAGTTCATATTTAACGATATTCACAAGCCTATGTTCGGCTTGATAGGTTAATCATAGCAACTTAATCTTCAAAAGAACGAAAAATCACCATGCAAGATAGACATTTATGTTGGCCCCCCACTTTTTCAATTCCAGAATCGGCATTGCTTGTGGAGAGGATGACAGGTGCCTTCAAGTGGCCCTCCCTGCTGCGCCGTTTGTATAAATGCTTACCAAATCTGTCGACACGAGAGCAACTACTGCAGGATATGTTCGGCGCGGGCTGGGTAGGAATACGCATTTTCAAGGCGCAGTAGCCCTGCTGCCGAAGACGACTCAAGACCCAGCGTTCTGCAGATGAACGAGGGACTTACCGTAAACAAGATCAGTGTTATCGAGCATCTAGCTTACAAGAACAAGGCGTACGTCATCGTCCTTCAGCAGACCCACTGCACTATCGCACACAAGCTAGTGATTCCCAATTTCTTACTAGCTGGGTCAGTCCTAAGCAAGAAGCACGGCCTTGCAACGTTTTTGTTCACAAGCAGTAGGAATGGACGCTGGTCGATCAATGTCCAGAGCAATAAGCGACTGAGTGGTTACGGGTAGACGTAGCAGGATATATAAGTTCATTAACGTCTAATCTCCATCCTAGCGACTCACACCTACGGCCATCTCGACGTCCCACACGCAAGTCTGTATTGCTGGCGACTTTAACTGCAAGCACGTCATCTGGGGTTGTTGTACAACATCTACTGAGGGTGAGATCCTGGGCTCATGGACAGCAGCCAACAACATTACCCTGCTGCACGACCCAAAGGGAATAGCCAGCTTCCTCTCTCACCGATGGAAATTTGGCACCAACCCGGTCCTGGCCTTCTTGCAAGCGTCAACTAGCAATTTCCAGAACCTGGAAAAGAGCACTTGCAGTTAGGATCCCTAAGCCAAGCAAACCATTGGGTTCTCAAACAGTTACAGCCCTGTATCTCTACTGTGTGTGCCCTTCATTATCCTCGAGAGACTCATCTACGTTTGTGTCGAACCAATCATCGATCCACTACTACTCCCTCAGGAACAGGCGGGATTTCCACACGGGAGGTCGACCCAATGCTAGGTCACTTTGCTGACGCGTGACATCGAGGATAGCTTTTCGGCTGAGAATGCTGTCTTTGTCGATCTTACAGCAGCCTACGACACTGTATGGCATCGCGGCATCACCTGCAAGTTACTGCGTTCTCTACCGGACAGGCACATGGTCCACATGATCATGGAGCTGATTGGTAATCGCGGCTTCACCACTACCACCAGCAACAGCCACGGCCGGATTTGCTTATTGGCTATATAAGCTTAAGCCTAGGGCCTCAAGATCCAAGAGGGCTTGCAAAAACTGTGGTAGAGTCAAATAGAGTCAATGGCCGGTATATGATCATTTAGATTAAACTTCGTCAAAAATTTATGTCTTAATTAATTATTATTCAAGAAATTTAGTTTTATTCAACTTTCGTGGTGATAACGCCAGAGTCTTCCAACGAGTTTCCATACGAGTGAATCTCAATATGACGGTTGGTCAAACCGCATGCCAATTACTGTGTCGATCTACTCAAAGCACGCTGGCTGCGTCCTGCGTTTGCTCAATCGTACTGCTTGTTACGTGTGACTCTATCAAAAAAAGTTGTGGCTGTTCATGCTTGAAACGTACCTGATCAGTGGCATAACTGACGGGTGGTAAGGGTGCGAACCGCACCCCCCCTGCCAAGCTAAATGTAAAAACCGGGCCCCTACCTAGCTTGTATTTCGGTATTTACTATTCTTTTGGTTTCAGTAGATTGTTGCTTTTTTGCGCTTTTCGGAGTGTTTTCCGTTGATTTCGGGTTTTTGTATAGCCGTTCGATACCGGGTTTGCTATTGTTTGTCACCTATTTTCTCAGTTAGCCAGTGGACTCCCTTCAGCTAAGTTTCTCCCTGGCTCAAACCACTAGTTACGTGACTGCACCTGATCAAAGCAAGTGTGGCGGCCTAGAGGCGCCACATGAAAATAAATGGTCACCGCTAGATGGTGCCCATGCGTAGCAAGTCTCTGTGATATTCACCACAAGCGAATTATCGTAGTTCACGCATCCCTATATAATGATAGTGCAACCTAGCAGTACCACAGTGAAGTCAATGATGGATTTCTATTGCTGCTGGTTGCTTTCCTGTTAGTTAATGCCCCAAATTGCCATCTTTCTTAGATGTGATTTTTTCTATTTGAATTTTCTTCAGTAAAGTCATTCAGAAATCAGATCGCTATTGAGTACCTGGGCAATTACTTCTCCCCTGCTAAGCAAATGAGAGAAGATCTTGATGAGCTTGAATAGCAAGCAAAACCCACCTTGCCAACTGCCAACCGCAGAACTCTTCCCCAATGAGACAGGGAAACTGCAAAAAAATGACAAAAGTCCGTAAGGATCTTGATGCCTTAGATTAGTGATTCTTAGTTTATGCAACCACGCGAAGCCTTATTTCTCAGCTTGATGGTCACCAACTACTCAAGCGAAAGCTCCTTTTCAAGATTCAAAAGAATCAAAAATGAATTAAAGGGCCGCAATGTTCCAGGAGAGGTTGTCCACACATAGGCGTAGCAAGGGGGAGGGGCCAAAAGGGCCACGCCCCCCAATTTTGAGAGGCGTGTATCTAAACAAAATACAGTAGAAATCGTCTAACTTGTCATCGTTTAATTCGTCAATTCGCTTAATTCGTCACTTTTTCGTCGGTCCTGACAGAATCCCTATGTTTTGTGTACATTTCTGTTCGTCTAATTCGCTATCGTCTAATTCGTCAATTCGCTTAATTCGTCACCTCTTTCTATCCCTGAGAAGCGTTTTGTTCCTCTAATTCGTCATTTGCAGTTTCGCTTTAGATGGCTAAGCAACTAGCACGTGTAGGAATTCAAACAAATTAAGGATCATTATCTGAGAATTGTTGCACCTTGCAATTTGTTTATCGAATTTGTACACGAGGTGCGAAGCGCGACCCGACTCCCAATTGAGAGAACGCGGAAAAGTTTTTTGAATATTTTAAAGGTACTTGACTGAATGGAAGAGTCCAGATAGAGCAGAGGAATTAATTTTTGCATTCAACCATAACGTCATAAACTTGTACTTTACTGCAAATAAGCACTATGTATGCATACGAATTACTATAATAAAGCATACGAGCTTCTATGATAGAGTTTTCGCCTGTTTGCGTAATTCGTCACTTCGCCTAATTCGTCACTTTTTTCTAATCCCCTTGAGGTAACGAATTAGGAAAATTCTACTGCAGTGTTATTCGCCTAAAATGAAACATTTTGGCCCCCCCAAATTTTTTGCCACCCCAAATATTTGGGCTGGCTACGCCACTGTATCCACACTAAGCATTTGGTCCATTAAAGTGACAAACTTATTCAAATAAATTGTAATGAATTCTTAGATAATTTTGTTATGAACAAGGCAAGACAAAACCTTTATAACTATTTACTGTGTTATGTTCAGCCTTAATTGATTCTATGATTGTAGCTTTTTATTTCTTTATACGTGTTTCAATAATGGCAACATAAGCGAAATTTAAACCAGCCCAGTCGCCACCGTGAGCATTGGTGAGCTCAGCCCTTCCAAATTCCAATATGAAACACTATAAATCAGTAAAAATTTTATCAAAATTTCTTAATGTCAAGTCCCCTTGCGCAAATTTAAACCCGCTATTCAAGACTTTCTGGCTACGGTTCTGGATTTTAAACTTCACATCTTTTCACGCGACAGTTTAGTTGCATTCGATTCTTACCAGTCTGAAAAAGTAAGAAACACGCGAATCGTGAACCTAACAGTTACAACCATTTGGGTGCGTTTTGCTTGACGTGTTTTGCTCGTGTGTGTGAGATATTTACAGCCGTGGTAAACGAGTTGCAATGTGGTCCTCACGCTGTGCTTTAAAGTCTGTGCCGCCACACATACCATATAGGTGCAGTGTGTTTGTTTTTTTTTTTAACACCCATAAGAAAAAACAGATGAGATTCTTAAAACAAATGTAGGCGATGTGTTTTATTAAATATTTTAATTGTGACGATTTTGGTTGGTTTGCCTGTGGCAGTTAATAATCCTGTTCCCGTCAGCCGAGTATGATTTCAACAATTCCGTGCAATTTAACACTTTTGCGTCGAAGGCAGCAAAAAACGCAGTGATCGTGGGCACTGCAGTAATGATTTATAATTTTTTACTGACTGTACTTCCAGAGCGTCATTTACGGATTTTCCCAAATTGATTAACGCTTTCCATTTTTTTCCCAGCAACAATGGGAGAGGGGGCCTCACAAGTAGATTAGCTTAGGGCCTCGCATCAGTTAAATCCGGCCCTGTTAACAGCAAACCAAGCTTGTTCCAACACCTCAAGAATCGCGTCCCACAGGGAGCCGCCTAGGTACTTTTTTTTCAACATCTACACCTCTGACTTGCCAACTACCGTCTCCAGAAAGTATGCATACGCTGACGATCTAGTAATCATGCATGCTGATAGAGACTGGCAAGCAGTGGAAGAAGTACTCAGTAAAGACATGGCGACAATACCTCCAGACCTGGAAGGAAAAGCTCAGCACTACAAAAACGGTGTCGGCGGTCTTCTACCTCAACAAGGAACCTAAACGTAAGCTGAAAGTCAACTTCAACAATGAAACCCTGCCCTTTTCCTCCGAGCCCAAATTTGAAACACCTCAGAGTAACATTGGACAGGTCGGTCAAGCAAATCCGACACCTGGAGTCACTTCGCAAAAAGTTGACATCACGCGTCGCATTCTCGAGGAGCTCGCTGGATCGGGTTGGGATGCTGGGACAACAACGCTGCGAATAGCCACCTTAGCCTTGGTACATTCAAAAGCAGAACATTGCGCGCTCCTGCCTGGCGCCGCGGTGTTCACACCCTTCTCACTGATCCTGTCATCAACGACGCCTTGTAAATTGTGTCTGGATGCCTGCATGCAACACCAGTGGACAATCTTCCTATCCTCGCAGACATCCAACCTGCTGAGCTTCATTACAAAAGAGCCACACTGTCTCTAGTACACCGCGCCATGGAGCCTGGACACCTGCTCCATGGCGAATGGTTGGAGAACACTCAAGACAGCGGATTTTCATCCATCGACATTGGCGCCCACCCTCCTGGAATGGCCCTGCGAAGAACAGCGTGGGTCCGGCATAACCGCCTCCACACCTGTGTAGGGCGTTTCCGCTCCTGCTTGTACAAATGGGATATGGCCGCCTCTGCGGCCCGTGGATGTGGCGCAGAAGAACAAACCGTCGACCATGTTGTCCTCCACTGTCCAATCCATCGATCACCACATGGAGTGCATGAGACCATCGAATGGCTGCTCAACATTTGCCCCGAGATCTAGTGCGGGCTAGCAGTGGATAAGAACTCGCTCAAACGATGAGGAAGTTGTTTTTGTGTGTGTTCTGCTGGAAGGGGCGGAACTTTTGTGGACGGCCCCGGGCGACACAGCCTCGCTACGCCGCTGAGTACAATATTTCAGACAACAACCCATTTATGCCGATTTCACGATTAATTGCCAAAAACGCTAATACAGATCACGTTTGTTGCGCGACGGATGATGGCTCATAGGACTAGATAAAGACAAACATCCCCTTCACAACCTTTCATATAAGCACAGTCCAATTTGAACTGAAATACATTTTACTACATGTGTATTGTGAACTCAAGCCCCAAGTTGTGTGGTACGAGCGTAGCCAAGCCCAAAAATTTGGGGAGGGGGGAATTTTGATTTTAGGCGAATGACATTATTTTGTTTGGGAACGAATGACATTATATTTTGTTTGTGATCTCCTCGGGTGATCTCTATTGATGCTTGCTCGCATTTTTGTTCTTCGCGCACATCCCGTTCGTGGTGAATAACACAATCAACGCAACACCACCGGAGAGGTTGCAACAACATCCCCTCCTTTTTTACAACGAACCGCACCGATCGCACGTTTTTTGTGTGAAGGCTGAACTCCGCACGACCTCCACATCCTGGTCACAGCACCATTTTGTTGACGTGTTTCTCACTCTGTAACACACAAGCACGAGCTGTGAATCTGATTTACGCTGTCCTATGCGATGATGAAGGCGTTACTCAGGCTCGCGGCGGTTAGAGACACGAAACAGGCAGGAGAGTTGGGAGGTGACACTGTACACTTTATTGCCTCGAGTTCTGTATTGGTTTTAATGATTCAAAACGGCAACATTTATCGACCATTAACACAGACAGCGACTTGTCTTTTACGACTATACAGCAGCAAACATATCGCAGTAAACAGTTAATGGATCAGGCAGACGACAACTCGCTCACGGCACTACTGACGAAAAGAAACAAGTAAGGTTCCGCGAGATCGTAAATACATGCACAGAAAGGCGAGCAGAAAAACGCATTCAACGAACGGCGTGAATAGTGAGTCACGTGTTACGTAAAACGCTGTGTGCACATGTGAACGGTTTGTGCCCAGGCGGATGGCTCAATGAGCAGTTTGTTACAAAGCACTGGCTCCAGTCCGTACGTATTTGTCCATATAGTTGGGCCACTGGCCGCAACAGTGACATACAAGTAACAAGCTATACATCCTGATGAATAACCTTCACTTTTTTAATAAAGACATCAGTCAGCGAAAACGTTTTTGCAAGACTTATCCTCAGGTTATCATGACTTACATTTACTGTACAATAACGTCACAATATCAACAAAACATTTTTACAAACACAAGGTTGTTTATCACTTGTTCCGTCATCTTGATGGTCAGTAACTTGCTTGAGCTCACATGACTCTAATGATGCTCGAGCCTAAGGAAATGGGACGTTGGGAAATCTGCAACCTCTGACCCGGCAGAGAACGCAACAGAATTTGTCTTTAAGATTTCCTGAAAAAGTAAGGTTATATTTATTATCATAGTCATAGGAAATGTTACATTCAAAAAAACATTTGAATCAGAAGATTGCTATACGCTTTTTTATCAAACATGCATTTTGCTACTTTCCTCAAATATTTCAAAATCGTGACCAAGAATGGGGTCCAAGGGGGTATCTGTCAAATGGTTGTCAACAAAAAAGTTGCGTTTTCACCATCTGATTGTTTTTTGTTGTTGTACAGTCGAGGAGATATACCGAGATAAATTAATTACACTCTTTCAGACGCCTATTTTGACACTAAATTTTTTTCTCTGCTTCATAAGTGTGTCTTAGAATCGTAGATTACTATTTTAAACAAAGCCATAAAATGCTAGATTTAAAAAATGCTACAAGAGAAAATATTTTTGTTGCAAGGTTCATTCCAAAACATATTTCAGATTTCATATAAAAGATTATCATGTTTGATACGCAACCACACTTTCACGCAATAATGGCCATCATGCAGTTACCATATATAAAATATGTAAATAATGGTTGCGACAATCACAAAGGTCAAAAAGGCAGCATGAAAAAAGAAGAAAAATCATGGCGGTTAGTAACAATGCTTTTTCAATCAGTTTCGCCAGAACTTTCGTGCTGCATCTAAATCATTTTTGATACACCAGATCAGCATAAGTTAATCGCTTGTTCACTCTAAAAGTTTAATCGTGAGCCGCTTAACATTGCTTGACGTGAATGTTCCTTGCAGCCTACCACAGTGTTGATTTATCTCGTTCTTTTGCTGCTATGTCTGCCTGGGTGAACTTGATTAATATCTTCCCATTCACTTGAAAAATTGAAGTTCAAGTAACGTTCTCTTTCAATCTGCCATGCTCTGACCAGCCTGTTTCTTTCATTACCACCATTCCTTCAATTTGGTTTTTTCTTCAAACTCACGCAATCTTCCCTGCACTAGAACATTTCAGACCTTTCGCAGAAGAACTATTTCATCGAAAAAAGAAGTTTTTTCATGTGTTGTGAAATATTCCGAATCTTTCAGCATATGCAGCGCCGCTCCTTATTCGTTGAAATTTTTTATGGGCATAGATCTCCATATCTTTTTCACTTATATTACCGAGATTTTTCTAGTGTTTGTCAATGTTGGTTGAATACTGCGACATTAAAAATCAATTCAGAAGCTTTCCGTAACTGTGCAATTAGTTTGCTGGAGTTGCTGTTCGTTGACTTGACTGATCTTTTTTAAGAAGGGTTGACAACAGACATTTGAAGATATGTGGAAATAATTTCTTGATCCGCAATCGCACCAAGCGAGCGTTTTTAACAGGTGGTGTCGACAAAATCGGATTTTGTACGAACCTTTTTCATTTTGAGATAAAATTCAACTAAATTATGTTTATACGCTTTCAGGAACAATTTTTGATCAAACAATTACTACAGTTCTATTTGCATTGGAATACAAAGCTTCATTTTGTCTTCAAACGCAATCGCATTGCAGGCGAACGTCCAGTTTAAAGGATCTTGCTCAGTAACGTTTGACTTCTGACACGACGTATTTCAACTATTCAGAAAAACTGAAAAAATGATCTTCGTAAATGATACAAGCTGAAACACTCTCTAGCAACCATCTCGAACCTGCATTTAGTAGTTTTTGATTATTCGATAAAATGCGTGAAAAAGGGAGTTTTTATTCAGGCTAAGACTTCTGCGACGAAACTTTGCTGAGAAGCAGCCACAAATGTCAGCTACGATATTGACCAGTTAGGCAGATAATCAATGCAACAATCGATGTTAACAAAATCATTTGTTATTTCCTCTGTATGTTTTGAATGCAAGAGCTAATATCAAAGACAAATTCCAAAGCTCATAAAAAACGCTTTTCTCGAGCAATCATCATCATACAGGGTTCCCACACATTTTCAAAAACCATTTTCCATAGTTTTTCAATACCTTTCAATACCCCATTAAAAATTTTTAACAGCATCGTTTAGCCTCATTTTCCGAAAATTTTATTCATGGAATACAATGCAAAAAACATCTGCAGAACTGTCATCCCGGTAAAGAACAAAATTAGAATAAACAAAAGACTGAATTTAGAATTTCCACACTTTTTCAATACTTTGTGCATTTTGGCCAAATTCAATACTTCAAGTTCTTGAAAACCGATTGCACAATTCAATACTTTTTCAATACTGCGTGGGAACCTATAAAATTTACAACAAGCGAATCAAATCGAGAAACTTAATTTATTTTGTACACAATTGCTGAGCCAGATCAATTTTTTCTGAAACACAGTAATCGATTTGGTTTGTATTACTTTCATACTTGGATTTACATGACAGTTATTATCACAATTTGATTAAAACACCACCTCTAAAATTCCAATATTGTCTAGCAATAAGCCAAGTATAGGCACAAAATATTGTCACTGGCAATCAACTTTTAAGACTGAAATCAAAAGAATTATAATATATGTATATCTGACTTTCTTCGCTGTACAAGACTATTCCTTAAGTTAGAGCAAAATAACTTAAGCTGTAGCACTTACTCCACAGTTGTCTGCATGGGGCTATGTAATAACCATTTGCTTTGGTTCTGCACGACCCTTTGGTACAATCAGCATACCACTTCCTGTTGAATGATCTCCCAGGTTCGTTTTTCTCCATCATGCTGCGAGGAACGTCACCACCGTCATCCAATGTTGCGTAATAACTGCCGATTTCTGACATGGAATACGGACATCCCTGCAAGGTAAGTTAACTGCGGTTCTTACTTATATTTTGGCACGTATTTAATGTCTTCACACCCACGTACAACCAACAACAGAAATAATAACCCACTGATACACGTTACAAACAAGCTAACATCGAGAGATTATCATCGCTGTGTGTTGCTGTGACGAAGTCCAAGTAGAACAAATAATAACGTTATACGTGGGACTGAAAGACTGCAAAGGACCAAGGATCATTAGGTCAGCAGTTCTCCACAAGATCAACCTACTGCATATCCAATGGAGTGGGATGGTTGGAAATCTGTTGACAACAATTGGAAAGCTCTAGGCTTGCTGCAAGCTTTCGAGTTATCAGCTGGATGATTCGAACTTGCACATATCTATGTTTAAGTATCTAGTCTCCACAAAGGTGAGGTGGTCAAATCTACCAGGAATTTTTTATTTTATTTTTTATTTTTGTTAAAATTATTGCTGGCAACACATTCAGATCCAAGCTACGTTGGGCGACGCAGTACGTCTCGATGCAAGGGGCGCCGACGTATCACGTCATTTGGCGTAATTTTGAAAAATCTATGCAATAGTGCCATGCTAATCCCTTTTCTTTTGTAAGTACAGTAAGTTCTGGAACGTCTGAGTGCCTTGCTGTTACTACACACCGTGGTACGCGTCTGACAGAGTATTTTTCTCTTTTTCTGTTCAGTTTTTTTCATGACCTTCATATTATTATTTGTGAGGTCACCATTTTAGATTTCATGACGCTCCTCTCTACAAGTACCAAAATGGCATGTCTATACACCAAAACCGACAAAAATTATTTTGTGACAGCAAAACAACAATTTCAATCTTCTTATAACTTTAAAAATACCTTATCAACTTTCAACAACTATATTTCGTAGCACTTATAAAATACGACAAACAGCCAATTGGTGCATCAAAAAATTTCGAAATTTTGTCGGCATTAATGTCTTAATCAAAGATATTGATTACACACTTTGTGAAAGTTCTTTGAAATATATCTACAGTTTGTTTAAGTACAAGATGAAAATAACTCCGATTTCGCCCAAAACAGCACCCAACGTTAAGTTGGTGAAAAGTAGCCACAGCATCGAAGGTGATTTAGACTCGGCTGCGTCGCCTTTGTTGAGACGAATTAAAAACCTGTTGCTCTGAACAGTGTTTTTTAAGCCGTTTTTGGGTGTCATAATGACACCCTAAAATTTTGCAATGGCACCCTAAATTCTGAAAGCGAAGATATGGTTTTGTCTTGTATTGAAGTAAAACGAATTGAGGAAAGCATCATGTTTTTCTGCACGTGGCTACTGCAACAGATGGCTGTAATTGTAAATTAGGTATCTGTGCATTGTCGTGGGCACCGCCTCGCTTCGGCCTCTTACTATACGGCCGCAGATTTGTACAGTACAATGTACAAAACACTTTATTGCAATTAAAACACTTTATTGCAATTATGGAAGTGTTTTACTGTTTCAGTGTTGCGATGGGCTTGCCTGGCGATGCATCAAACTACAATAAGGACAAAAGGTAGGCAGTTGCAGCGCGCATTCAAAACAAGGTGGTTGTCGAGTGAAGCGGCAAGGAGTGAGATTTTGGTTATTTGGGCCGCACTGAAGCAGCTGTCAGAAAATAAAAATGCTGCAATGTGCGTTGTTTCATTGCGACTTACTGAAACAAAAAGTTTCAACATGCTGCTTTCCTTTTGTCAACATCGGCACCTCACCTGTCAGAACTGAGCAAAGATTTGAGGCGGGATATTTTAACTTTTCACAGATAAAACCTTCCGTAGAACTGTGCATCAACAAGCTCTCTGATGCCGCTGCTAAATTCGAGCTTAAAGCTAATTGTGAAAAGTTTGACAGTGAATTTGGTGAACGTAGAACGCCGGATGGTTGTGTGTCAAGTGGCATGGCGCTTTGGAAGGGCACCGAAAGATTAACTGATCATCTCCATACATAAAAAGGGAGAGAGGGGTGAATGAACGAACTACCGCGGCATCTCTTTGCTTCGTCTCCCAGGAAGAGTGCCTGCCATGATGCCACGAAAATAATTGAACCAAAGCTGGATGATACCCAGTGCGGTTTTCGTTGCTGCCATAGCACTACAGAACAAATTTCGACTCTTCAGCAAATTTTCCCAAAATCCTGGGAGCATGCCAAAGAAGTATAGACATGTTTTGTCGACCTCGGGAAAGTATATGGCCGGGTTTCTCGTGAAACGTTCTGTGAGTGTTGTGGGAGTAACGGTGTTGACTGGTGCCTCTTGCTGGCCGTCAAATAACTGTATGCCTGCTCAGAAAATTGTGTCCGTGTCGACGGAGGTAAATCACAACCGTTCAGCGTTGGTGTTGGACTCAGGCAATGGTGTGTGCTGTCACTACTCTTCTGTCTATATTAGGGCTCTCTACACAACGGGTCTCGGGCCAAATCCGACCTGTGAAACCATTTCACCAGGCCGCAATACATTTTGCCAATAATGAAAAAATAATATATTTACGAAAAATGTGTTGATTTGGTAGAATGTAACATATCTTGAAAAAATAACATGACGCAAGATGTCCGGCCCTCATACTGTTTTGCAACAGCTTATGTGGTCCTCTCCCAAAAGTTTTGGTGAGCCCTGGTCTATATGAATTGGATAGACAGTCATAGACGCGTCGACGAGGATGCCATTGTTGGGGACTGCAGGATAAACCGTTTGCTTTTTGCGGACGAATTAGTAATGCATGCATGGATCTTCTCAACAGGGTCTTCAGCACGCATTTGATCGATTTCCTACTGCGTGCGACCAAGAAGGAACGAAAATCAGCTCTGAAAAGATTGAGGCATTGTGTCTCTCAAGTCGCCCAAGGTAGTGTATTCTTCAAGTGAGCGGAAATATACTGCAGCAGGTGGAGACGCTCAAGTACCTTGGGGTTGTACTCACGAGTGACGGAAGTCGGAACAAAGGAATTGATACACGGATTAGTAAAGCTTAAGCAGTTCTGCGCAGGGGAGGATCCAGCCAGTAACTTTAGGGGGAAGATTGCAGTATTATTTGACATTCAAGTCTCATTACGGGTTCACTACTGTAAGAGAGATGAAATATACTTTGCTGTGTCAAAACAATGGAATGGGCTCGTATCATGAATGTTGTTTTCCGAATTGTAAAAAATTAGATGCTGTCCGGGGCAAGAAGCAAATATGGCGCCCCCATGTTCGAACCTGAGGTCTTTCGGAAGCAAATGCACTGTATTGAAGATAATACTGGTGACATTGTTGGAATTTTTCGGCGCCCCCCGTAGCCATTCGACGTCTGGGGAATTGTGCCCCCTACGTTACGCCCCTGGCACAAACACACAATGAAAAAGTTACTGACTAGAGACTTTTTTCTCAGAACCCGAGAAATACATTTTTATAGTGATCACCTGAATCTCAAGGAAATTTATGTAATTCTGGTACTGAAATAGCCTAATTTGCATTTGATCAACACAAATTGGAAAAAAATTGTTTGAATTATTGTCGTCAAACATTTTATGAGCTGGCAGTGCACTTGCTTCAAGCTTGCGCCAGTAGTTTTTAAGATTTATAAAGTTGTGTATAAACCAGTTGAAAAGTAACAGAGCGCACTGATGCAGAACCTACGGTCTAGTTACATTTGTATAACATTTCGACAAAAATGAAAACATGGGATTCTTTGTTCCAACGTCGTAATGATTTGTAACAAGTTTTATGATTTATGTGATTTCACAGTGGCAGTATTTTCGTCAAATTTTTTTTAAAGAGGACGTTTTCTCAAAATTTTCAGTGTTTCTTATGAAACACTGCTTGGTCTATCATAGCTACAAGTAAAACTGCAAAAATTAGGAGTTGATAAATATTTTGACTAACATACTAGTTTGCAATTTTCGGAACCTCTTTTAGTGAACAGAATAAAACTGTGAGTATATTTGAAACTGGCAAAATTGTTCATAATCTTAAATCAAAAATTGATTAAAAATTGCTTACCCCAAGGCTCTAATGAATATTTTTATGCTTATTGCTGTTGACAAGATTAAATTAGGAAATGTTTATCTTACCATGTCTTCTGCTTCTTCGTCGATATTGCATTGCGAAACAACTGTCGAGTCCAGAGTACACGTTGGAAAACCATACCATTGTCCGTTAATGCAGGTAAGATTCCTAAAATTCGCCAAAAATACTTCCTATCTTCCACTGCACAGCACAAACCGTCAGTTTGTTTCAGGTATGTTGATAATTTTAAAAATGATTTTCTATACGTGTTGTTCCTTACAAACATGCTTAGATTGCTGCATACAGAAAGTCATAAGAAAAATCCATCGTCAGCGTAAATATACTAGGAACTAAGAAAGCGTTGGAACTAGGGTACTAGCAATGTGTGCATCGAAAACAAGTTCATGTAACAAAACGTGTAAATTGTATTTTTGCATAAACCTTGTTTCGAAGCTAGTTTATGAAAATTGCAAAACATAAATCGCACAAGCCAAAAGATTCTACACCAACATCACAAATTGGACTGATTAGTCATTTATAAAGTAACAGTAAACCTGTTTTTCTATGTACAATTATTCAATTTTTTCAAAGTTTTTGCATATTTTAAGTGGTAAATTGAACAAACATGGCTATGAAAATAAGTGCAAAAAGCACAACAGTTTAACATTGTGCATGTATATATGAATCATGTGATAAATGTCAAAAACTAAAACAATGTGGTAAGTTTAAGTACAAGTGTTTCTGAGATGATCATTTATTTCTATAATGCCTTTCCACAAAAGGCAATTGTTTGGGTGACATAACAGGCAAGAGATTGTGGCATAACAAGCAACGGATTGTGATAATCAGTTTAAAAACGCTCAATTCAATCAAATATAGAAATCACATTTCGGATTGAATGAGATTGCACTAATACATGTTAGTCATCACAGTAATTAGCAAATGACATGCTTAGGATGCAGTGGCGTAGCCAGCCCAAAATTTTTGGGGGGTGGCAAAATGTTTGACTTAGGCGATCAAAAGTATTTTTGTTTGGATCGCCGCTTCACAAAGCACAAAATGACGAGGTACGGTAAAAATTTGAGGGAATGGCCCCCTAGGCCCCCTTGGCTACGCCTATGTTAGCATGAATTACACGGACTTGCAAAGTGGCATTCAAATTTTCTGGCAAGTTTTCAGTGCAAAGTTTCAAATTGCATTTATAATCTAGCTGCTATCTTCAGATATGAATAAAAATCTATTGTATTTCAAACTTAAACATTGCGTCGTGAAAAAATCATCGTCAAAAATTGAAAGTAAATATATCTCAAAATAAAAGTCACACATGAAAAGTAGGGTATTCAAAAATAACGTAGAATCTGGACCTAGATTGCACATAAGTGGGAAAGAAAAGAATTAGATGTTGTGAATTTCAGAGACCGAGATCAAGATTTAACTAGTCAGCGATTATAGAATAGCCAACCGTCGTTTATCTCAGAGGACAGTCCTCGAATTTCCTCTTCTGTCCTTGTCCTTTTTGACATTGCACCTATACTGAACCTTCATTAAAATAGGATGTATGGCAGAAATGAGCGGGCTGTCAAATTTTGCGATCCAGATCAGTCCAAATCCAAACACATTCCAAATGATTTAAAAATTCCAAAGTCCAAGTCCAAATGAAGTACAAAAAATTAACAGATTATAGTTTTTCAACAACAAAAATGCTACAATTCTACTCAGCCCAAATCCGATCCTGATCTAACTTTTTGAAAGGGTTTACAGTCCGAATCCAATCCAAATCCAAAATGTTTGCTATAGTTTGGATCCAATCAATCCACGTCCAGTTCAATGCTAATCGTTTACATGGGTGCTGTAGTAAAGCAACATTGGAATTCAGATGGCCACAAGAGTAAATCAAGAGCTATTTCTTTTAGTTCTCTTTTGGATAAATTTGGGTTGAAAGCTAAAGGTGCAGGTGATGTTGCTGTTTCAGAAGAGCTCAGATATATCATGCAGTCTAGCACAATCTTTCATACAATTAACTTGATTGAAAGTAAAATCAAAACTTTACAAGGATTCAAAAATTGAAGAAAAACTATCTTGTGGTCGAACCAAGTCAGAGGCATTTGTTACAAATGTTCGTGGCAAATATCTTCAGAAGTAGTTATCAACAATTTGAAACAACGTGAACCTCCTCTCTTCTTTGTTCTTCAAACTGATGCATCAAATCATGAAAACATGTTTAATATTTTAATGTGGAAATCGGCAAAGCTAATTGCGTAATTGTTTTTTTTTGCGATTGCAGATGGAATATTCAACTGCTTGAAGAATACAATGGAGAATATAGAATCGGAAAAAAAAGCTTTTTCTTAAGTGCAGATAACACAAATCACAAATTTGGACGAAAACATACACAAATACCCTCATAATGAATGATGTTATTGCTAACTACAATGCTTGCATTTTACATAATGTTGCAAGACAGAGGTCGGCAAGCTACTGCACGCGTGCCACACTTGGCACAACAAGAAATTTCCAATGGCACGCAGAAGCTCCAAGTTTCGCATATCAATTTTGTTATGATTCATCACGCAAAAGGCATATTGACCTTGACTTGTACCAAAAAATGTATGTTATTGGCACGCTGAATGATTTGAAACCTTAATTCAGCACACATTTAACAAAAGGTTGCTGACCCCTGTTGTAAGATATGATCTGAGAAACTTGAATGTGGATAACTGGACCTAGAAAATGCTGTCCTAAAATTTGATGGTCATTTGTTAGTCTCAGCAAACAGACGTTAAACTCTCAAAGTTTTAATTTATTTGCAAATACAGCCTTACTTGAAATTCTTCACCATGCATATACCAGGTGTTTGTCTCTGCTACTATGCATTGAGAGTATACACTACATACTTGGAAAGCTTTGTGCTCTCATTTTTAAGCAGACGAAAGTAGTGTTCCAAACTGTTGATCAAACTTAGTCAAACCTTGCCATTCTACGGCTGTGGTTGTGGATTGGCTGCTGATGTAACATATGCCATTCCAAACTAAAAATATTTCCACCTTACAAGTTTGATGGTCAGTAGATGCACAAAATATGTTGTTCAAGAGGTATTCCTTGTATTGCAGGAACCGCAGGCCCATCTGCATCCAGGGGTGAGTGTAATCAGTGTATGTCTGAAGAGTTTGGATGGAGGATGCAAAGCAGGGCTGTGGAGCCGGAGTCGGAAGGATTTTGAAACTGAGGAGTCAGAGTCGTAGTCGCAGAAAATTTTAACGACTCTGACTCTGAGCTGACCTTTTCCTTGCCGATCGTGACTTTTTGTGCCACAAACGTTCGTAAGCGTCACACATGGTAATTTAAGCAGCATAAAATTTCAACAAGAGATGATCGTGGCTATGCAGAAAGGCTGCAGCACATTGACTTGTATACCTACACTCAGGGGCGATTCCAGGTCAGCAGCGCACAGCAATGATAACCCCAGTTAGTCCTCTACGTACTAGGCTCATTCATAATATTAGCCCGAGTTACTGGACAATTTATCGTTCGTTTGAAATTATTCTCGAATGGGGACCGTCCATTGGATTGGAATTCAAATGTTCTAAGCAAACCAACTGCTTCAGAATACATTCAATCTGATATGAACTAATTTGAAAAAAAACTTAATCGCAGAGGGCATCCAAGGCTTTCTAGAGTTCTGTCTCGAAGGCCTTGGGGCAGCTCGGGTTCAAACTGATGAGCCCGACTAAAGCGCGACCGAACTTATTCGTGAGAACCGTTGCTAAGAACGATGTTTTTGATTCACGTCACCTGCAAAATGAACGCGGAGGTTCAACACGAAACGAAAACATACGAACATTGACAAGGCCCAATGGAAACAGCCCGAGTTAACAACCTTAATCAGTGAAGTGGGTGGTGGCACAAATATGCAAAGCAAGCAAGCTCGCGTTCTGCAATATAAAGCGTAGTCGAAGATTCGGGCTGATGCTAAGTGCCGGTGTCGCCACTGCCTACACATGTTTTTGCACAAGGACTTTTCCCCGCAAACACGTGCTGGTGTTGATTGGCTTGTCCACACTCGGCACTCCACAGTTCCATTCGATTAACAAGTAAGTGGCAGCTCAAAATAAACACGCACTGTGGCCTTAATCCCCAGTAGAATAGACACGTGGATTTCACTACGTTGCCAGGTTGCCGTGTTCTTTATCGCGCAGCATGGATGGGCGAAGCGCGGTAACTGACTGACCGCGAACGATAATCCCAACCTCTGGTTTCTGGTCATACTTCTACTGCTTTGCAATGCTTTGATACAATTAATTGAAGACAACACAGTTGCTTCGCTTGGTTTTCTACGTATAGTAGCAAACGTCCTTAAACGTTAAACGTACAAATGAGTATCTGAAAACCCGGGCCTCCGAGATAAATTTTACCAGGGGGTACGAAGACTGACACTGGGCCCTTTTATTTTCTTCGACCCTCGTCGAAACTTTATAGCTTCTTTGTATAGTGATCAGAATGAGCTGTCGTGCTAAGATTTATAAATAGATTAATTGTTATACTGGCAGGTGGCTCACACTAATAATCTCAGGCTTGTTTACAGAAAAACTGATCATGCGTACTTTAACTTACCCGGGGGCCCTGCACCTGCCGGGCCCGGGTAGGATGTACCTCTCCTACCCCCCTTTGGCAGGCCTTCCTTAAAAGAAACAAATTCCCTAAAAACGTGCAAATGAGTTTGCTTTCTTTCTTGGTTGATAGTTCGTGGATTTTGACCTGTATAAGAGCTCACTTGTAACATGTTCATTTGGCCATCTAAGGATAAAGATTTCGACACATGCGCGTTCAGCGGAGCTGAAGCTTGGCAGCGTTCGACCGTAAAAAGTTGTGTCAATAAAATCATTTGAGATAGTATGCCCGAACGTGTTTTTCAACCGCGTCGCGCAATATGTGCACATGCACACCGGTAGGA
>Ga0210059_1005485_pt1 | contig 20423 bp, 12 predicted proteins | sample Ectturendosymbi2_FD_188042 | JGI IMG/M metagenome (GOLD analysis project Ga0210059, IMG submission 188042) | Ecteinascidia turbinata endosymbiont from Florida, USA - Sample 2 (SPAdes) (version 2) | ecosystem: Host-associated > Tunicates > Ascidians > Unclassified | place: Key West, Florida...
GGGGGGGGGGGGGGTTGGAGCGATCACACCCCAAAAAAACCTGCAAGAGTAACTTTGTTCACCATGATTTTTTACAATTCGGAAAACAGTATTCACGATGTAAGGCCATTTTGCCTCCATTGTTTCGTCGCAGCAGTGCTGTGAAGTAAATTTCATCTCTCTTACAGTAGTGAACCCATGGTGAGACTTGACTGTCAAATATTACTGAAATCGCTCCCTCTAAACTTATTGTCTGGATCCTCCCTTGATCGCAAATGTATTCAATTTCAGTGATTTTTCACTGATATCGCAGTACTTAGATCACGTCAGACTGTAGAAACAACCATCTTCGGTTAATCCGGATCTTCGCCTAAACCGGATAAAATCGTCGGTCAAATCGAATCCAGATTAACCGAGGATTACTGTATATGAAAACCACACAGACTCCTGCTCCTGAAAATGAAAAGTGACTCCAGGTCCGGTTTTTAACAAATGTTCGACTCCGGACAAATGTTCGACAGAAAAACACAGGATCCTGCTGGAATTGACACAGGCATTCCAGATCCGTAGCAACCTCTGGTGCAGACGCTTCTGGTACACTAAAAAGCTGGGTTATGGGTTTCGTCTTATCAATAACAGCTCTTACTGCATCTGCTTTGGCAATTGCTTTCTTTCGCTTGCCAGGAAAAGCCTCATGTGTACGCTTCGACATTCTCAAGTTAAGGCAAGCAAGCCTACTGCACATCCACCGTTGTCCTGATTACTTTGAAAAAAAGAAAAAAACTTACACGTGAAGTTCACTTTGCTAAGTGAACTAATAAGCCCAAGCTACAAATTGGCCTTACTAATGCATCAAGATATGTGTCTAGTTCAACGGTAGTTAAAATCTTTTTCTAAGCTTTGAGCTGTAGAAAAAAAGGGCCAAAGATTGCAGCAAAACAATTGAAGTCAAAGAACATCCCGGCTTAACATTCGAGGTATTACAAACAGGTAACATTTTTCTCCATTGAATATCTGCAGCCTTGGGTACAGTGCAGGCTAGTCTTGTCTTTACCCCGTATCTTACCCATTGTCTTTGACCCGTATTTTACCCACAAAAAGCAACAAGAGAGAGAGACTTGGGCGGAACGAAAGTACCTCATTTCACTGGCCTCGTGTAATCTGAATTCTGAAAAATGGAGTCAGGCGTCTTGTTTCACGCATCATACGTAACAATAACCAATTCTTAACGTCATAAAAAGATGATACTCATCGTCATTCAATTCAACCATTCGAGCTCATTCTTCTCTATAGAGATCTTTTGACAGGGGCATAGTAAGAAAACGTCCGTTGAACCAAAGCAAAAATACAAATATAATCACTTACAAAAATGCTGGAAAATTTCCTTACTCCCAACATATTTGGGCCCCCCACAGTTGGGGGCCGTAGGCTTAAGCCTTTTTAGCCTAATGGTAAATCCGCGCCTGCCCATGGCATCCTTTCATTGAAATGTGGTCTTCAACCTTTCTTTTCTTTATTTGACGCAGAGAACGTTTATACAAGCCACTCCCACTCAACCAAGAACCTTCCTCTACTAATTTATTTTTCTTTTCACAGGTCATTCGTAGCGACGAAGTATATTTAAGAAGAAGACATTTTCGATATGATTCTACGCATCCTTATCAATTTCGATATGCGTACATGTGCTTGAGGAACTCTCCAGTCTGCAAGTTACTTTTTTATGTGCAAAACGTTGACGTACGTTCAATTAGCAAACGATATAGCGCTTGGATTTGTCGAATTCTTCAACCTTATATACTGTAGGTAATTCATAAATTGTTGAGAGCGTCAGTTGACATGAAACGGAAACAACTTGTAAAAAATATCCTGTTTCTATTGTCATTTGCATGATATCCGAAAACGTCCTTGGACACATTCAGTCACGCTTTAACTGCAATTTTATTTAACTAATTCTCCACGGTCGTTATGCAGACAATGCTTGAAATTCCGCCCATTCCTGCTATTCAGATTACTAGAACAAATTAATATAGTTTTTGCTTCATAGGTATGGTCTTCAAAATTTCGACAGATTACCACCAACTTTGGCTCTGCAAAAAACTTCACGTTTACTCTAAAGGAAGACATCCATCATGTTTTTGTTGGCTATGCAGTCGTACCCTCGTAAGCAAACACATTTTACACTTTTCTGTTCAATATATAAGATGACGCTGAAATGGCCTTTGATATACAGTGACCATTTGTCAACAAAAGAACCAAAGCTGACCCGTTATACGTATTCTCTGAACTTAGTGAAAAGAACACGGGTTAGACTTTGCGAAATAGAAGACGATCTGGCATGATGCAGAAAAGGGTAGATTGCAACTGTCTGAAACAAAGCTGAAAACTTTTTCAAGATATTTTTCGAAACACTGCTGGCCCAGGTTTTGAGTGCATTTTGTTTAATTTTCAACTTGGGTTGAATCGATGTCTTTAAATCATAACCATTTCACTGAGGCATTCAGGTCATTTTGAAAAAAATGTTTGATTATATTAACACAAATGCAGAAAATTTTTATTATTTTAATTATTTGCTTTTTTTTGAAAAAAGAGTGCTACGACGTAAATGCTTTCCTCAAGAGCTATATCCGTCAGAGAGACGACTCAAGAAACGTTAATAATCTAGCAATTGCAACCCTCTCTTCTCATAATCCCAAATTTATAACATTTGAAACTTTTATTGCAGTTTTGGAAATGTGATAATTTTCTTGTGTTTTCAAATATTTTTTGCTGTTGTTTCATTTTTTGTTTTTCGTGACACAGGAGCGGGAAAATACATTTAACACCATCTTTGATGAAACGTGTTTTCCTGAGAATTGCCAAGTGTTTGGGTATGTTCGTTAGCTTCAACCTGATTGTTTAATAGTGATAAGAATTGTGTTTATTGAATCTAGTTTATGAATTATATGCTACCACAATGTAAACATTTCAAGCGAGGTATTCATTCGTGGCACTTTCCAGAATGTTGGCAAAAAATTGAGATCTTGTAGAAGTTGTATTGCAGACAAAGCAACAATATGATGTCATTTGTTCGTATGCTCTCATGCAACAAATGATTTACAAATTAATTTCATCTTCACCACATGCATCATAAAGCGTTGTTGTACTTTAATTACGTGAAAAACAGTTGTTTTTCTTGATTTCAATGCATTAACTGGTTTTGGATTTAGGCTAATGGTAATAGAGTATGCTCTCTCGGTATGCTCCAAAAAAGTATTCCAACGTGCTCCCAAATTACTACAACTTGTTTCCACAATATACGTTCTGTGAAATTCAAAACCAAATGATGCTACTTGCGTTAGCACCGCTGTGTCAGCAACGGCGTTAACTATCTTACACAAAGAAGTTTTATCAGTTCTTCCAGTATCTTGTCTTTATCTGAAAGTCTTGCAAAAAACTTGACTACCCCCTGCGGAGAGGGAGTCTGAAATAAAGCATTACTTACCTCACTGTGAAGAAGTATGGTAGCTGTGTAAGATAGAGCTAATTCCTTGAAGCAATGCCGAATCTCAATCCTGGGTTTTGGTGGCTGCAGTTATTAGAGTGAACGTACGTTATTCCTGTATTTCATGTTGATTTGAAGCAATCCTAAATGTGATTTCATTTCACTCAAATCACACTTGTTTGCAAAATATGCCCTGCATTTTTATAATTTAAACATAATATTGTCATTACTGAAACTCGCAAAATTGACAAATCTGAGAAAGCCACAGACAAACGAAGTGTAGCCAAACACAAAAGTGTTCCAACATTTGGTTAAAATTTAGATATAGCAAATTACAGTTGATGTGAACAAATTTGACGAAAGTAGTTTGCACTTGTCCTAAAGTTTGCTACTGTTTCCCTTAGCCGAGAAACGAGTTTTGTTTAGACCAAATGTGAAAAATGGCGGCATTGCAATCAAGCACCATAACATCCGCCACAAATGAAAACAGCCTTTAGTGCTTTGCTTTTTGGGGCTAAAGATTTGAAGCCGGTTTTCTAATTTCAGAAAAAATCGACTTGACAAATCTCAACAAAAATCCCAGCATTTCTTCACCAGCTAAGTTCATAAAGGGAAGCATGGATAGCTTTACCGGAAATGTCACACCTGGATTCATACAGCTTCGGAAGTACGATGCGTATGGATACCCACACGCTTTGTGTCCGGGTTTAAGGTAAATGTTTTCTCAATCGCCTTCCCATTCTCCTAAGACATGAAAGTCATTTTCTGCGGATTTTCAACAGTTTGATTGCCTTCTGCAATGCTGTGACTGCTTTTGCTTGCCTAACATCTTATCCATTAAATTGTGTGAAACTAGACGGATGTTTGTTTAAATGCTGTTGATCTTGATACAGATCAATTTGCACTAAAATCTCTTCACTTAGTCTGGGAGTATGCAGTAGTGGTAACTCATATTTGCATCTAATGAAATTAGTCAAAGGGTATTATCCTTTTAGTATAGCTCAGTAATGTTAGTGAGTTCGTTTAGCTATGCCCAGGTAAGTTATCGCAGAAGCTAATGCCTGCTTAATCAGCCTATACCTATTTTGTCACACTTTCAACTTACAAAACTTGCGTAAAACATGATCATTTGTGTGCGCATAAATTTTCGTTTCAACCATTAGTTTTTACGGCCATTATGCATTTGTGCGCTAGAAGAGACGCTACGTTAGTTTACGTTTCAGTTGAAACGGCAGGCATTGTCCAACCAACATGTCAATTGAAATATAGAGCATTCATTTTTAGTGTCAAGTTCCAATTTCCATTTGTGAATTGTTCCATCATGGAAGTTGCTTCGAGAGAGTCAAAAACTGCTCTGGCTCGATAGCATGTTTCACGGTAATTTATACTTGAAAGCTGGGTTTCTTTAATCAGCCGCCCATGAGTTTAGGTCATGTGGTAGGTGTTTTCATGCTTCTATTTTGCCGTGTTAGCAGCTTTTCCCGCGCATAAACTGTTTGAAGCTTTTACTTGACTATATTTGGTGTCAACATAGTCCTTCTGGAGTAGCTAACAGTGATGGGACGTTGTTGATTTCTCGAAGGGTCTTTATCTTAATTCTCCTACTTTTCAAGTAGGTGGATCGCATGACTGCGAGTCATTGCGGTATCTTCTGGTGTTGGCCATACGGCAGTTTTCCATCCTTATTTGGTGTTCACGAGCAGTCGCATTTGGTCAAAACTTGTAATCATTAGTAAAGTTTTCGAGGTTCCAAATCGCATGAGCCTGTACTTTAAATCTTGAATTACTGTCTTTTTTTTTTATAAAGTATTCACCTGTTGCCATTTTTATTCTTTCTTGTCTGAAATTTCTTTCACAGAACCCTTAAATACTATTGTTCGATTTTTGTCACGTTAATACTAACGTTGGGTGTGCCAGACCCGATTTTCAAAAATAAAAAATATACTTTCCTTCAACAGCAGTTTATCACAAACACTACGCTGAGAATATAAGTCTCACTGACCAGCTTGAGGACTAACAAAGTTACTTTGCGTAACCCTTTGGTGTCCGGCTGGTTTCGGGGATTTTCGGAGAAAAACGCCTAAACGCGATACCATACGATTTTTGACGAAAATTAGTAGGCTAAATGTAGCGACGGTGTTATATATGCCTGAACTGAATTACTCATTAAAAACAATTATGGGCGTGAAGAACTTCTTTTGTATACTACTAGCAAGACCGTAGGAGCATGCGCTGAGTGAGTTTCAGCTTTTTCTAGCCACCTGGTGCAAAACCTACTCTAAACATAACGTCGGGTCAGCGTGATTTCGTCACCTCACACTAACGTCGGGTCTGCTGGACCCGAAACCACTGCCTGTGCAAAATCGAAAAGAGCGTAGATGACCGAAAGCACACCTATTTACAAGTCACACAAAAAATGAAGCTACTGAAGAGTTGAATTGACCCGAGTCTGCCAGACCCACGATAGTATTCCAGGGTTTAATAACTTCTGAATGTTGTCCTTTCAAGATTTTTATTTCAATTTCTGTCGTGGGTGCAACGCGCCCTCAAGAGTAGAAATAGTCATTTGTATTCCGTTGATCATAGCATCTGTTGTAGTGTGCATAGGTGTAGGAGCAGGCAAAATTTTGGGCATGTGAAAGAAAATGACATCCACAAAAAGCGTCTCCACTTTGACTTCAGGTGCCATTTTTGTAAAATCAAAGCACACACAGCGATTTTGCGAATGTTTTCACATATTTCACATTTTGACCAAATTTCCACAGATTTTGCCTGGATTTTAATAGATTTTTCCCAGATTTTTAACAGATGAAAACTTTTGGGGGTGCGGTTGCACCCCGCCTCCTACACCAATGGTTGTGTGCATTCAGACAGTCTACGCATTTCCAATTTTTGAAAGAAAGAATCAAACAAACATGAATGCATTTTGTGTTTCAATTAGTAGTGCTGTGTGAAATGTTTCTCTCTTTCACATATACTGTATAACATTTGTTGCCATTGGTTTGACATTAAGGTGTTTAACAATTTCTGCAAGGTTCCTAAGAAGTTAAAAAAACGGAAGACAACACATTGCAAGTCACAAATTTCATGAACATGAGAAAAAATTAGGAGTAGTGTTGAAAATAAGTTGAGTCTTTTGGAAAAAAATAATTATATTCAACAAATCTTCAGTTATTATTTTAGTACCTGTACATACATACAATGATATTCATGATATGTACTTTTGACTAAAAGAATGAACTTTGCCTTTCTTATTAATAAACAAAAGACGTTGATGTCTATTTTCCAAGCAAAGCAGGAAAAATGAGTTGCATCGGTTCGAGTCTCCCAATGGAAAAAAATGATCTTTTGTGTTTACTGTTTTTTTTCAAAAATGTTTGAAAATCAAGTAAAAAACTTAGTCTACAAATGTCAACATTTTGATGATAAATGGTTTGGAATTTCCAATACGTGTGATGCTTGCTCCAAAACAGCCAATTTTAAGGAAGAAGTTGCAAATATTGGAAGCATCACAACAGAAAAGCCAGTGCATGTCATTCTAATATTTTGCATGGCTCTAGGAGTTACACATGCACACTTTTACTTATGAACGAAGGATGACAACTTATTTACAGAGTCGATGATGGAGCTGATCCGTCTTTGTATTGCGTCGGATCCGTTCGAACGCACAATACGCACAGAAGTCGTTGTGGAGATTTTGCCGGTGAGTGCAATGAGTAGCAATCACGTTTTTACACAAAGTGATTCTAGTTTGAATGGTATAAAAATTCCATAGCGTTCTTAGTTGTACAAAGTGTAAAGAAATATGAAACCAGTGCGTCAGTGGAAAACGGCAAGACGCACGTGACTACCGTAAGATGAAAAGACCTGAATCACAAATAAAACATTCTTTCGCCTCTCATATGCAGTAACATTCCAAGTGAAGACCACCTTTGAATGTTTTCTTACTGAAGCAAGAAAGAAAATATCAACCATGAAGACTTAACTGATAGAATGTCACATATTGAAACAATTGCAAAGATGTAAAATTGAATCAAGAAAAGTCCTAGTACAATGCGTGATCAAAATTTTGACATTGTTTGCATATAAGGTTTTATTTAATTCCAGTTAGTGATTTTTGTAAACAAAAAATAAATTTAATAATATACTCTATGTAAGCTGCTATATCTTTTGCTGACAGGATGCTTTTCAAAAGATACAAACACCGTTTCTGATTAGGCAGTAAGGATTCACTTATAAATGTACGTTTTGTCTTAATAAGGTGACGGTGCAGCAGCATTGAATGTTTTCTGAGTATCTTGCGGTTATCAGGAATTTCCAATATAACTAAAGGCTCCACAGGGCAACCAAACACGGTCGGAATTAGAATGTTCCCAGTAGATGTCAAATTGTCTCCAGGACATTTTCCAGCGGATGTAGCCAGCAGTACTTTCTTTCCCCATTTTTTCGGGCTTTCCAGTCAAATGATCAAACCATCCCAGCAAAGATTTCACTATTCAAAAGAAATGGGAACAGGCACTAAGGCATATCGATTTGTGGCCTGTGACGAGGACTGGAAACAAGACTGATTTGCAACTGAAATATTTACTGTGAATGAAAATTTATGTTTCATGTTCGCTTAGCAGAAAACCATGCCCCCCTTATTTGATTTTACTTCCCGCGATTATAAAAGATTTGCGATTTTTAGAGTATTTTACATGATTGTCTCAATTTCAGCGTGGGACAAACTTGCTGAACACAGTCGAAAGAGGGCGACATCACCAGGAGGATTTCACGGAAGTGTGGTCAACGACATAACATCAAGCTTACTTATATTTGCTCGATAGGACTCCCAGCCCAATGAACTGTACAAATGTTGCAAGAAATAATAAGCCATCTACTATCTGATCATTAGCATTTTGACAACATTCTATAGGAGTGTTATAAAAACTTCGTTATAAAAATGTTGCTTCTGTGCACCAAATGAGGTGAATAAACGGAGGAATTTCCATGCCTCATGTCAAAAAATGTAATTGTGCCCAAGTCAAGCTATTCACAAAAAAGCAAGAATGTTGACGTTTCCACCTATTCAAAAGTACCAAGGCATTTTCACCGTTTCCAGGACATGAATTTCGAGTTTGAAGACAAATCAATGTGCTTCCAATCGTCTTGCACAATCACAAAATAAATGAAGCAGAAATAAAAGAATTTAAAGCTATTCAGTTAGCATTGTCTAATCGCAGAAATATGGCTTATCCACGTGTTTTTATTGTGCAAATTTTGGTACGTTGTTGAATTATTCCTTATAGCAATTGACTTATTTCAACAACAGCTTGTTTCCATAGAGTTTCACCACACAAATTCCTTTCTATCAAATACGGAAAATTTTCCAAATACGATCCTTGCTGAAAAATCCGTTGATTGTGAATTTTGTTGTACATATTGCTGTGTTGAATAAAATTTGAAGATCTCCCTATTGCACTGGCATATCACAGGCATATTATGAATAGTAATTAGTTGATGCAGTATGTAAAGACTTGTTTTCGTTAAAACAGAAGATGTTACCGATGGTAACCTGCAAAATTTCGCACAAATGTTCAAAAATCTGGTGATATGAAAATCTGACTCAAAATACATTTAAAAAGTGCTGGTATTAATTCGAACCCTTTTCCGTAAATTTCAGGACTTTCAAATATAGTGGATATACCTTTTCGAATTACGAATTTCAGTTTCCTAACTATCGACTTTATTACGTACTTGAGGTCTGATTTGTGTCAACTTGTCATTTGCGCCAAGGTAGATTCGCCGCGAGTGTTCTAACGCACGGATCGGGTGCGCCGACCTCGTTTCACGATTTCATGTTTGAAAGATGTGGTATTTAAAATATTGATAACTTTTGCCAGGAAATGCTACATGCCAACCGCTTTGTGCAGTGTTAAACAATGCATGCTTAGGATAGGGCTGAATAAGTTTCTTATGTACAGTATGGCAAAATGAAAGTTAATTTGTGTTTGTTATAAACATGACTTTTTGGAATATGCTGAAAGAACACATACACTCGTGAATACAAGGATTAGTATTTGAGCACTTGCTACGTAGTTAATTTTTTGTATCAGCCGAAAAAACAGTTTGTCACCAGAAGCACCAGTTTAATAATAAAAAATTGGGAGCTAAACAGTTTCTGCACTTTTGTGCCATTCGTCACCAGCAAGTCCGGAGGAATTACTGTGAAACAAACCTCAGTGTAGGGAATTACACAAATCCATGCTTCGAGTCTTGGCAAAATCACTTTTGCAGCATACTAGATGTGACTCGTTTATGCTAGCGTTTGTTTATTTGCAGGAATTCCAACCGATCGGTTGCCTTTGAATCGTTTCTTAATGTTTGCACTGTCTCGGTAAAAGATTTCGCCACGTTCTTCCAAAATATCCACAAATATTTTGCTGTTACTGCAACTTCGAAAATATTTTATTATGAAAACACAGAATTGCCTGAATTTTAGCAGTCAGAGGTTGAAAAAAGTTTTTAAAGACACCTCTATCGTTGCAACTTTCAAGTTTGTCTTTGCTATGATTCTCACCCAGTGACGGCCCCGGGTTTCCCAGGCAGGAGGGAATCCTGAGAGCGAAATTTAAAATGTTAAAATGCCGCAACAAGGTAGGTTTTCTTATAGAAAGGCTACTAGCACATGCTGCATGGATTAAATTTTTGAAGCTTGTTTTTTTGCAACACTGCAGTAGTTTTTTACGAATTTCAAACGCTTGTATTTGTCACATTCTTCAATACCAGAATGTTGCAGGAGGCATCAATTCAAGAAGTAGCCTAGGACATCACCAGACAACTGCACACCCTTGCTCCTCATCTGTTGCCATTCATCTCAGATTGCAACCACGGAAGTTTTATACGAAGTGCAAGGGGGATAGATGGAATGTCTGAGAGACGTTCTCGGATTTGCGCGATGCGACAATCTCAGCAGCTATCCAATTCGTAAAATCATGAAATTCGAGTCATTCAATTGATTAGGGAGATCCAAGGTTTGGCCACGTGATTTGACCACAGAAAGCCCCAAGAATAGTTGATTTATCAAGTCCTATTCGCTATACACACCGGGAAGGAACGGGAAGCTGTTTTATGACCTGGTGTGATTGCACATCCGACCTGGCTTGGGTGTGGAACATGCAGAACTGTTAGAGGTTTCTGAAGCCGCGAGGTTCATCGGATTCGGGACATCCTCAGGATGGTCCACTGCGTAAATTTGTAGGCGAAGTTCCTTGTGAAAATGAAAAATTGAATCTAGCTATGCTAATTTAACGACATGTATTTTAAACCGTGCACGATTTCAGGAAGATTACATCATGCGTTTTTTGTACCGCAACAAGTTGGAGATACTCCTTTTTACGTTACAGAAATGAAAGAACCAAGGCTTTGGCCTTTTCATCAAGCTACTAACGCAACTACAAATGTTTGACGTGCTGTAGCATATCTTTGATTTATTTTTTTTTCGCAGGCGCAGTAGGATAGATTGTGAAACAATCCTTCTGAAAGAAGGTCCTTAACAGAAAGTTCTGGTACGCAATGAGAGGAGGGGCAAAAAGAGATTTCCTCACCTTCTGGCAGACACATTTAAATTTGAAAAGTTTTTTTTAATACTCTTCAGACAAATATGATTGGACATGAAAAGAATAATGCCTTCTTGGTAACGCACTGACTAAGCGGATTTTAAAGCAACCCTAAATTCAACCCTTGCACAAGAATCTCATAGAAACATGAAAGACACAAACGCTCATTAACCAGAATGTGTTGGCATTAAGAAAATTTCCAAATCTGAATGATGGGTGCTTCCCACGTTATTGACGAAGACATGTGATAGATGAGTACAAATGTGCCAGGTGAAATACTTGCAACGTTAGTGCTGGCGAAAAAGAAACATGGCAGCGAACAAGTGAAAAACGTGGCACAATACTTGCATGGAGAAGATAAATATTGAAAGAGTTTTAATATTGAAAGAGCCAAAATAAACAAGGTAAGGTTATTTTACAGATTATTATTCAAAAGACATTTATGCGGAAATGTTTGTGATGGAATTGTCACTTTGCAATAATATAAAGTTATAAAACTCACAAACATTTTTTTCCACAGACGTGTGTTTTTTTCAACTCCTTCCAGAATTGTATGTATATTTATGGTCAGGGAACCTGTAGATTTCAGTTCAAGTGAGGAATAAGGTTTTGAAACAAATCCTTCTTTCGGTGAACTTTCATCGGAGAAACTTCCGTTCGGTTCAAAGGTGTAATAATAAAAATTCGTTGCAGAACAAAGTTTACGCAAACATAATTGAAGCAAACGTTTCGATCAAAAGTGCACAAACAATTCCAATTGAACAAAAAGTCATATTCCATTAACAATTTCACCACCTCTACCTTTCACTCATGATGAATGACCTTAATAATATGAAAACAATTTTCTGGTTGAGTTTTATTAAGAACTCAGAGAAAAAACGCAACATTTTTATTTAACCCTTACACGCCTAGGTGCTATGCCAATCACTCTTACCAAACATTGGTTGTTGATGGCCCGTGTCGTTTATATTGGCAAGCGAGTAGAAGGACATCGGCAAATTAGAAGCTTATGCAATATCACGAATATCCAAACCTGATAAACGAATGTTCAGAAACGAGAAAATATTGATACATTTAACGAATTCCTCAATCTCACTTAGAGTTTAACGAAAGCAAGTTCGAAAACGAAAACATGTAAAAGCTCCATATAAGTAAGAACAGCACGCAAAATTAGCAACGTAGTTTGGTTACTCTTTGCAGAGCGAACAACGTTATGTGACAATGTTATGTTCGTTGCAACATGGTTCCCCACAGTTTTGGTTAAAAAAAATGAAAAGCATAAAAATTTCGCTAAAAATCTAAAAACAGAATTTTTACAAAATATCTAGGTTTTTGGCCATAATGTTCGAGCTAGGAACGCTAGAAAACCAATCAATAGCTCAAAAGATTCTGATTACAGCCTAGTTTCCAATAAAAGTTGGCTCTTGCGGTTGGGGCCCAGGGCCCGATGACCTAGGCCAAACAGGCCTAAACGTATCCGACTATCCCACTTATGCCGTCACCCACAAAAACATGAAGCACAAACATTTCCTTTTCTTCAAACTAAACGACTCTCCGGATCTTTCGAGGGGTTGAACTGCTCTCAAGCTCATTCGCCTGGCGGGTTTTGGGTTTGCTAAATGACTCATGAAACGTGACATTTATCGGCTCCCAAGCTGGAATCCTGAGAAGGAATTAGTTGAATCATTTCATATATATTCATAGAAAACTCTACGTTTTTGGTGCGCCTAGCTTATCAATGTTGTCATCAAGGGTGTAATGCATTTGAATTGGTGGGAAATAACTTTAGACATGGAAAGATTGCACGTGCCGAATATATCACGTCAGAAATGCGTTGGTGACGTCACAACAATTTGACTCTGTCCTAATAATCAGTTCTCTGGCCGCTCGGAAACACTTCGTGGAGCGCATGTAGCCCTCAGGCTGCATGTTTCACCTCGCTGGATCTTGTGACATGCGTTTGGAAAAATGTTTCACTCTCTTAATATGGGTCGCTAGCACACCTACAGTCATGGGCATCCGCAGGGGAGGTAAAACGCGCATTTGCACCCCCTGGAAATTGAAACTAAGCACCAACATTCTCTAGAAATAATGAAGTTTGTAGCTCAATTCCGATCAGTTGATTAAATTTTTGCAATGTCGTTGTATTTTCCGGTGTGACACTCACACTGCACAACAGCCAGGTTCACTATTCTGGTGTCACGCAGTGGTGAGTTTGCGGTTTACACTTGTCCACTCCTTTTCGTGGCCAAATTGGGAGCGAATTTTTCTGGATGTGGTGTTTCTTGCGTAACAATATCATGGCAGCAAACTTTCAAAGCTCCAAGTTACGATTGAAGGCGTTTCAGCGCATGTTGCTTTTGAACACTGGTGTGAAACCTAATGATTTTTAGACGGGCCTAATCATCTAGTGATTTTTCAATGCAATCTAGTGATTTTTTGCAAAGCATGTGTTTGAAGAAAGTCGGTTGTCTTTTTTCTACCTTTTCAGCCGTTTTCAATCCGTAAACAATTAATTACGCGAATGGTTGTTTGGAGATTTGCACCAACAGAACATACAAGTGTTTCTAATTTCAGTTTCAAATCATTTCCTCTTTCGCACAGTTTATCACTGCAATGTTGACCATGACGGCATTTTCATTTCGTTGCAGAAACGCTGCAGAAGAAATAATTATATAAACGTTAGGTGGATTGGTCGAAAATACTTCATGTGTGGTGTCGTTTTCAGCTTTTAAAAAAGTCTGATTATTTATTGATGGTATGACATTTTCCAGGCTTCAGCATGATCTATTTTAACAAACTTGCAAACGATACAAAGGTTTTTGGGTGATAAAATAAATAACTAAATCATTTTCATGCAAAACGGCAAACTTCGACAAAAAAATTTAAAAGTAGTGAATTTGCTTCAGATCTAGTAAATTTTTTTTTGTGAATCGAGTGATTTTTGTAGAAAAGCCTGTGGCAGCACTGTTGTTGAACGCAAACATCGTGGCAGGTAATGCAGCAAGACAGTGACTGGCTGGTGATAGTAGCAAGCCACGTATTTGTGCGCGGTGTGAAAAGCAGGGAACGAGGGAAAACGGGTGTTTGCCCCTAGAAATTTGGTCCAAGAACCAAAAATTTAGAAACTCTGAAGAAAGCAGTTCAATTTCGATTTATTAGGTTAATTCTTGCAGTAGCAGTTTATGTGCCTGTGTGGCACACTGCACAAGAGCTAGGTTCGCTGTTCAGATGTCATGCACTGGTGAGCTTGCGGTTGACTCATGTGCGCTACTTCGCTCACAGATGGTTGCAAAGCTTGTGAGCGGATTGTTCGATCGTTACTCTTTATTGGGAAAGAATAACATGGCAACAAACCATCAAAGGTTCGCTTCAAGTTACGGTCGAAGGCCTTTTGCCGCATGTGGTTGATGAACGCGGACATCTTTGGCAGAAAATGCTGCGAGACAGTGACTGCTGATAGCGGTAAGCTTCGTAATTTTGTGCTGTGCAGTGTGAAATGAAGCATGAATGAAAAAAAGCATTGCTGCGCCAGTGAAGCGCAATTCTTGCGACTGCTGCCGTGGCAGGAGGCATTTTCGTTGTGGTGCAGAAAGGGCAAAGCGTTTTGTCAACGTGCATTTGCATTGCATCGTCGACAAAATGGAGAGGACAAGGAAAATGTCGAGTTTGCCCCCACCTGGCAAAATATCTGCGGACGCCCATGCTTACAGTTTTTTTCAGGAAAAATAATAATTTATTCTGCAAAAAATCACAAACGGAACACTTGTTGTTTATGAAAGGAATGCAAACGAATAACTTGAGGATAACGTGGAGTGTCGAAATAATGGATTATTTGATACGGGTAATACGCAGTTGTAAAATTCCCCTCGGTTCGCTAGCGACGGACATAGGCGTTTGAGGGTTATATGCCAGGTTATGTACAATCTCATCGCTTGTTTGGGCTTGCAACAAAATCACTAAGACTAGCGATATTATAACATCGCCATGACCTGTACAATCGGTTGAAAGCTATTTTTGTGGTTTTTATCTTTGATATGAAAATTTAGCACACCAGGCTCTGGCTAGAATTTAAACTACTTGCTTCCAACAATAAAGGTTGCTCCGTGGTGCTTCAAGAGGCGTCACTTTCAAAGAGACAATAGTTTTTATTGTGAACAAGTAATCACACTGGTCACGATCCGCAGTCATGCTCAGACAAGATAATAATATCCCATTCCTTATGAAATGATATTAGGCACACAGCAGCAAGATAACAGTGAAATAAAGTTTTCAAAGTTCAAACCAAATGCCAACAAAACGTTTAATCATAACTTAATCGTTGATTGCGCGAGTACAATCTTCACTGCTCCAATTGCGCCAGTGCATAGGATCACTTTAGTCGTAATATAACCTACCTGCAAACAAAAGCACTTTGGAAGATTTGTGAATTTCGCAGTTGTCAACAGATATTATCCAGAATGAGCAGTGACGTTTTGAGTCCTATTTCGGTGACGTGCAACAACAATCAGTGGAGAAGATGATAGTGGAAAGAATGCAAGAATTGAGCAAGGTAGTTTCTACGAGAACGTTACATTTTACTTCATAATTTTATAATACGCCGCGAAGGAACAGACATACAGTAGTGAGAGAATGTGATAGTGCATTTTTGCAAATATTTTAGAGGCCCTATCGCATCGAGATGTTATTTTAATTTTTATTGAAATATCACTTGAAAATCCTTATATTACTGCAACGAAAAACCTGGTTCGAAAAGCAGTTTGAAACAGACATCAACTTCGGTATAACATTCTATGGTTATTCAACAACTCAGCAATTATTCTCAAACTCATCTGACGTGATGAACATACTTGTATTTCGAAACAAAATGTCTAAGGGGGGGCAAGGGGTGATATTTGCCCCCGTGCGCAGCATTTTGGGGGCGACGAATTGAGGTCGGAATGTTAGGCAATAACTACGAGATTTCAAACGTCAGACGATGTTATAAATTACGATTTACAAAATGTCGAATGCCAGCGACTGCTACCAGCGATGGAGGAAACTTTCTATAGAAGTGGGTGGGCCTAGCGCCTGGTGTGAAGGGAACGATTTTATAAGCGATACATGTCTAAAACGTATAACATCCACGCACGCATATAGGTTTATTTCATGAGCTTCAGACAACAAAAGTTCAGTTTTCCGTCTCAGCGGCTAATAAGTCTCGTAAAAGCATTATACTAAAACTTGCTTCCAGAATCCACAAAAATGTGTATTTTTAGGTGTAATTTTGCAAAATTTTCCCGGGGGGATGCCTCCGGACCCCTCTAGCATGGTCGTGCCTGCGGCACTTCCCCTAAAGTTGATTGGTGACGTCTCACGATTGTGACGAAACTTTGCCAACCCCTCGGAAAATTTCTGCGTACGCCACTGGGCGAGATATAGGTGGAATTCCTTCCAACATTTCTGATGTGCTCGTAAATAGTTTGGTCGTTACACGATGCCATGAATTGCAACATTGCTCGAAAATTTCCCTGCGTGTAGTCAATGTCCGACGAACCCGTTTGATTCATAGGCAAAGTACAGGAATCACGGTGTCCGTGCAGAGGAAGGCCCAATCGCCCCAAAAACTCGATGGAAAAAGTAATCCTCTCTAAACCCCTTCTGTTTTTCTCGCGTTGCTTTCCAGCTCCGACCCTCGCTTGCTGCTCAACGTCTCCTGCATTGCTTTTAACTAGGGATACGAATGCATTTGACCTTGATAAGCTGTCTTCGTGAAATTGCTTAGACAGATGTTTTGTCAAATACCCGTTCTTCCCAGTTAAATGCGTGTACTTTTGCAATGGGATCTTTACATTTCTGTTAAGCTTCATCCTGCGGACTTCATCTGGTGCAAAAATAGCGCAAGGACGGCAATAAATTCAACCCTTGGACAACGAGCAGGAAGCTGTCACTGTCATTATGCGCTGGTTGTAAAGCACTGGATGTCGTTGCCTCCTGCTCTGCCGCTACAAATATTTCTGTTTGGGTTTCAGGTCGAGCTGTTGGTTTTCTGTTATCCGTTTCAGGTTGAGCTGTTGGTTTTCTGTTGGATTGTTGACCAAAAATATCAGTTATAGTTCTTTCCATTCTGTTTTAGATTAACGAGCTTACATATGTTTACGAATAATATAAACGTTATTAATTAATGAATTACATTTTCTAAAAATGCATTATACATTAATTAATTACGTAATTCTGAGCGACAAGTGTTTTTTCACAGGAAAATCAACATCCGGGACGAATGCCGAATACCATTGGGGTACCTAGGGTTTCCCGCGCCCGGGGACAAAGTCATTTTGAGCGCCCCCACCCAGCCTGCTCCAGACAGCGTAGATGCGAAGAGTGAGTTGAGAAAACGGGCTGTCGAAAGCTGACTCGGGACCCGAATGAATGATTGTTTCTGAACTTGTTTGAAAACTTCATATGACTGTGACGTCAGGACCTTTGAATCGTCGAAATCATGAACTATCGTAGAGTTAACATTTTAATCGTTTCGCGAAGCTATCCCCAGCTCCCAATTTCAAATTTCGCTCAAGAGTGAACGTTCAAACTATTGTATTGCGACATTCCTAACCAGTGGCGTGGCCAGAAATTTTGATGGGGTGGCAAATGATTGGAGGTAACCGATTGGGGAGGCCAAAAATCGGAAACCTCGTTTCCCTCATTAATTTATAGAAATATTCATGCACTGGCGTCATATTTGCTTCATTTGGGGGGCTATGACCCCTTTGGCCCCTCCCTGGCTACGGCTATGTGCCAAACTGCTGTAATACATTCGAATTGTGGCAACTAGTAAGACAATGTGCAAACACTAGGCAAAAAGTTTCTGATAACACAACATAAAATTGGCCAAAGTTGTACCTTGCCTTCTAAAGTATGAATCATCATAACTACCTTCAAATAAAAATCATCATTACTACCTTCAGAACCACATCAAATCCACTTCAACATTAAGTTTGGAAAACCATCAAAGGTCCAAAATTTTCCTAACAAACAATTGTAGAGCTTTCCAGATGCGAAATGGTTATGACAACCCGGGCAGAGTTTCATTTTAGCTGGGTTTATACTTTCTCCGCCACGCCCAGTTCCTTGCGGATCTGAGCACCTGTTCCACAGAGAGATACTGGTTGCGACCCAGCACTCCCTGCACAACTGTGTTGGTCATCTGGCAGCTCTTTCCCACATAGGCTATACGATTTGATGTAAATTTGGCTTGCTATTCACCTTTATCCACCAGTCAAGGGGGAAGGACTCGATGACCTTCCGTTTTGTTCGGTGCCCTGGCGGTTTCGCAATTGCTATGGTTTCTTTCTCGTCATTGATATTCTTAATTTTTGCCAAATAAACTCAACTCAACTCCTAAACATCAGATCATAGCTACTCTGAAAGCATCAGGGTTGTTAGGTCCAAGTGAGCAAAAACATGGCAAACCACTTGTAAAAAAATGCCAAATCGCTTCAAAAAATGCCAAACAAGCTGAAACAGGCTTATTGTTGTTGGTTTTGATATTACCAGATGAGTAATTTGGCAAAACATAGTGGCGCTCTTGAACAAGGCACTTATTATAGCATATAATGCAACAAAAACTATTGTACTTTAGAAAAACAAACTGAATTGAACTAGAAACACTTCACTCATTTTTCACATATTGATAATAGTAGGTTTTGTCCCTGAAGCCAGAACAAAACATGGTAGCTACTAGCTAGAACAAAATATGTCACCATTTACTTTGCTCGAAAATGCTCAATAGAAAATAGGCTACCTACGAATACTGGAAACAATAAATCACAGTTTATGAAAATACACATGCACCATCATGACATAGTTTCCAATCACTGGATTCTTGAAACCAAGCAATAGACATGTCACAGTTCAAATATCTGCTACAAAAAGACAATCTAGCGAATCTGGCTGTTCTGGTATACACTTATATCAAAATCGGCTACATTCACATTGACAAAACTGTTTTAACCGGCGAAATCTGCTAAATTGGCTTTATCATGGTTTAAACTTATATGAAAAATCTGCGAAATATGGCAGCACTGTTATGTGCTTATATTAAACTACTGCTAATAACGGCTGCACTGATATGCACCTATTTATTACATACATACAAGCATGAAGAATACCAATAATCTGCAAATAACAACACACACTGTATAGTGGATCTTTTCTCAAAAGAAACTGAAATACTGTACAGCACAACAGCTGACCTGATTGGCATAGACTTTTGCTTATTTTCCGAAAACAGCGCAGTCTGCACCGCTTAAGGCACTGTACAATGTCAAAAGTGTTTTCGAAGTCTTGCTCTTAAAGCATTGTCTTTTTCCGTGTGACGTCACTTAGACGGCTGAGCCGCTTGTATCTTCGAAAATGGGACCGTGGCTGAAAAGAGAGGACCTTTACCCTGAGAAAAAGTTATATGATTCCAAACCGACAGCAGTAACTGAGTCAGAGGTTTTAAACAATGCCAAACAACGTGTTTTCATGTCAATACCATAAAATAGGCCAAAAAACGACAAACTATGACGTACATACCAAACACCACTTTTTTCATGCCAAACCACGATAAAAAAGGCCAAATTTCTGGAATTTGGCCTCAAAAATGCCAACCTGGCAACCCTGGAAAGCACGCACAGTAAGGTACAATTTGCACTGCGAACGCTGGATATCCGTGCCATTGTGACGCAACTATAGAGTGAGAGCGAAGTCGGGAAGTTTGCAACCCTGGCTAACTGAAAGCATTGTGACGCAGCCGTAAGAAAAAACGCATGCGGACGCTTAAGGCGGCTTCACACAGAATCCGGTTACGGCTTACGATCCGGCTTATGGCCAACGGCATTCTTCCCACATGCAGCAAGAACACCATCACCGACAACACCGGCAATCCGGCTTACTTAAAATGATTTTAAGTAAGCCGGAAGCCGGTCGAAACCGAGAAAATTCACCCTGACGCGGCCAACGGAGCTTGTGTGAAGACTGCCGTTGGTCATAAGCCGGATCGTAAGCGGTAACCGGATTCTGTGTGAAGCCGCCTTTACTGTGGAGACAGAAGTTCCGACTTAAAACTTTCCGACTTTGCGAACCATGGTGATCTTGACGAGATTTCGCAACTGGGTAACAGTCATAGATGAAGCCGGGGGCCGGGTAGCCACAGGCCCATCCACTTCTGACAAGCAAATGTGTAAAAATACAAGACTTTGAAATAATTCTGCTAAAAAAATTTCATTACTAGGCCCTCCCCCCACCTTGGTTCCCTTCACACCAGGCGCTAGGCCCACTCACTTTTATAAAAAGTTTCCTCTATCGCTGGTAGCAGTCTCTGGCATTCGAGGAAACTTTTTATA
>Ga0210059_1005486_pt1 | contig 20419 bp, 14 predicted proteins | sample Ectturendosymbi2_FD_188042 | JGI IMG/M metagenome (GOLD analysis project Ga0210059, IMG submission 188042) | Ecteinascidia turbinata endosymbiont from Florida, USA - Sample 2 (SPAdes) (version 2) | ecosystem: Host-associated > Tunicates > Ascidians > Unclassified | place: Key West, Florida...
AAAATACACTGCAAACAATTTGTACAGCTTTCTAGATGCAAAAGGGTTATGACAACCTGGGCAAAGTTTCATTTTAGCTGGGTTTATACTTTCTCTGCCGCGCCCAGGTCCTTGCGGATCTGAGCAACCCATCCACCGAGAGATACCGGTTGCGACCCAGCACCCCCTGCGCAACTGCGTTGATCATCATATGCAACACAATGAGTTGAAACTGGACAGTAACAAAGCTAATCTAACTGCTGAGAGGCATCGACTCGATAACCATCCAGTTCCTTCAATGCCCTGGCGTTCTTGCACTATTCTGTGTTTTTTCTTGCTGAATATCAATTATCACCAAATAAAATCAACTCAACTCCTCAACAAAGGAAACAGGCAGGAGCACAAGACATAATTCTTTGACTTGGTCCACCAAAAGGCAATTCAGAGGTGCAATGCTCCCTTCTTAACCCGAGGTATGAAGAGTTTTCTGGCCTTTGCGGTGTTTTAAACTTCGAGTGCATTTACAACCTAGCTTGAGTCTTTGACACAAAAGGGCATAAACTTGCTAACTTCAAATGAGCAATACTTCAGGTCTCGCACAAAGAAGTGGAAGTTAGATTATACAAATGTGATTCACAGTAAATCAAAGCAGCTTCACTTTAACATGGTGTAAAATGAATGTGATCTCAAATGGATGTGGTCACAAACGAATGTCGTCTCAAATGAATGTTGTCTCAAACAAATGTGGTCTCAAATCAATGTGGTGTCAAATGAATGTGGTCTTGACTGAAAGTGGTCCCAAATAAAAAAGACTCAAATGATTGTGGTCTAAATGAAAGTCTCATGCAACCGTGGTCTCAAATGAAAAGGTCTCAAAAGAATGTAGTCTTAAAGGAAGTGGTCTCAAGCAATCGCAGTCTGAAATGAATAGGTCTAAAATGCATGCTGTTTCAAATAAATTATTCCCATATCAGATAATTAATCAAATTCTTGTTTTAGGCAATAACTTTTGAACCGGAAACACTAGAAAGCTTATCAAAGGCTCAAAGGACTCATATTCTAGTTTCCAATACAAGCTTGAGCGAAATACTCCCATCTAGCACAGTGCTCTTCAACCTTTTTGTTATCACAGAACCCCTGATACTTTGGAGTTTGTTATGGAATCCCATTAACAAAAATTACAAAAACACAACTTAATTGTAAAAAATCAAATATTTCATTATTAGACACTTTAACAAATAAACAGTTATTATAGAAGTTAAAAACCAATAAATTTAACGCCTTTGTTGTTCATGCATTTCAGAAATGTAGCTGCTACATTCATAAGTTGGTTTTCCAGCTAAAAGAACTCGTATCTGAAGTATGTGTTGTCCCATTTTCTGACTTTGGCAATTGAATTACATTTGGTCTGCTTCAGATTAGGTGCCTCTTTGAACTACATTGCTTGTCGCCGTCCACACTTTTGCTGTTGTTATTGTTTCACTTCACAAAGAAAATGCTATTTTGCTTCCTGAATAGTACAAAGTTGGGTTTCACAATGTTTTTACTTTACTACCACAAACGTTTAACAGCAAACTTAGTGACTCTGCAACTCAGTTTACTCACTACAAGACTCAGACTGAGTCTACTTTCTCTCACTCAGTCCACTCTACTGTGAACTGTACATTGGCAACATCACATAACTGTGATGCAGCAATAACATCAACATTCTTAACTGCACAACAGTGAACAACAAGTGACACAACAACTATCAATATTTCATGTTCTGCTATCTGCACTCAATCTCCTGTATAATTAACTGGCTTACTTGGAGTCTGAATGCTGCAGTGAGCTAAACAATTTCATGGCGCATCAACTTGCCGAAGCAAAATAAAATTTCCCCTGAAAGTATGTTGCGCAACCAAATGTATGACGCTCTGCAAAAGAGCAATTTACATTTACATAAGAATATGCTGCTTCCTCTTTTGTTGGGTCATAATCAACATCAGCAACATCTGACTTGAATAAATATCAATGTCTTCATGCACTCTGTCATGAGCAAATTTATGTCTGAACTATTCCAAATGAAAATTACCAGTTTTGTAACTGCTTCAAATCAGTGTCCCAGCAAAAACCCATTTATCTTCAGACTTTCCTGTGAGATTTTCATACACATTTGTATCTCTATAATTTTATCCAAATGTTCACGAAGATGATCTCTGTATTTTTGCACAAGCATCTTTTAGTCATACCAGTTGAAATCAGGCAAACATCGACATTTGAAAACACTGTAGGCAGCAGTGTTTTACCTTTATAATAACAGTTTATCAAATGTTGTTTATACGTCATTAAGTAGTTCCCAACATGGGACTTACACCTCAAAAGGAAGCAGTTTTTTCTGAGGGAGGCATTGAGGTTGATTGGTGAGGTCTCAATCCCCATTTCAAAATTCAATTATATTCTTTTTTCATAGATGCTATGAACTTTTGAAGCTTCTTTAAATCAATTAATGGCATTTTAAGCTATTTAACTAAAACAAAGTTAACTTTGGAAATCATTAGATTTATATAGCACTTGAAGTGCAATCAGAATTTCAGAGGTGATTAGGTAGGGTATGAGCAAAAGAGATTGCAAAACACTGATATAGTGGGACACAGTGATTTCTTTAACCAGTTTGATTTGATAGTTTAAGAGAGCTTTAAACTTTTTTGAGCAAATATGATATGTAGTTGGTTGAAATGATTATTCAAATGGACCTTTCAAGGCAAAATGACAAAGATGTAAGTTTATTATTTTCACATTGGTGGACATAGACCTTTGGCGAGTGTTCTTTTTTTAAGGGTCTGTGTCCATGTAGTGAACATAGACCAGGTTTGTTTCTAAAGTTAATTCAGAACTTGGACTTAAAACCCATAGGTTTTAACTGTTTTCTTAACCAAGCAAGATAGGGCGATGAAAGCAAGCTAGAAAGAATGAGCTATGTTCAAAACATCAAAAAGTGCAAACAAGTAAATATCACCAAAAGTGAACATAGCCCAGTTTGGTTTCACAGTGATGATGAGGTGGTTGATGGATTGGACATTAAAGGACAACATGGTCGACAGCTTGTTCTTCAGCGCCACACTCACAGACCGCAGAGGAAATCATACCCATTTGCACAAGCAGGAGTGGAAACGTGCGGCAGTGTTGCGAAGCTTGTCAAGCCAGAGCCAAGCTCGGGTCACTCTGGGGGGGAAGGTGCTTGTGTCAGGGATGAAAATCCAGAGTCTTGTGAGGTAGTCTGCCCACTCCGCATTCCATTTGTGATCCACCAGTACACCTACGCTGTTCTTGTCAGATGAACTGATGAGTTGTTGTGCTGCAGGTACACAAATGGGTGTCTCAATTTGAGGCGCCATGTATCTGCACTGAATGGATAGGCGAGCGGTGAGTGGAGCAGGTGTCCAGGCTCAATGGCATGTCGTGCTAGAGACAGTGTGGCTCCATTGCAACGAAGCTCAGCAAGTTGGATGCCTGCGAGGATTGGAAGGTTGTCCGCTGGTGTAAGACACAGGCATCCAGTCACAATGCGCAAAGCATTGTTGATGGCAGGGTCAATGAGGCAGGTGTAAGCACTGCTGCACCAGACAGGAGCTCTGTACTCTGCAGTCAAATGCACCAGGACTAGGGTGGCTATTCGCAGAGTTGTTTCTCCAGCACCCCAACATGAGCCAGCAAGCCACCTCAGGAGTGTGACGTATGATGTTAGCTTCTTTCAAAGTGACTAAGGTGTCAGCAATACATGAGGGACCTGTTCAACACTACTCTGCGCTACTTGGGCTCAAAGCAGAAGGGCAGGGTTTTATCGTTGAAGTTGACTTTCATCTCACATTTAGCTTCCTTGGTAAGGTTGAAGGCTGCCGACACCGTTTTTGCAGTGCTGAGCTTTAGTTTCCAAGTCTGGAGATATTCACCTGCGGCTGCCATGTCTTTGCACAGCACCCCTTCCACTACCTTAAGAAGAATGTTATTGTTGCTTCATAATTATACAATGTTGTCAATGTGCAGTTCACAGTAGAGTAGACGAAGTAGAGTGTAGACTCAGCCTGAGTCTAGTAAAGAGTAGACTGAGTCACAGACTACAGACAAGAGTTGTTGTTCAGCCTTTCTGGGAACAAAGTGAAAACAGTGTGAAGCATATTTACCCATGTGAATCAAATTAACAATAGCAGCAAAGGTGTGGACGGTAACGAGTAGCCTAGTTTAAATGTAAAAGAGGCACATAATCTGAAGCAGACGAAATGTAATTAAATTGTCCAACTTAAATAATGGGACAACACATATTTGAGACATGGGTTCTTTTTGCACGATGACCAAAATCTGAATGCAGCAGCTACATTCAAGAACTGCAAGAACAACCAAGTCATTGAATTCCTTTGCTTTTAAACTTTTACAATAGCTGTTCATTTGTTGAAGTGTCTAACAGCGAAATATTTTGATTTTCTTGCAAGTAATTCATGTTTTTTTAATTGTTAATGAGTGTTCCGTGACAAATGTAAAAGTATATCAGGGGTTCCACAATGACAAAAAGGTTAAAGAGCACTATCGTATATTCTACGCAATGCTGATGTTCTACTGACTGTGTGAACCATCATTTTGTCGTAAAAAACAATGCACTTACTTATTGAGAAATACCAAGGATACTGTCGTACTCACTGACCACTTACTTGAACACAGGAGGACTTCCATCAATCATAATAGTAGAATTAGTTATGTTCACAATACATTTGCCCAACATAAATGACTCACTGAATGAGGAACACATAGTTCGCAATTGTGCTTTGAGTGTGGCATTACAAGTTGATTGCAAAGCAATGTCAAGCAAGTTCAATGATGTAGAGTTTGAGACCTGGTAGGAAATAACTGTGAAAACGAAAAAACAATATAAACACACAAGCAGGTAAGTTTATTTCTACAAAACCAGCCACACACAGAATACAAACCTTTCATGAAAGCATGCAAAATGCTGACAACTTTAGATATTTAAGCCCAACTTTGGTTTCTTTAAATTGCAAACAATTATTTCACAAATATTGTGCTTAACATTTTGAGAGCCAGGGTATGATATATTCGTACTTTGAAATCAGCCTAAAACCACTTGACAGTTGCCTTACCAATGCCATAGCTCCTCTGCCAATTGCGCTAGAGAGCTGTTCAAGGGCTCAAACGGATCAGCCAGTCTTCTAGTCTGCACTCGAAAAAATTTTTGGTTGGGGATTGCAGATTTTTTGTGAGTGACGTTATAAGTGAAGTAGTTTTTGGGTCATTTTGGCTCATGTTACCTGGACTTGGGCCCACCCACTAGGCCAAAGTATTTCGCTGAAGTTTTCATTGGAAACTAGGCTCGTGTCCAAGTCTTTTGAGCCTTTAATCGACTTTCTAGCAATTCTGGTTCAAAAGTTATGATCTAAAATAAACAAATTAATTAATTATCTAGAAAACAAATTAGTCAAATATTTTTATTACTTTAGATCATAAGCTTTGAACCCGAAACTCCAGCAGGTCATCCAAAGTATCAAAAGACTCGGATTGTTGCCTTTTTTTCTTGCACCATGTGGGGAAGTGGAAACTTAGCACTATTGTGCATACACTAACTTTGTGCAGTTCACAACTTAAGCTGTTTTCAGCCACGAGCATGCGCAGTGATTTATGCAGTTACTTAACCGACTACATGCATTTGTAGGTCGAGTGCATTGTTTCTTGCATGTTTTAAAATCAGTTGTAGTCATTTTGTCAACTTGTCACCTAGAAAAGTGCATGGAATTGTAGTCATTTTGTCAACTTGTCACCAAGAAAAGTGCATGTAAAAAGGACAACTGCAAATGAGCAGTTGTCTTTGATTCCACTAATGGCTTGAAAAAATCTTTATAACTTGCCACGTCAGTTTCTTCTAAAAGATATTTTTCCAGTGCATTAGTAACTACCATCAAGTTGCAATCAAGGTTAACATGCAAGCATTTGGAAAACTTCAATGTATTGGACTACATCAGTGGCGCATCACTTCACTGTCATTACAGGCCACTTGTGGTGTAGGCACTCAGCAGCAACACCGATCAAATATTAGACGCTGCCACTGCAGGTTTCTAATGCGAGTGTTTTGGAACAGGCAACAGCATTTCCCTTTTAACATTGTTGACGATTGTTACGAAGCAAACACATCGCTCCACATGCGTGCTACCTGACACCGTTGGTATCTGTAGCTTGACAACGAACTGAACATGGAGAATTCATGAACTGTGGGATATAAAAATGCTTCTAGATCTAAAAATCCCTTGCTCTTGATACAGTTTTTCAAATTCTGAAATCCTTTGGTGTTTAGCAAAGCAACGGTTATCAGTTGAAACATTAATTCGAAGTTGTTGCAGGCGGTGCATTGCCTGTTATCTTAAATGTGTGCACTGCGTGTATCATGTAAAATTGCCTGTATCAGATGTGGAATGTTTTCCGCACTTCCATCCAATTATTTTTCTGCTTGCTTTGGACTATACATACACTGCAGTTGAGAACACGTTTATATCTCACAGCTGCTGTCTATGAAGATGTGTAGAATTGCAAAATATTCAAATGCCTCAAGAAGTTCAAAAAAGCTCTTGGTCCTGATACAGACTCGAATTAAGATACAACAGATTTAGAGGGTACATGCAATCTATCTGATTTTGCTGAGTTGATGGATCAACAAGACCATGAAGCAAGGTCTAAGGGATGAGTGACGCAAGCTACAGGAAAAAGTTAACACTTCAGCTGCAGTGTATAAAAGTTTAGGTAGGAAGTTTTGAGGCTCACTTCCGTGATCCATTAAAGCAAGTGGAACAGATGGAAAATCTAAGTTGAAAGTTAAGGGAGTCATAAAATATCCTGAAACAGTGAAAGAGTCTGCTGAGTTGATAGCAGTGCTTTCCCCAACACAGGTGAGCGTTGAACATGTGTTTTCAGCATTAAAGCTGATCAGGACATATCAGAGGGCTGCAATGAAACAGAAACTCACAGACGCAATCCTGTTCTTGAGAGCAAACTCACTATTGTACGTACTATGTACACTTGATATTTAATGTTATTAATGAGATAGATATTGAACCAAACATTGAACGAAATGTCAAAGAGGAACAGGAAAATGGTGGTCCAATTGTGTAGTAAGTTCCTTTAAGTATGATTTCTGTAAGACGAGAATTTGTTCTTGTGTTACTACTGTGGTGGTCAAAAGGACCACAAAATTTACCGCAAGTAAATTGTATTGTTCTGATAGCTTTTGTTTGTTTCCTGTTTGCTCAGATGATTCAGTGAGTTTGGGATGTAGTTCATTCTGCATGATTTTTCTGCATAGTTGGAATACAACAACAGCCGCAGGCAACCATACTGTCAATAGGTGTGTAATGCGAATGAATTTCTTTGCTTTAGTCCAGCGGTCTCCACACTAAATGGCTTTGCGGGCCAGAAAGCCATTTCATCCAACCCGTGAAATTATTTTATCTGGTGCAAACACATTTTGTCCATTGTGAAAAAATATTATTTTTAGGAAACATTTATTCATTTGCTAGAATGTAACACACCCCAAAACAATCAAATTACATAAGATGTTCGGCCCTCAGACTGTTGTATAATAGATTATGTGGCCCTCTGACAAAAAAGTTTGGAGACCCCTGCTTTAGTCAATGAAACAACGTTAGTAGTACGCAGTAGCGGGGCTAAAATAAATCTTATAATTTTTTTATGTTTTGTGTTTAGAAAATTTTAAAATTACCGAAAATTGCATAGTTCTATAGCAAGCTATTTAATCTCATCTTATACCATTTATGAAGGTTTCTTGAATGTACTTCAACGTCATTGTTGAATACATTTATGTTGAAGAAATAGTAGCTACTCATAGCAAACATACCAGCTTTTTCTGAGTATTGAATATTTTTTATATAAAAAGATTAATTCCACAACTCATGTATCTAATGACAATAACAAATGCTATTTCCAAAAAAGTTTTAGCTCTCTTCCTTGCAATTGTTGACAGCGAAAATTTATTCATGTTATGATGACACCTTTGATGCCAGCCGAATCATGATAAAAAGCATAATTTGCCCATATTGGCCAAGTCTTTGCAACCCCGTAACACGCCAGTCAATTGTGCCAGAGAAGTGGTCAAACACTCAATAGACTCAGTGAGCCTTCTAATGAGAAAAAAGTGTTAAGCTTTGATTTTTTTCCATGGGTGACATCGTAAGTGGGGTATGTTTCTGGCCATTTTGTCTCAGGTTACTTGGCCCTGGGCCCAACTGCTAGATGGAAGCATTTCGCTGAAGTTTTTTTTGCAAACTAGGCTAGAATCCAAGTATTTTGAGCCTTTGATCAGTCTTGCAGCATTTTTGGTTCAAAAGTTACGACCAAAAACACAAAATATTGGCAATTTTACAAAAAATTGTTTTCCTTAATTTGTGAACTAGAAACACTAGAAAGCTGATAGAAGAATAAAATGACACCCTGTAATCGACTGGTGAGTTACAGAGTTGCCAAGAATGCGGCTTCCAAGCACCTTTTGTGCCACCCTCAACAGTATTTCAACAGAGCCTTTTAAGATTTTGTGCAAGAGATTTCATTCTGCAAAAAACAAAATGTGTCAATTGACAAGTGTTGAAATTTCTTTAGCACGGCTTTCTAAAAAAGTTCTAAGTCTTGGTATCGCTCATTTCAGCAAAAAAGTTGAGAATCACTGATCTAAAACATCACAGCAATATTCAACCTAACTAATGATTTTTGTCCCATGAAAACTTAACATAGAGCCAGCGTACGATGCAATCGTACCTAGATTTCAGCCTAAAACCAGCAGTTTTCGGTTGCCTTACCAACGCCGTAGCTCCTCCGCTGATAGCGTTAGAGAGCTGTTCAAGGGCTCAAATGGATCAGCCAGTCTTCTAGTCTGCAATGGAAAAAATTTTTTTGGTTGGGAGTTGCGAATTTTTTGTGAGTGACATCATAAGTGAAGTAGTTTTGGAGTCATTTTGGCTCATGTTACCTGGCCTCGGGCCCAACTGCTATGCCAAAGTATTTTGTTGACGTTTTCATTGGAAACAAGGGCCCCTGTCATGATCCCATTGGCCCAAAAAACCCCCAACCAAATTTAAAAACTTTTTTTTTTGTTCTAAACTACAAAACGCCACTAGTCATTACGGGGTTTGAACAGCTCTCTAGCTCAATCTGTGGCCGAGTTACGACTGGTCAAAGTTTGTCCTGAAAGGGCAAATTATGCCTTTTCTGAAAAGTTTCGAATTAGGCCAAACACTGGGTTTTTGACCCATAATTTTTGGCTACAGATATGCTAGCAAGTCAATCAAAGCCTCTATAGATGCGGATCTTGACCTAGTTTTCAACAAAACCTTGAGCCAAAAGAGTGGGTCAATGGGTTGGGGCCCAGGAACGGCCAAAATTTCCAAAACATGCCTTCTCTTTGTGACGTCACCTCCAGAAATCCCCCACCGAAAAACGTTTGTTTTTGATTTTGACTACATGACTTGCTGAATCCGTGGATGGTTTGTATAGCTCTCTAGCTCAATTGCCTGGCGAGTTACAGGATTGCAAAACTCTGCAAGATTTGGGGCTTTGACAGGACTGAAAGGGTTAAGACTGCTCCAAATAATCCAGATGTGTACAAGCTGTTTCCCACAATCTGTTTGAACAAAGTTAGTTTTTGTCTTTAGAAAGAAAAGCAAAGCAATCAACTCAGCACATAAAGAAAATATTTGAAATTGCTGCCGAGTGTGTTCAGTACACTGGAACAGCACTGTGCAATGGTATAGCTCTTGTAAGAGTTTATTGAAGTTTCTGACAAAACAACAATTCCGATGACATAGTTTAATATAAATTAATTGTGCTGCCAGATCCAGTCAGAAAAAAGAAGCTGATAAAAAACAACATTTTCCAGATATCTATCGACATCAATATTCCAAGAATAGCTACCAGCTAAACAAAATAAACACAAATCATACCACGCCCAGGTGTAGTTGTCACGAAAGCCACATAAGTGGAATACAGGCCACTCAGAAAAGATACAACAAACAAATAATATTTCCAAATTTTGTAAAACGTTCCTTGTGGATTAACAAGTGTCTTGATTTTAAGATGCTCTTTCCATGTCCAAATCAGAGGGTCCTACATGTACATAAAAGAATTGATGATAAATTTTCACAATGACTAGAGTCCGAACATACAACACTTTACCCTGAAAATAAACATTAATATCATAACAACAAAAGAAAGTGCACATTGTTGACACCTTGACGGCCGGTCTATGATATATTCGTACGTGGAAATCAGCCTAAAACCAGCAGTTGGCGGTTGCCTTACCAATGCCTTAGCTCCTCCACCAATTGCGCTAGAGAGCTGTTCAAACCCTCAAAACATTCGGCAAGTCTTCTGCTCTGCACTCGAAAAAAATTTTTTGATCGGGGGTTGTGAATTTGTTGTGAGTGATGTCATAAGTGAAGTAGTTTTTGGGCAATGTTCGCTCATGTTCGCTCATTGCCTGGCCTAGGGCCCAACCACTAGGCCAAAGTATTTCACTGAAGTTTTCATTGGAAAAAAGACTTTCGAGCCCAAGTCTTTTCAGCCTTTGATCGACTTTCTAATGTTTCTTCTTCAAAAGTTATGATCTAAAATAAACAAATTAATTAATTATCTAATTAACTAATCAATCAAATATTTTTGTTACTTTAGATCATAATTTTTGAACCTGAAACCCCAGCAGATCATCCAAAATTATCAAAAGACTCGGATTGTAGCCTAGTTTCCAATGAAAACTTCAGCGAAATGCTACCATTTAACGGTTTGGGCCCAGGGCCAGTTGAAGTAGGCCAACGTGGCCTAAAAGTCCTCCACTTATAACGTCACTCACAAAAAATCCACACTCCCAACCAAAATTTTTTTTTAAGTACAGTGTAGAAGACTTGCCGAGTCTTTTGACCGCTTTAGGCACCAGAGTTACGCGCATGCAAATCCACGTGTAATCCGTTTGTTTTTGCATGAACCGCTTGATTTAGACCAGACATGGAAGTGTTAAGAGCTAACAAGCAATCTGCCAATTCTGGTTTCTCCACCTCATTCAACTTGCAACTAAACAATGAGCGTGGAACCATTTCTAAAGTAAGATACCAAAGATGGCAACTAAATGCTTTGACAGCACTGTTTGAAACTGAGCTGTCAACAGCCTGATGCTGACACAACAGAAGATCTTTGCAAACTCGTAAATCATTCTAAGCCAGAGGTTCTCAAACTTTCTGCACGTTGATCCCCAATAAAGTCGATAATTTTCTTTAGATTCTGTGGTCTAGCTCAACAGTTACAAATACAAGGAAACAGAATGTATGTGTCAAAATATATTCGAGTACTTTTTACTTGAAATGCATGATAAAATAACACACAATCTGAAAATATGCTTAGAATTATAGATGTAAGCACACATAAAACAACAATTGTTCTCCGTCCGACTGCGTAGCCTTCTGCTGTACTACCAGCCTACCAACTGCCGAGCTGCGACACATGCACTAAAATATTGTTTGTGACGTAACAAACATACCACTTTTCAAAATGTCATCACAATGGATGATTTGATAAAAACTATTCGAATCAAATGCACTTTTAACCTACTGTAGCTGATATTTGATCAACCCTCTTGATTTTGTTTGATTTGTTGAAACACGCCATTTGCATTCCTTGCCCGATTAACAATAATTTTGAATTGGAGGTTGCATTGCTCCAGTGGACCCATCAGTTATTCATTGACCCCTGGCCATTGGTTGACCCCATTCAACCCCATGACTATTTATCGACCCCTTGGATGGTCCAATTGATCCCTGGGGGTCGATATCACCCACTTTGAGAACCACTGTTCTAAGCCCATTAACAGTACAACTGCTGGTAAACCTTCACACAGTAAATTAGATTGACAAGGAAGGGAAATCTTTAGCTGCAGCAGCAGCATTCTTGTTGTGATGGTGCCTTGGGGTAGTTATAGGATCCTTGCTTGAAGCAAATATATTGTACTTACATTGAACATCTGGCCTGTCTATCTTGCTTTCTGGACTTCTGGTCTCTTGAAAGGAAATGTTTTCCTATTCAAGATAAGCCAAAGCTTAACGAGTTCAAGATAATCAGCTATTGCGTAAGTCCGTTACAAGGATCTTACAGCAGACTTCAGACTTTCATACAAGTGGTGGAACGAAACAAGAAAACATCCAAGCTTGCATCATAAGAAACAGAGAATTTATAACTTTTTATTGTGTCTTGTGAATGCACAAGACATTTAGAACTTTTGTGTCTTTTTGCTGTGTATTGTGACACGGAAGAAATGCAATAATGACAATTGTATCATGTTGATGATAATATCAATTTTTTATATTGCCTTTCCTCAGCATGGGCATTGGAGGTCATGCACTGCTTGTTTTTTTTGTTACAATTTTGCACGTTCATCTATTTCTCACGATATTTCACACATATTTGTTTATTTCACCAAGAACGGTAGTAGCAGTAGCCAGTGATAGCATGACTGGGGTCACTTTTCTGTTCTGACTATGCCTTGTGGCAGGTGTTATGCTGGATTTTCTGGATTAAGTGTTCCACGTAACACTGAGTTAGAGCTGAGTCTCAGCTTTTCACTGAGGCACCAGCAGCACACAACACATTGTACAATACATCTGGTTTAATGAAGAATTTACATGTCACGATCATGGCAGTCATCCTCATGCTTTTACTTTGAGTCTTTTGTTGGAGCATGTGACATAGGAGATAGGCTATATTTGTTGCAGCTGGGTTAGGTCAGAGTGGTGGAATTGACTGAGAGTGAAGAAAAGAACTAAAATTAAAGCAAAGAAGTGCTTTCACCATATATATGCTTAGATCTAAGTAATCTGATAACAAAAGTGCTGAAACAACATTGGGCACTACCGACTGTAAGGGCTTGTGACTAAACAAATGATTCGACCACATCACTGGCAGCACCACAAGGGCTTAAGACTTGTCCAAGAAGAATACATGACAAAATTTTGAACATTCTTGTCAAAAACACATAACTTTGATCTGTTCTAACAAACATCAGTGCAAATGGAAATTGCTTAACCTTGTAGGTCTTTCTGATAGCATGCATTTTAGTAGGGTTAGATACCAAAATCATGTTCCTACTCCAGGTAGTTACTAAGTTATGGTCAAATTTCATTATTTGCAAGCTTTGACCCTTGGGTCAAACTTTGGGAGTCCCGATGCACCTCTAAACATCAACCAATTGCGAAAAAATTTTACAGGTTCCATTTTCTACCAAAAGGCAACACTTTAACACAAGGTAGAAGTTCTATGAAAAAAGCCATTGGCTCCTGATGCATCCTACTATGTATGTATGCATAAACAGAATTCCTTGCTGTATAGCAGATGTTTGCTGAATGTTCGACACACTACCTACCTTTTCAGCACCATGTTCGTAGGAACAAAAAGTGATTGTGATGTAATGAATGCACTGTTACCAGTCATACCCGGGAAATCCTTATTTGAATGTTTCGGCGATGCAACTGAAACCACTATCTAAATAAATTGTTGTGGCAGACTAGTACCCAAGTTTAATTGGATCTTGTCATCATCATTTGAACCAGTTCTTTCAATCCATTACTTGGCCTCCGTGCAGGTGTTGAGCAGCCACTCAATTGTCTCATTATCCAGAACCGTCTGGCTGAGCAGTCCATGGAGAGGTTGATGCATTGGAGATTGGAGGACAAGGTCGCCGGTTTGTTGTTCTGAACCGCACTTACAGGCCACAGTTGGGGACATATCCCATTTGTGCAAGCAAAGTGGAAGCATTTGATACCAGTGCGAAGGCAGTTAAGCCAAACCCACGCTCTTCTCGGAATAGTCATTCGAGAAGGGTGGGTCCCAGTGTCGGGGATGAAATTACAGAGTATCGTAGTGTCATCCTACCACTCCACATTCCATTGGTGATCCACCCACAGCACCACACTTCTGTTGTTGCTATCAGATGAAATGAGTTGCTGTGTGGTGGGAATAAATGGGTGTCTTGATACGGGACTACATGCATTCCCATTTGGTGGACAGGTGAGCACTGCGTGGAGCAGATGTCCAGGCTCCATGGCATATTGTGCTAGAGATAGTGTGACTCCTTTGAGACAAAGCTCAACAGGTTGAATGTTTGCGACGATAAGAAGGTTGTCTGCTAGTGTAGGATGCAGGCATCCAGTCACAATTCACAAGACACCGTTGGTGTGAGAGTCAATGCAGCAGGTGTGAGCACTGCGCCACCAGACAGGAGCACAGTACTCTGCTGTTGAATGGATCAGGGCTAAGGTGGCTGTTCACAACATTGTTGCTCCAGGCAGAATTTCATTGTTGTGGTTGACATTTAGCTCATATTTAGCTTTCTCGTTGCTGAGATGGAATACTGCCAACACCATTTTTTTAGGGCTGAAATGCAGCTTCCAGATCTGGAGGTATTCATCTATGGTTGCCAAGTCCTTGCTCAGAACCCCTTGCACTGCTTGCCAGTCTCCACCAGCACGCATGACTACTGGGTCGTCAGCGTATGCATACTTTCTGGAGATAGTGTTTGGCAGGTCAGAGATGTGTTGAAGAGAAGGTGTGCAAGGACAGATCCATGCAGGAAGCTGTTCTTGAGGCATCATAACTTGCTTTGTTTATCGTTGCCGGTGGTAAGGATTGGGTCATGAGGACACCTATAAGAAAACTTGGTTTTATTCTGAAAAATATTATCGAAAGCTGTCCTTCTGTGACAGAACCCCTTTTCCAAGCTAGATGTGCCACTGCATTGAACTTGTGGTTCAATTTAAATGTCGCAAAGATGATGTGTTGTTTGTGTGCAATAATTTCTTTGTTGATTGCCAGTGCAGGATTAAGAACAGGTGTTGTGTGCAGTCTCCTTGCATTTTTGAGTACACAACCTTTTTTTGCTAGTCTTCAAGTGGTGTAGATGTGAAGGAAAAAACAACAGAATAGGATTCAGTATTTTGGATCTGTTTTAGCTATTCTCGAATGGTAAACTATTCTGAAGTGCCCATCCCTACTTATTTTTGTTAAACAAAATTTTATTGTGGTTTCCTAGAGTCAAATCCGATTTTACAGCTATTTTTCAGCAACACTAGTTGGTTGTGTGAATGTAAAATTTTAAGGAACAGAAGAGTGCGAGCTGTTTTTCCAAAGGTTGAATAGGACTCCCTTAGATGTTCGCAAAACGAACAAAATGCCTGATAGTTTTATTCAAGGCTATGCAAAATATAACCCAGAACATGAATACAAACTCTACTGCCTTCAAGAAGTGCTAAACACTATAAAAGCGGATCATCCTGTTTAACAACTCCCTTTCTGGTAGCCTTAGGTGAAAATCCAGCAATTTGCATGTGTTTTTGCACAAGAATATCTCTGCCGATGATTGCCCTAGAGAGCTGTTCAAAACCTCAGAATATTCAGCAAGTCTTCACATCTGCAATGACAAAATTTTTTCCGTTTTGGGTTTCGTTATTTTTTGAGTGATGTAATAAGTGGAGCTGTTTCATGATATTTTTGCCAACTTCATCTAGCCCTAAGCTCAAACCACTCTATCATACTTTTTCGCTCAAGTTTTTATTGGAAACTTGGCTAAAATCTAAGTCTTTTGATACTTTGATCGACTTGCTGGGGTTTCAGGTTCAAAAGTTACGATCAAACATTAAAAAACAAGGTAATTAATCCCATATTCAGATAATTTATTTCTTTCAGATTATAACTTTTGAACCAGAAATACTACAAAGTCGATCAAGGTCTTACAAGGCACAGATTCTAGCCTAGTTTCCAGCAAAATACTTCCGGTTAGCGGTCAGGTACCAGCAGCCAAAAATGGCCAGAAACCTACCTTACTTATGACATCACTCATAAAAAATAATGAAACTCAAAAACAAAATTTTTTTTAATTGCAGAATCGAAGACTTGCAAAGTCATTTGAGGTTTTGAACAGCTCTCTAGTGCAATCAGCTGAGGAGCTATGCGGTTGGTAGGTCAACCAAAATATCCCTGGTATTTCCTCGATTTCGATATATATATTCATATATAATATATATTCGTAGACTGGCAGCCAATGCGTCAAAAACAACAGAATTAATTGATAGCAGGTTTTTCAGAAAAGTATCGGAATTCCTACATTGCTGTAAGTAAACATGACAATGGCCTTTAGCTCGTAATAACTTATTCTGCAAAATTCCAGCAGCAAACTGAGTTCAGCTGCAACCATTCACATTCAAATTTGCTTTCACATTGGAAAATCTATAAATAAAAAAAAAATGATTCAGCTGCCTTCAAGAACAGTTGCTTTTTTTATTTTCTTATTTGAACATCCCCCAGTGTTTTGAAATTAATCGCATATTTCAAGCACAATATTTTGTTCAAATCAATTCTGCAAGCAGCTATAGTCTGCAGAGAATTGCCAAAAGATAAGCAAATTCCAAAAACCTGACTTACCTTGAAAGCAGTGGTGGGTGCAACATCTTTATGATCTTGGGAAAGCATATCCTCAGCTATCAGCCAGTCCTTTCTTGCGGGAAGAGACTTGCGTAGCACATTTACAGGTTTAACTTGGGACAGTGAACGAAGTTGTCCTAAATATGAACACAAAATAAAACGCAAAATTCCAAGTTGGCAAGTAAATTTACTGCGAGTTTTTTTTTAAGGGATTTTAAGGACCCGATTCAGGTCCCTAGAATCAGAGAAAATTGGGTCCCTAAAATCAGAGAAATCAGGTCCCTACAAGTCCATACCAGGTATCTAACATTTTCCTTAAAAAAAAACTGATTTACTGCCAAGTAATAATCATGTTCTAAAATTGAAATGTAGTGAAAGGTTTTACAAATAGACTGGTTCTTCTTTTATAAGTGATAAACCTCATGTTCCTTCAAAGCATATTGTGAGACACTTCACATAAAACCCAAGAACTCAACAAATGGTATATGAAAAGATACTTTAGGAAAAAGTTTTCAAATCTTCATGAAAATATTTTTTTCCAAAACCTGCCAAGAGCAAAAAACACCTAAATATTTTTTAGCAAACCTCCCACTGTATGAAAAAAAAAGAACAGTGTCTCCCCAAATTCAACAAAAAACAGCAATTTGTAAGCCTCATTATTCACCTTAATTACGATCATTGCATTTCATCAATACCAAAAAAAGCTCATTCTCATGATCTTCTTTCACTGAAAGAGTGCACCTGTGAGATTTTTGGCAGTAATAAGCCAAAGGAGACAAAAGATCATTCATTCATTTCATTCACTTAGATGACTGCTTATCCTTTGGGCGGGTTTCAGTCTTCTCTGAAACAATTTGGTCATTTCTCCCATGACAGCAGCAACCAAAGAATGGCCAAAAGGATGAGGGTCTCAGGAACAGTTGAGGACTCAAAGTACGTCACAGTCACCAACAATCTCAGATAGTTTTCATTGGAAACTAGGCTCGAGTCCGAGTCTATGATTGACTTTATAGCGTTTCTAGTTCAGAAGTTATGATCTAAAATAATCAAATTAATTAATTATCTAATTAGCTAATTAGTCAAATATTTTTACTGACTTACATCACAACTTTTGAACCCGAAACCCCAGCAAGTCATCCAAAGTATCAAAAGACTCAGATTGTAGCCTAGTTTCCAGTAAAAACTTCAGCGAAATACTACCACCTAACGGTTGATGCCCAGGGCCAGGCGAAGTGGGCTAAGGTGGCCTAAAAGTCCTCCACTTATGATGTCACTCACAAAAAACCCACAGCACCCCCCAAACAAAAATTTTTTTTCAAGTGCAGACTAGAAGACTTGCCACGTCTTTTGAGACTTTTACCGGGTCTGTAGAGCATACCGGACCAGAGAAATTCCAGCGCAAAGCCACGTACGTTTAGGTGTTTTTTTTCCGAAAATCCCTGAATCCTAGTGGACACCAAAGAGTTAATAAACAGCCATGATGACAGGCCAAGGCCTCAAGAGGTCATTGGCAACACAAAGGTTAACATGAATAGGGACGCACTGCATACACACACAAAACAATACAAACAGAAAACATGGAAGATAGTGAGGTTATATTAAAATGTGTGTGCTTTGACAAAAACAAATATATCTGCTTAAACATGTATGAGAATGGATTTTTAGATAGTTCAGGATGTCCAAAGACAAGTATTTTGATTAGTTCAGTGCAATTCAGGGAAGTAAATTCAGAGTGGGACAATAGATTTTCTTCAACAAGAATCTTAGAAACATTTGTGATCAACATTTGGCATGATGTATTGGTGGAAGGACATTCAAGACATATGCGAACTTCAGTTTTAATAGCACCACATTAACAGATCTGACTGTAATGGCCATTTCTATGTTCAATTTAGTATGTCCTTATCGAAGCATACACAAGATAGCAGTTGCGTTTGTATTGCAACCATGCAAATGCCAAGCATTAGCTTTTTTGGTGAGGAATAAATCTGATGCTCTGGAGCAGAATCGGCATGAACTTAAATTATGAAGGGCGGTGGGTAGAGAATTCCAGAGTTGTGAGCCTTTCTGGAAAAAAGAATTATGTAGGACAGGGGTTCCCAACATTTCTCTATGTACCCATTCAGCATTCCAACAGATGACCATGTGCCCCATCAGCATTCCGACAGATTAGCATTTACCCCTCAAATTTCTTATGACAAAATATTTTATCATGATTAATCAGAGATGATTAATCATAGATATATTCAACAATAAGCATATACAGTCGAAATTGGTTAATCGCATAGTCAATTTGCCAAGCTTTTTTATGCGATTAACCAATGTATGCGATTAACCGTATCCATTGATTGACAGTATCCTGGTATCCTGCACGTCAATACCGAACGTTCATCTTACACAAAAGCTTGAAAGCAGATCGCTAGACATTTGAACCATTTATGCGATCATCTACAGTTTGTAGGAATGAATGCGTTTGAGCTACTGTTACAGTACAAAGGTGTTGCTAAGCAAAGTGAGAAAATGCGTTGTGTGACTTCAATACTGTACAAAAAAAAGAATGCCTTTCAGATGAAGTTCAACAGCACATGTCTTCCAAGTGTCTGTCTGACGTGCTAATGAAAAAAGTTATTGCGTTCTTATTCTAGCGTATCCACGAAGTGACGTAATCTTATCGCTTTTTTGATGAACAAAGGCATTGAGCCTTAATACGTAACCCGGAATGTTGGGAGTTTTACAATAACAAAGCAACCTGATGTAATGGTTGATACAGCACTGCATCCGGTAGGCTCATTTGCCTTCACAAGTGAGCTTCCTGCTTTTCGATTTCGACAAAAAAAAACAACACAAAACAAACGGAAATCTATTTATATTAAAATAGCTCTCAATTGTAGTTTAATATTTTCCAATATGTTGTTTAAGCACCTGCTGTTCCAGAGGAAAAAATTTGTCCATGTCCATTCCCTGAACATTTAGTCGCCGACGGATTGTGTCCAGCGCGTCAAGCACTTCTTTGTTTTTTGGTGGAATGATAGCAACTGCATCACAGCTTTCATCTGCTTCTTCATTGTCTTCTTGGCCCTGGGTCACTTCATCGCATGTCGGATTGAATGCCAGCTACTTCAAGATCATCGTCTATGCATACGTATTCACCATAAACTTTCTCAGTGAAAGCCGGTGGAATTTCCTCAGGTTGGAAGCCAAGAAAGTCCCTAAAAAATCAATTTTGAATTGTTTCCTTGGCAAAATTGATTGCACTGAGTGCAGACAAAGATCGAGCCACTTCTGTTGCTGTGATGTCTTCATTTGAATCAATTGTGAGCACGATCTTTTGTAGCATTCGCCGCCGATAATGATGCTAAAAAGTTTTTTATAATGCCTTGATCAAGAGGCTGTACAAATGAAGTTGTGTTGGGCGGCAAGTACGCAAGTTCAATACATTTCAAAGCACTGTCTTCTATTTTGCATGCAGAACAGCTGTCTAGCAGCAAGCACACTTTTTTGCCTTTCTTTACTAAAGAAGCATCGAAGCTTTCAATCCATTGCTGAAAAAGTGTGGACGTCATATAAGAAATGCTGTTGGAACAGTGAGTTACTGGCAGCGTTTTCACTCCCCTGAAACAACGTGGTGTAGCAGATTTGCCAACAACTAAAAGTTTTCTTGTATCTGAACCATCCATATTCGATGTTAGCAAAACTGTCAGACGTTCTTTTGACTTCTTCCCGCCGAAAAGCGTTTCAATTTTAAAACACTTTGTTCCTTCCGGTAGGACACGATAGTAAATACCTGTCTCATCACAATTGTAAATCTCTGAAGCAGCGTAACGGTCTTGTATGCGGGGCCACACAGATGTTAGCCAGTGTTCAGCTGCTTCAGAGTCGTGATCTTGTTTTTCTCCATGTTGTCTTTTAAAAACAATTAAATTTCTTTCTCTCCAGCGCT
>Ga0210059_1005487_pt1 | contig 20419 bp, 11 predicted proteins | sample Ectturendosymbi2_FD_188042 | JGI IMG/M metagenome (GOLD analysis project Ga0210059, IMG submission 188042) | Ecteinascidia turbinata endosymbiont from Florida, USA - Sample 2 (SPAdes) (version 2) | ecosystem: Host-associated > Tunicates > Ascidians > Unclassified | place: Key West, Florida...
CGGCTTCCAAAAGCAATGTGTCATTAATTTTAGCAATTCAGCAATTTCGACATCACATGCGTTCTTCCGCCTCTAATGTAAGTCTTTTGGTGAAACTCAGCTGAGATAAGGTTGAACAATTTTACCTGCTGACGACAACGCATTGCGTAATCGTTCATAAGCACGAACATTTTGCTGATGGCATTTTCCTCCTACAAAAAGAATACGTGAAAAATTGGTGTAAAAAACTATGAGCTTTCCTCTTTTCTAAATAATTTGATGGAACAGCGTAATTACATTATTACAATTTGTTTTATGCTGAAGTGAGCAATGATTCATATATTCGCACGTGCATTATACCTGATGTGAAATACACTCACACTTGTGGAAACACGCGTGATCTTTTCAGACAAAGATGCTGAGTGGGGGAAATCAATCCGACAGCTGTGCAAAGACATTGTCAAGCACTTTGTTTGAATCACTTCATTATGATTTTAGCGCAAAGGAAAAAATATCTCCTTAACTCCAAGCACTCCTGCGCTGCGGCTATGATGTGGACGGAGATTTTATTGAGAAATAAAGGTTCACTTCTTTCACAGTGGTGTTTGCAGATCTGAGGGGAATGCCAAACACCTTTTGCTAAATACAGGCTGCTTTGACCGCAAATTCATTGACATCTTTATTTATAGGGATGGCGTAGTAAGTAGACTAACAAATTATGTTTGCTAAAAAGGATCTACATCCTATACTGCAAATATGCCGCGTGCTCGAAGCATATTCGCAGTAACTTTGCGCCATCAAGGAAATGTTTAAACTTAAATGAGCGCATTTTAGCTGCTTCCTTATTTGAAGACACATATGTGGTATGTATCATATTATTTGTTCTGTATTATGGCTATGGCGTGCGTCCCACAACACTGTCTGTTCAACTGCCCATATATGCAGCAAACTCGTATGCCAAATTGTGTTCATCCAAGCACTGTAGTTAAAATTACAAACAAAAGTTTTCATGTGTTTCCCAGCATACACTCTGCTGATATGAAGCAGATGCCCTGCAGCATACTCTATTACATCAGTGTACACAGTTAAATGCTCTAGGTTTTCTGTAAGCTTTCGAGAAACCAGCCCATAGGTGTATGAGGAGGCCATTTTTGGGGATGCAGAGGATATTTTGCCCGAAAAAACTTTTATACGATAACCCCTTTCTCTACAAAATTTCGGTATCTGCTGGTACATTCAATTTTCCTCTGCCATGTTGCCATAGACCTAAAAATAGAAAATTTGGTACTTGAAATTTGGTCCTTAATGACCCAACTGGAAAATGTATGCTATAGGCTGTGCAGGAACATCGTCAGAAGCCAGCTTGCTCAGTACTCTGAGCATTTCGCCACAGTTCTAAAGTTTGGCGTTACATTCACATTATAGCAATTGCTGTCAGAAAGAAATCTCACACCTACCTGAGCTGATATATGGCCTCTGTATGGCAAAATGTGTTCACCCAAACACTGTACTTAAATTAAAAAGACAGCTTTTCTGTACTTGCCCGACGTGGACTCTGCTAATAGGAAGTTGATGCCTTGCAGCATACTCGATTCCCACAGCGTACAATTGATGAAGTACATTAATGAAATGCCTTTTCTTCGCCCGCATTTGCAAGTGACTCAGATACTCATCAATTCTCACACACAAAAACACGAAGTTACTAGAAGCAGTTTGTTGATTTTATATATATTTAATATGTTTTCTATGACATAATAAACTTTTATACATACACTCAATAACAAAGAATTATAATTTTATCAATATTGTTAAAAATTTCGAAATGTCTTTGCCCAAAGTTTTTGAGATTTCGTCAAATTTTTGACAAATCAAAACCTTTGGGGGTGCACTTGCACCCCCTGCTCCTACACAACTGAATCAGCCGACTACGCTCTGTTTTTATCTTTTTGCGGTGCTTGAAACTTGCGCATATCGGTGTTCAAGTAACTACTCTTCACATGTGAGACAAGCAAGGAAGCTATTTGCAAATTTTAATAGGAAACCCATTTCAAGTAACACTACGCATCGTCAGTCCTTGAATCCGCAAGCAATGTTCACAGGTGAAAAGCTAAAACTTTGTATAATTCAATCAGTTTTGTTTAAAAATATCGAAATTCTTGTTTGACAAATCAAAATTTTAGGGGTTTCGTTTGCACCCCAGCTCCTACACCACCGATTTCGCATTTACGTTTTGCAAATGATGACATTTTTGCGGGACTTTCAAATTCGAAATAGTCCTTTTGCATCAATTGTTAACTGTCTTGAAGTAAAAAAGAAACAATTAAGATTGCAAATATGTTTGACAGGCATGAAATTGAAGGATTAAAAGAAAGCACGTTACGTCTTAAACAAATGCACAAATGTGCGAGTACTTCTGCACATGTACTACTTTACAAGCAACCCTGTCATCACAGCGAAAGACGCCGAAAATATCACATAAACGTTTTTCACGTAAGTAACAGCTGCAGATGTTGTGCCGAGTGACTCTGCTGACGTGACTGATGCCGTTGACATGATGGGAGATGTTGAAGATGTTGTGAAACTGGAAACCGTGGTGGTCGTAGGCAGCACCTGTAGGAGCAAAACGTTTCTGGAAATTAATTTTCGATTTAGAAAATGAACGTTTACCACTCTTGAAACTAGGATGATCACCGTCGATTTTCATAATCACATTTGTGAAAAAGTATTATATTCGCGAAGCAAAAAATACGTTGTTTACTGTGAATTTTTCAGGACTCAGCTGTAAAATTGCAAAACGCGAATCCCGGAAATAAAGCAAATACTTTCAGAGTTTCCAGATCACATGCTTTATTTACAGACTTCAACCAAAAGATGCAGTGCTGGGATAGAAGCAGTCTTGTCGCCAAAGGGGTCTCATCCCCCCCAAACAATGATCCAAACCCACCCAAATGGAAACATGAAACATTATACATGAGTTGAGTTTTTGTCAATTTTTAGAGTTCCAAACCCCCCCACCCCGCACAAACCCAAAGCCCTTCGCAGAAACGCAAAGCCCCCTATTAAAAACTTTCTGGCGACGGTTCTGATAGAAGTGAAAAGGAAATTCAAAACATGAAAGAAATGAAATGCGCAACACACGGCCCCGGGCCGCATAAGCCCGCGAGAGATTTTCTCAATTCCGAAAAACGGTTCAAACGCCCGACTTCGGATAATAATTAATTGTCGTTCCAGAATTTTCCCCAAACTATAACGAATCTCTTCAACGAAATGAAATAGACTTTTGCAAATGTATGTCGATCAATTTAGCCCTTCGAGCTTTCTGAGTTGTGCAGGCCTGCGTCACAGGGTCTAAAGAGGAGATACGAAGCAGTACGATAAAGTGTTAAAGTTGTTTCGGAGCAAAAACATTTTTTCGGACGACCAAATAGAAACTGAAGCGGTAATTGTCACGAAGCTCAAACTTAACAAAAATGCATTGGTCGGTAAAAGCCTATATTCTACAATTGCATTATAAGAAACGCTATAGCCAAAATTTCTCCACTGGTAAAATGTATAAGCAAATGTAACAAAAGTGCATACAAATGGAACAAAAACGTTAATGCAAATGTAACGTGAAAAACGCACGATGGCGTGCAAACAAAATGTTTAATCCATTTATAGTCTAACAAAGCACGGGTTTTGTTGTATTGAACGTAGTGGAGTTCTGCAGACATTGGAGGAAGCAGTTTTATTTCCTGCCATCAAACTGAATAAACTGGGATTGGTGACTGCACGATAACAGGTCAGTAAATTAGAAGCTGCGGTTTAACATTTAATTTTCAACAATGAAAAATGTAAACACCTCATTCAACTTTCTTTCAATTGCGCTGCCACAAAAATTTACATTTTGGTCAACATCTTGTTTATTTCTGATTCCAGTTTTTGCTTATAAATATGGCATTCCTGCTACTGTGTTTAAAATTGCAATAATCGAAAGGAATGACAAGAATGGATGCACACTGTAATTGTCCCAGTACGCAAAAACAAGAATGACAGCGAAACTGATATTCGTAATTATTAGGGCCATTTAAAGTGACAAAACTCATACTTTTTCTGTGCTTCAAGAAACTGTGAAACGAATTTTAAAACCAAATCGCACCCTTACGAAGTCTACAACAAAAGTTGTAAAGTCATAAAAAGCCATTTTTTCCAGTTAAGTCATAAAGTCCTATTATGCATATTTTCAACCTAATTCAATAAGGAAACGATTAAAACAAATCAAAATATCAAGCGAAACTACTATACCGCTGGGTCTAAGCTGTATCCTGCAAATTGAAACCCACTTGGGTGCCCTGCAAATGTTGGCAAAGACGTAGGTGAACCAAGTTATGTGGATGAAATATAATGCACTGCCTAAATATGCATGTTTTTGCTGCATCAAATAAATAAACCAATGTCCATGCATGTTTGCATGTTACCAATCTGCTCCAAACCAAATTAAATGTTTCGCTCATGTTTTGAGCTGTTTGAGGTTTTATTTTAGTGGGGCTTCAACAAACCATTCCGCCACCAACTGTCATGTCTATTTTCACTGATAACGCTTTCTTGCACAGGAGTTGCATGTTCTACTTCAGTCAATTTTATTTGATCATATAAAGTCATATTTTCTGACAAATAAAGTCATAATGTCATACTTTTTCGGTCATAGAAAAATGTCCCTAATAATTACAAACGTGTGCCACAAAAATCTCGATTATTTCAACGTTGCATTTGGTCCTGCATTTCACAATTTGTCAGTACCTCTGGTTGTCAAATTGGCTTTATATCCAAAATCGCACATATATGCATGTATTCTTACACAAATAGAGCAATAGCATGTGTCATACTATGCAAACAACAACCTCGCATCTAGTATTTCATGTGTAAATTAAGTGTAAGTTTTCTTTTCTTGTCGCTAAGCAACAAGCTTCATTTAAGCGACTAAAGCAGCAATATGCGGCTGGCGGAAGCCTGTAATTTGCTTTTCCGGGTAATTCGGCGCTTTGGCCGTAAAGTTCTTGAAGGTGGTTTAGTCACAGGCCGTAGAGATCACCGAACGCTTCGACTGAGAGGCGAGTACTGCACCAAAAAAGCTATCGCTTCCCACTGGCTATCGCCATTTCCGGTGTTTATGAAAGCAAGTAAATCACTTGACAGAATTAACCACTTATCAAAAAATCTAATTAAAGGTAAGATGCCTGTGTGCGTGGCACAAATTCTGGTAAGCGGCTTCAAGAACCGTATGCAAGTGACATGAGGTAGTTATAGCGCCTCTTAGGATTCTGTTACTGCAACAATGATTGGAGGAAGGGTGAATGTTTTAACCCAAACTATTTGCTGTTGAACTTGAGGAAATCGCAGTTGAGAGATTTCAGCGAGCTGATTGTGCACTGTTAAAAATGCGTTTTTGAACCAACCGCTGTTTGCTGATATGTGCGGTTTAGCTCCAATATAAGCCACGCACGACGGTCTTCAGCATCTTATACGTGCCTTCTCTGTTTAAGCGGCTGAACATGAAATTGTTTATGACAGCAAAAAGATAGTGAGTGCAGCTTTTACTTTTTGCGTATTGTTGCCCTTTAGTTTGATCCCTTTGTCTAATGCAGTGGTTCACAACCTGGGTGCCGCGGCATCCTATGCTGCCATTTACAATACTAAGGAGTGCCGCAAGATAATACGTTTTTCGATATTTCATTGAAAAGACATTTTCAAAATGTCGCTAAACCTCAAACCAAACTGCTATGGATTCGCCACTAGGTGCCCCAAATTATATTTCTCTTTTGTAGGGTTCCCCAAGCCTAAAAAGGTTGGGAAACACTGGTCTAATACATGCAAGGGTGCACATACTACGGCCTGTTTGGCTGCATGCGGTCTTCATTAAAAATTTATGCGGCCCTGCATATGCAATTTAAGTGCAACAGACAGCTGAGCATTCACAAAAACTATTTGTCTACTGTATGGAGATACTTAGTAGAATGACGGCCAAACAGACCTGTGGAAGGACGCAATAGCTTAGTGTGTGGAAGCGGAAAGGAGGCAATGTTAAAAAAAGAAATATCTTGAATTCACAGGCGGCCCGCAATTCATACAAATAGACCTAATGCGGTTAACAACAGCAAAGAGGATGTGCAGCCCTGGTCTCGTGTATATTATTGAAAATTCGTTCATTAGTCGATCTTTAAAAACATGTGCCGCCTTTCCATCTGCGAGATGTATCGTCCGGTCAAACAAAAACAACCCCTCTTTGATGCAGAACTTGCAACAGTGGATCCGATCTACGGTCGTGTTCGTTTTCCAAAACGGTCCTGAAGTGACAGTTAAAGTGCAGGTTTCGCACCTTGCTCTCAAAAAAGTACTGGTCCACATCACAGAGCAATAATGAAAGCAATGACCTTGTTGTCCAAGCAGAATATAAAGCTGAAAATATTAGTGAGAGCGCCCTGGTAGCCATGCTACTTTAAATGAAACTTTGCTTCGTTTATTCAGCAACCTGACACTGCTATGGACCTTGTTGTTCTTCTATAAACCTTGCTTCAGAACAAAGTCTTACGTTGGTATATTAGTTTATATTGCACGTCGTCACCCACCAGCTGTAATTTTCTAAGAAGCAATTCATCGTCCTTATTAATTACCGATTTAGTAAGACTTCCTGTTGCTGTGAATGTAGCGGTGAGTGGAGAAATTTCATTTGCTTGCAACGCTACGTACAGATCCTTGGTCGAGCCTGAAATGCTACGTTTGGCCCTTGTTTGGGATTCTGCAAGAATCAAACCAGATTGATCGTCTTCATCATTGATGATGATGGTAGTGGTGCCCTGCAAAATACAATAATAAAAGTGACTGTCGTTACTGTAACAACCTGCTTGAATATGTAATCCAACTATTAAGCATACACATTATGCAGTTTGAGCAGTTGGGAAAATTTTACATGAAATACACGTGTTTCACTGTTGTCTAAAATTTGTTTCACCTGGGACGTTGAGGTCGGTTTACTTGACAGGACTCACCCTTTGAAAGGCAATTACATGATAAACCATCCGTTTTTTCACTACAAAATCGGAAACAATTTGAAAATTCTACAAAAATTGACCCAGTAGACTTTGAAAAAAAGGATCCTAGTAAAGTCATTTTAAGTTGAATTTGAACAAAAAGCAACGGTATTAACGAAATCGTATTGTGCGTTTCACAAGTTTTCATCGATACGTCACGAATGAATCGAGGGATGTTAAGTTTACGAAAAAAGCGGATTTGTGCAGTTGTTACAAGAAGGAAAGCTATATCTGTCAACCGTTGTGAAGATAAATCACAACATGAGAAATCTCTGGCGGAAAAATTAAGCTTTACCAGTGGGGAGATGGCGTACGGGATCGCATGAAGAAAGAGATTTTTGAGGCACACAAGTTCTAAAATTTGTCCTTGATTTCAATCGCTATAGCATAACACAAATTTTGATTTCAGGAAAGTCCAACATAATTATGTTGAATTTATTGCATTAGCGTTTTGTTTGTAATTGGCTCATCGTTAGAAGCCTCCAAAAAACCTGCCGCAGTAATGCTAGAAATAGCCTAAGCGTTGTTATGAGACTGCGATTCGTTTAATGGTTTTCCAACAAAATCGCTTCCTTATCTTTCAATGTGGAATAGAAAAAGCATATTTTCGTCCAGAGTTGCGATTTCAAATTTATTAACACAACCGCAGATGTACGACAACACGTGGCACTAGCAAATGTTTGAGGGTCGGTTTTACTTAAGTCTCAAGCAATTGTATATTGTGTATATTCAGATAAAAGAGTATCTCATAACAGTGCAATTAAAATGGTTTCAGCAGTTGCAAGTGCGTTGCAAGATTTTTCGTGATAACTGACAATTTATAGTCACAACCATACTTATTTTATCGTAAAATTTTAAGGTAAAGCAAAACGTTTTCATTTTCAAGTTGTTTTTACATTAGTTCTGACGTTAGTTTTTTGTTTTTTAAATGTATTTAAATCGTCGGGTTTTCTTCATGAACATCAAATTGCAAACTGGTGTTAAAAACGAGTATGGCAGAACTGTGTTAGATAAATTATTTTCATAAAAGGCGTTTCTAGCTTTAAAATTATAACAAAAAATCTTATTTCATTGTCAAAAACATGTTAATTGCAGGCGCCTTACTTCTTCGATTTCGAAAGAAAAATCAAACAGAGCTGAGTTGGGATTCACAGACGTTAGAGAAATGTAGAGCACTCCTCTCCCGCCATTGCTTCCCACAACGAAAACCAGCACGGTTGATCCATTAACAGGTAACTGGACTGTCGAATAATATGTTTGTCCGGCTGGGAGGTCAACTGGTACCGAAGTGTTATCCTAAGTATAAACACAAAAGCAACAAGAAGCAACCAATGCTTGTTAAAAATGTGACATGAATCAGTTGATGCCCGAGAACTTAAATCATTTTTTTAATCTAATTCAAATTTAAGTAACGACTTTTCACAAAGACAACGCAGTAGAATCCATCCGCAAATTTCATGAATAGGGAATTGATTTCGCGAAACACTACGCATCTTCAGTCCTGAAATCTACAAGCAAAGCGTACAAGTGGGATGTGAAAGGACTGAAGCAAGAACAGAGAGAGCAAATAAACATGAGACTAAAATGAATAAATCGCAACGCAAGCTGCGGCAATTAAAACTGGAAAATAAGTCTTTTTCAGGTAATTGCTTTCAATAAAACTGAAAAATTACCTGACTCTAATTACGCAGCAACAAAACCACATCCACACGCGTTACGCCGCGATGACTAAACACGGATTTAGTAGAACGCGTTGATATAATGTCAAATTATGTTCGTCAGGCGAATCCTACGGATGGCTTATATATACATTAAAAGTTGAGCGTTGGGAAGGGAAGTACCAAAATTGATGAATAACCTACATATGTGCTAAAATATGTCAAAAATTGGGCAAAACCGAATGGAAAAAAGCAATGAGCAACGCTAAGGGATACAACAATTATTTCGCACGAGAGAGGATCATACTTCGATGAATAATTTGTGCGTTAAGTTTGTCAAGCCGTTTTATTTCACAGGTATTGGAAGAGTCAAATCTGGGTTGTTCGGCAAAAGTAACGTGTAGGATTAATAGATAGGTGGCTTATTTGTGATGCCATGGAACACTGTATAGTGCCGCGATGGAACCATTTGGACGCTGCCATCCCTCTTATCTGGTTTGTTCCAAGTGCCTCGGTGCGCTGACCATTTCAAGGAAAGTTTGTTTACTGTTTGGTTAACATACTTTTGATGGCACATCACACAAGTTGCCAGATAAATACCATAGTTTGCAAATGTTTGGTTTTGGTCCACCGTGAAAGCTTCCTTTTTCTGTTATGATTTGTGAAACAGCTGGACCATTGATTAGTTATGCTTTATGTGGCAACCACAAATGTGCCTTTGCGTTCAAGCTATATTTTTTCTTTGATAGAGTTAGCGGGTGTGGGTGTTTAAACAAAAGGTTAGCAATCATAGCTCGCTTTTGTCTTTGCGTTTGTATGTTACGTCAAACGTTCGTGCAACAATGACATTTTTTTGTGATAACTACATAAAAAAAACGGTTTCACCATCGTCAACAGAAAAATTGAAACTGTTGAATTTTTTATTGACATTGTGTGTTTCATCTTATTAAAAGTAACTTTTGGCAAGTTCCTTGATTTTACTGTCTTCAAAGCAACATTTAACGATTGCAAAATATATTCTATTAAATACATTCATCGAAAAATAATTAACCTAAACAAATCAACAAGAGAAAATAACAAGCGTTCTTATCTTATGACGTTACATATCAAGCAATATAGTTGATATAGCGAAACGGTTACTGGAAAATTGATAGAGAAAGTTTCATTATTATATCTGTTTTTGTAGTGTCGCAAGTCGCGCCCATCTCCGCTTGCTCAGCTCCGTGGGCCAAGCGGCTACTTTCGCAGTGAATGCTGCACGGTGGCGAGTCAGCGGCAGCACCGCGCTTGAAGCTTTCCCTTGCACCCTTCCATTCCAGGGCGAGACTGGACAGGGCGCAAATACCACTCGGGTCTCAGGTATGGCCCGACCACAAATCGAAAGCACCCTATCAGTTTAAGCGGCGCGTGGTTAAAACCATACTACTATGGTGCCACCATTTAACTGTGTGTTCGAAATCAGTGTTATCAAAAATTCCCTAAAACAAAATCTTAATTCCTCCGATCAAATTAATCAAGAATTCAACCGAGGCATGTTCGTTGGCCAACTTCGTTTTCTGAGTTTCCTTTTTTAGCTTTAGGAGCAGTAGCGGACACAGACTAATTTGGTGAGGAGGGATGCGATATCGATTTGCAGTGAACCCAATGCTTCACAGGACGATATTGCGTAAATCAACCGCTTTCGCATACGTACATTTACGAGGAAACAAGTCAAAGGTTGGTTTAGAAGAAACTTGATTGATACAACTGGTCACACTTTAACAATGTACTGCTACGGAACCAACAAGCAATGTGGCACATAACAACGATCTGACGTAGTCATTAGGGTAGGCGCAGGTACATCGAGGACTCGAGATGTCGTTCACGTGACGACATAATACATATTCTTATTGCAGGTTACGTTTGTTGCAGCACAGTTACCGGTATGGTTGCCAATTTGGCTTTTTTGAAACCAGATTTTGAACTTCTGATTTTTTGAACACTTTTGTTTTTTTTCTAGATGTCAAAAATAGTCTGACAAAATCTGGCTTTTCAGTGGGAAAGGCTTGGCTCTAGAAAAACATTGAGCTGCATATTCATTACAGATCCTTTCTGAAAAACTCTGGACTTGTTTCTGTCGTGTCTCCGAGAAGGGCCAGGCGTAGCATTTCGACACAAAATATGTTTTTGGTCATTGAAGCAGACGACACTTCTCCACTCCGTGGTACATTCAAAGCAACCGGAAGCCCAACTAAAGCAGTACGTTAGATACATTTTATCAAGACCGTGGATTGAATAAAGCATTCATAGACGTCTGTCATTTGCAAACTCGCATACTGGTAAGAAAACATTTGGACATGAAATTGTATTCCGTTTCTCAATTTTCTCAATGCCACATGTCCGTCAAGCGAATCAACAGGAATCACAAACCATTCAAGATCCTGACTGACTTGCTGTGATATGGTTTGACCTTCTGAAAGATGTTAGTGCATAGTGAAGAAGACCTACCTTCTATTCTTTGTATCCAACCACAATAATATTTCTTGTTCGAGAGAAATTTTCTGCATTTTATGCTTCAAAATCTTAAAACGACTACTGCTGTTTTTGTTATAACGTGCAAATTTCACCAGTAAAATCAAGCTAAAAGTTCTTTCCTATTTTTGCAATGCTAGTTTCTGAATATTTTATCCTCAAGACAATATTTATGTCTGCAGGTGTTGTCAAGTGCGACAATCTATACGCCGAAAATCACTGTGTTTGGTTTCATCTTCGCAACATTACTTGGCAATATTATAACTGCGTTGGGTGTTGAGTAAACTGGAGCGGATGTGATATTATAACTATCACACCTTGCAAACTATTGCTTGCATATTCATGGCTGTTTGTCTACATTATTTTTATTTCATCTGTTAATGTTGGAAATAGCCCAACGAACGCTTATTACGTTGAAAATAAATAGCATTTTACAATAACACAATCAATCAAAGCTAAGTCCATCACTAGTTTCAAATTTACATCGCAATATTTTATTGCAAAATAGCTTGTTGCAAAAATAACATTTCTTCTATAGAAATTCCCAGTTGTGCATAACTCACGGTCCCCAACGTTACTTTGGTTCAATGCTTTTGAGAAAATGACAGTCATGAATTTCTGTTAGCATTGAGTAGTTGAACACATTTACAATTTCTGTTGGCCAACAACGTTTGATTGTATTTGATAAACGCCTAGATGCGAAAAGCGTCTCTGCGTAGTAACATTTGATGGAGATGTCGCATTTGAGAAGATGACAGTTTTTTCCAAATGACCTAAACTGCAACACGAGTACAACAGAAAGAAGCACTTTGCTGGTCACAACAATTTATTGCAGAAGACAGGATATGACAACACAACAACATTTCAAACTAAAAATGAGACATGCACATATGCAGCTTTCAACGGTTTCTGAAGAGCGTTGAGCCTTCCGAAAAATAGCATGTAAAGATATTTGCAAGAGCATGTAAAGGTTTGGTGACTTTTCATCCCGCGTCATTTCATCACGCGACTGTTAGGCACTGACATTTAATCACTAGATAGTTAATCACGCTGACAACTAATCACTTATCTTGTTTGGTGACATTTAATCATGTGACAACTAATCACTGGTGTTTTATCACTGAATAGTTTTCTAAAATGGTGTTAGCTGCATCTGCATATCTTGTTCAAGTCTTTTCATAAAAGTCCATAATGTTCGGTGATGACATTAAAAAAAGTGCGTGTTGTCAGCTAATATAAAAAAATGTTGTCAGCTAGTATCAAAAAAACATCAGTAACGTCGGGTGAAAGAACCATAGCTAAAGAAGGTAAGCAGCGAAGAACCAGTCTTAAACTATCACTCTCTCCGTAGTCTTCTTTCATACCAATTTCGTCAACTTTTCGCATAACACTTTGTGTCAAGTGAAAATAGCAACCAACAGCTGATGCACTTCAAAATGCTCATCTAAAATCTTTTATAGCTGCACCCTCAAAATCTAAAAGTATTATTGTGCTGAATGCAATCATCAGCAACCACTTGTTGATTTTAATAAACTAAGAAACGCTATGCACTCTGAAAAGCAGAACGAAACAGAATCAGTACACCAGCACGCCTTCAAGGCCACACACGACAATGGAAGACGATCAAGGTAAGTCAGGAACCAATCACGGAATGGCAAGTAAACAATCGAGAAAGCGCAAGTTAAGCGCAAGAATTTTATTACAATTCTCTGAGGAGAACTCAGAATAATATTTTTTTTCACTTCATTCAACATGCAATCATACACAACTTGAATCTTGTTCTGCACAAGGCAGTAAATGGCAGCAGGATTTAGGCCACGAGCGAGTTCGAAATGTATTGTGTACGATTGAAGAAATGTATATTGTGTAAAAATGTGCGTGTTGATATGTCTATTGATAAAGTGTCTAACGCAGCGGTTCCTGAACGTTTTTTAGGGCGACCCAAATCTGAGTTTGGTGGATATTCCCCCCGACCCAAGAAGCAATTATCTCATTCAAAAAATGCTGATTGTATTGGTGACTTTTTGGAATAAGTTGCTAAGCCCGATTTAAAAGTCAGAAATGTACTCTTTTCTCAAGTACCTATGCTACAGACAGGCATAGACAAGCCGTGGTAACGTTGAAAATATACAGTTCAGTTTTGGATCGCCTCCCCGCGACCCATTTTTTGACCGAACCACTGGTCTAAGGGATTAAATTTCTAGGTGTTTAATTGTCTGCGTGATGAAAATGACGCGTGACAAAAAGTCTGTACACCGTAAATGAGACCTCATATTATTGTTATTAAGCAACTGAAAATGAAGCTTTACTGACGATCCTATTACCTTCATCAAAATTCCTCAAGATAGCCAATACTACTGTATTGTTTCTGAATGGCTTGCTGAGCTCTTCAATAAACATATCAAAGGTGTTTTCCCTAACTCTCTCAAAACTACTTGCATCACTCCGGTTCCTGTCGTTCGAAATCCGTAATCGTCATCAAACTGCAGACCTACTGTTCTCCCTACATTATCCAAAGTGTTTGAAAACTTTTTTTATCAGACTGTATTATTTTTTAACATAAAACAATGCAACTGCCAAACACCAATATGGTTTCGCACCAACCATTCGCCTGACTTATCCGTAACAACACAATATGATGAACATACCAATAATAGGCCTATAGACCTTCACAGGGGTCTCCAAACTACTGCCTGCGGGCCAGATGCGGCCCGCGAAGCCATTTTGTCAATGATGAAAAAATAATATACAGTATACTAACGAAAAATTTGTTGATTTTGTAGAATATAACATATTCCGCAACAACCACATTGCGGAAGACGTGCGGCCCTCGACATGTTCTGTATTACCTTATGTGGCCCTCGGACAAAAATGTTTGGAGACCCCTGGACTAGCATATCATTACCTGCTCACTCTTTTTGGACCTGAGCACGGCATTTGATTTTTTTGATCATGAATTTTCTTCCATAAGCTCTGCCACTATAGTATTAGATAATTTAACACAAATTATTTTGTAGTTACTTACGTAATAGGTAATAGACAAAAAATTCCCGAAAATAAGTAAAAAAAATCTTCTTACATGCCTGTATCATGCAGCGTCGCGCAAGATTCTGTGCTTGGATCTTAGCTTCGTCATTTATATATAATAGGGCCTGAAAGATTTACTGTCAAGTGTACTGTACGATCATCCAAGACTTTTGCATCTTCTACTGTATGGGCATCTTTCGCTTAAAGTTAAACCCACTAAAAATATTTATATAATTGACTGGATCGCATGCATGCGACGAATTTATTTAAAGACAATTGGCGGCAGGCCGAGGCCTGATTGATGCTTCTTGTCTAATCGAGTTAGTGGGCACCATATAAACAGGAGCAATCGAATAAACAAAGCAAACGGTTACTAACGAACATAAGTAAATGGCTGCAAACGAACTAAGAAAACGGCAGGATACGATCAAAAAGGAACCAGTCACGTGACGCTAGGGCAAGTTATATAACAGCATGCACAGGAAAGTGGACGGGTCAACATAAAAAAAGGGATTTAAAGCGCCTACTGTTCTTCAGGAATCGAGATAATGCTGAGAAGATAACTACTGTTGGTTTAATATAATTCCAGCGTTTTCTTAGGAAAATGTTAGGCACCTGGTATGGACCTCTAGGGACCCGATATTCTCTAATTCTAGGGACCCGATGATAATTTTCTATGATTCTAGGCACCCTATTTTCAATTCTTGGGACCCCGAAACGGGTTCATAAAACACTTCAAAAAACGCTGATAATACTGTTTCTAAAGACCTACAATGCACTAACCGCTTTACTTCGCTACAACACCCTGGACTTCCTTAAAGTAATTCATTATTCATTGTGAAACCAGTTTTTTTGTTCACATTTTTTCTTCTTTGTTGTACAATTCTGTCGAATGCTAGCAGTATACTAACCTGTTGATTACGTGCTTGCAATTTTCTGTTAATTGTTCGTCGTGTGTTTTTAATCTTTCGTTAACTGATTGTCATGATTTTGTTCGCTCGACATGACGCGACGAAGAGTATATTCAGGCTCCGGCCTGCCGCTCGTCGTCGTTGATATAAACATGAAATGTGCATGGCCAAGTCGTACTGTTGTACGCTAGGCTACTGCTTCACTGCAGTGCGTTATTTGTTTTTTAATATTAGCAAAGATGTGAGTTGCAGGTCTAAAAGTGTAATGAATTTATACCGCGCATATTAATTAAATGTCAATATTGTCCATTAAAAATGGTGTTGCAATTTACATACAAAATTATAGTTGCAATTTACAAAAAAAAATAGACCCATATAGGCTTATTTCTGATGGTTTGCCTCCAAAAAGTACTGCACGCGGCCATCTTTAGTGGAATGCAATCCAATCGTGTTTCAACTGCCGAAAGTTGATTGCCGAAGGAAGCATCTGCAAGGTTGTGATAATCCCTTTGGTGTGTCTGACGCATGCTGAAACCCTGGAGTAGTCTGTGCAAAGAAATGATCACTAGTCCTGACCTAATTCTTTTTTTGTCTTTTGTCATCCTTTATCATTTTGTCTTTTTATCAAGCTAGGTTTTGTGAAGAGTAATGACTACTGTGCCTCATAAGTGCTGTCGCAGAAAACTTTTCATTGTATGTCATTTGCAACTGGAAAACCTACAGCTCCACAACGACCAAGATAATTAATTTACTATGAAGGTGGTACCGCTAGCCTAAGGAACGCAGCACAGAGCTCCAAATCCAGTCGTTCTGAAGTTCCATGTAAACACGCACCTCCGCCGTTCTCGTTTTGGTCCAGTTGCACTGAGCTTTCTCTAAGTCAAAGTTCACCTCGAGCGCACTTGGTTGCATGACCATGTGAATAGGCCTAATGGTGAACTGTGCTAAATGTTATGATGCAGGGGTCGGGAACCTTTTTGGCTAAGGGAGCCATGAAACCTGCATATTTTTAATTGTACTTACGTGAGAGCTATATAATATTTTTCAACACTTAATGCAATTTTTTTAAACAAAATCAACGATTTTAAACAATGGCAAATGTCTGAATTTTCTCTTGATAACACGCTTCTTTCTGTTAATGCGACTTCTGGTGCTGCATGGTATTTCTGATGGCTTTGTAGGAAAATTACAGAAAAAGTGTCATCTGTAAAAATAGTATTAAGAAAATATCAAGCGATCCAGATACCGTCATCAAAAGAGCCAAATCTGGCTCGGGAGCCATAGGTTCCCGACCCTGTTATGAGGTATAGGTATTACGGTATGTATAAAAAATGTCTCAAGAAAAGGGACTGGATTAATGAATGTCAGACTACTTGTGTAACATTAATGACATCATACATTTAATAGCAGACTTTTTCCCATGGTCATAGTCAAGAAGGAAACACAATGTACATTCGTTACTGATTTGAGAAACTCCACCGATAACGAACCAAATTTTTCAGTCAGTAATCTTCAGTCCAGAAAATCAAGGAAATTTGCGAAGAAGTTCAAAACAATGTTATAAAATTCAGTTCAAATCTGGTTGAACAGAAATTATAAAATCCATCAAAATACTGTACTAGAATGTGGCAAAACTTAAATCCTTGTTCATCTGTGGTCATTTTGTAGGCATGTGAAGAAGGAATATTTCTTGCAGCAAGGTTGGGCTAAAATTTTGCTTATGATTGAGTGTGAAGAGAAATGGAAAATGCTTTCACCAAAAAGATAGACCTAAATAACCAGGTAACAAAACTACTGACGCAACACTGGGCGCCATTCTGCAGAAAAAAGGACATAGGAAATGTGTTAAATTTCATTTTTATCGACATTGTCTCGAGCTTGGAAATCAAGAACTTGAAGTGACTCAGCAGCTCTTGTGACTCCACTCTGACTTGAACGGACCAAGTGATGACTCGAATCTGGCTCGAAAAATTTTTAGATGACTTTGACTCGAATCTAACTCAAAGGGCTCTAGACTCTGATTCGACTAACGTGACTCAGGCACATCACCGGTATTTTCTCGTTCTAATGTACATTCAGTCTTCATCATAAGACTGTCTTTTGATAATGTTGTCTCATTATCTCACTTACATTCTGAAATAAGTGTACGTTATTTGCATTATTTTGCTATCTCAATACCTCTGAAAATAAATATCTTATCACGATTACTGTGTACATAGGAATGCATTCATCCTCAAGCATCATTTGTGTGTTTGCTTTTATCAGCTTGTGTTTTCTTTTCAAATAAGAAATGTCAGTACTGAAAGGCGTATTGTAGGGTTGGTAGAATAGATCGCATGGCCTTTCGCCAATCCGTTACGCCACAGGAACCACAAAATATTGCTACTTTTGTAGAACCTTTCCCTTAATGTGCGATAGCTTCTGCCTTATATTTTTGTAACACACTATGCATGATCATGAGGTCACTGATATTACTGTACTTGCATCAGGACCGCAACCAGGTGATATTTTCGGAGCGGGCAAAATAATTGCAGGTTGTAATTTCTTGTTTTGCCTAATAACTAAACATGACTTTGAAAATTGCCGTGAGTGCAATTGTCCGGTTGCCACCCATTGGGTTACGGGCCTGTCTCTGATTTGCAATGAACGGAATTTTCTAGTTTGCGGCATACAGAAACAAATAAACTTCTATAATTCATGTAGTTTCATGCAGAAAATTTGAATCTGCAGGAAATTATAAAAACTATGTTGTGCTTACATAATTCTTCGTTAAACATATGCGTTTTTTTCTACGCAATGCTGTATAATCTGTTGAATTCCGCGAGCAATTGTTTCGTCACAAAAAGACAATACACGTCTCCAATGAAGGAAACATTCTGATTCTTTGACAACTAAGAAGGTTTGCTTGGAAGAATAATATTTCATCTGGCAAGTTTTCTATGGGAAAATATTTTAAAAGCTGCACAGCAAACGGCCGTGCAGCTCTTACCATTGCAATAGTGCAGTCCTTAACTTCTTGCAGAAGATAATAACTAACCGCCAGTGTTGCCACGTCTGATCTTTTAACATCAGATCTGGTGTTTTCAGAGAAAAATCTGATGTCTGATGTTTTGGCGACAAATCTGATGTTGACTGGGCTGTCGTTTTTGTTTCCCATTTTTTAAATATGTTAGATCCATAATTTTTGGGTTTCTTTCATCAATTTCACACCATCATATGCGTTCAGTTAACGTTCCAAACAGTAGAAGGGTGTTGTACAATGGGTTGTACATGCAGCTTTTCTCTGGAAATCTGAAGTTTTTCAACACGTTGTTACAGAGACAGTTTTTTGCTGTTGCTATCGGACAATAGAGCAGTGCAAGATCTCCAATGAGAAAATTATCCCCAGAAATGTTAGAATCGAAATTGTTTGTATATGGGATCGCTCTGGGTCGTAACCTTCATTAGCTAAGATCAAACTTTTCAGGGTCTTTGCTAGTAAAAATTCGTGATACATATCACTTCAAACTACAAACCTGTCGATCGATATGATTAAAGCAAGGCTAGCAGGTTTTTCAATAAATCTGAAATGGGGTAACAAAATAATATTTACCGGAATTGGAGCGGAAACTTTGCATGCGCTTTCAGACAAAGATTTCTTCAACACGCTCAGTAGCTGACTGAAATCTTGAAGGGTGAAAGCATGAACTGAATCCGGATCATTTGCAATTTCGTTGATTTCGCTTTCATCAATTCCGCTCCCAACACCAACACCGAAAACCCTTATCCCGTTGTTCCGGGCCTGCATAGAAAGCCTTCAGTGATAAAAGGTCTTTTATTGTACCCCACGTATAATATCTCTTTCATTGTGATATGCAACGTGACTATATTTCCCAACGTTATTCATTGTAACGCTTGTTGCCCATGGATAAAGTCATTAGTATTTCCACTCAGGATGTAAACTGAGGTGAAAGGGGGCGAATAGTTCACACTGTTCAAAAAATTCATTTGCTAGATGCTTCATCAATTCACAAAACTATTGGAATAAGACAGGAACGCATTTTGTCAAATTGCTTGTCATTACATGTTAAGCCGAGCTATGGGGTCATTTAATTCATTTTTTAAGTATATACCTGAAATATCGAACTATCGGTTAATTTTAACGAAAACTAGAGCCAAGCATCGAGCACATTCGTCACACAATTTTACGTTGTTTTTCGTAATGCATTTCTGTGTTGCATACTTGGATTTTGCGTGAGCAGTCATGGTTGAAAAAAGTTTATAAATGTATTTGCTGTTGTTATACGGAAAGCTTCTTCAAACGGTGCTGTTTGTGTTTTGCACTGATGTCTCTGCTGCTCCAAAAGATTTTGTGTTACACGCTTCGCTGGTCAAATCAACCAATACTGTCGAAACAGTGCCATCTGAAGATTGAGAAACATTATGATATACATTGAAAGTTCACGTAACATCCGTTTTTGTTGTAAAGAAAATAAGGCGAAAAATGTTCAATCAGTATGCCATGAGCTTTGTTTGCTTATGCAAACATTGTAGGCAAAGGCATATACAAATAGTTACTCGTAACATTACGAAGTATGAACTCCAGTTACGATGAAACTTTAAGCGGCTGCTTTATCCAAACGTAGATCGCTCGTTTGGTTTAATTCCCGTATGCGCCACTTTTCTTGTTGAACTTTGCAACACCAGAAGTCGCCAGCTGTTTGAGCTAGAGAGCCATTCAAAATCTAGCGCCTTGCGTGTGTGAGTGAAGACGTTACACTATACAATAATATTCTGTTCAAACCCTCTAAAGATGCGGAAAGTCTTGTAGTTTACATTTTCAAAAAATGGAAAGTTTTGGATTTGGGTTTGTCGTCAATGACGTCATAATTGGGGTGGGCTTACGCATTTTTGGCCGAGGTCACCGGCCCATGGTCGCCAACCCAACAAGCCATTTTTTGACTCAAGTGCTTTTAGAAACTAGGCTACAATCCGAGTCCTTGGAGGGTGTGATCGGCTTTCTAGTGTTGCTGGTGCCAACATAATGGCACAAAAAAACAATATTTTGGCAAAAAAACGAAATCCCACAAAAGTGATACTTGGCCATTTTGGACAAATGGCACAATTCTCCAGCCGATTGAGCTAGAGAGCTGTTCAAACCTTCTAAAGACTCGGAAATATGTTCAAGCGATGTCACGTCATTGAACACCGACAACATGAATGTTGAAATGCAAGTAAATAAAAATTTTCTTACGTTTTCTGCTGGTTCGAGCACACTATCGCCACT
>Ga0210059_1005488_pt1 | contig 20416 bp, 11 predicted proteins | sample Ectturendosymbi2_FD_188042 | JGI IMG/M metagenome (GOLD analysis project Ga0210059, IMG submission 188042) | Ecteinascidia turbinata endosymbiont from Florida, USA - Sample 2 (SPAdes) (version 2) | ecosystem: Host-associated > Tunicates > Ascidians > Unclassified | place: Key West, Florida...
GTTTATGAAGACAGGCTCAGATACAAACAACGTAAAGAGGTAATTGTTGTTGACTTCTGAAAAAACTAGAAATGTTTTCATTTGAAAGCGGTTTTGCTTTTTCCAAATCCAGCACAGTTGGAAGATGGCTTCTTAGGGACCCGATTCGGATCATACCGGGTACCTAACATTTTCCTTTAAAAAAAAACCTGCTAAAATTTTTGTGTTTGCTGTCTGTGAATATTGAGTGAAAACATCAACATTGTTCGATGAAGCAACAAGTGTCGAGGAATGTGTCATTGAGACAATGATTCTGACTGATTCTTTTTTTCATCTGAATTGCTTTTCTCAATGAATACTCGTCAAATACACTCGAGTGATAAGTTACTGGCTCATTGCAAATGAATCTTCTGTTTCTGTCGAATATTTTGTCTTCCACAAAGCACTCCATTATTTTATTTGAACTGAGCGCAGATTCTTCTGTTTTCTTTGGATGCAAATTTTTCGGAAGAGTTGAGCGAAATGCGTCAAATCATCACCGCGATGACCTTAAAGTTGTTCTCGTCACGACCTCCCGTCAGTTCAAAAGCTGCGCAGATTTGTAACAACAACTGTGAAACTTGCCTCAGGACAACAAACGGGTTTTTAGATTCCTCGCGTTTCTGCAACTTCGCAAAGCGTCTCAGAACTCGAACTTTCCACTGTTTGCGGTTGTTATTGATTGCATCGAACGAAAGTGCGTTGATTTCGCTGCTAAAGTACTATACAAGCGGCTGGTATCTACTCCATTAATTTATTGGATCGTATGACACAGTTCATATACAGAAATAATACAAAAAACCCTCATGTAAAAAAGTAACCAATTGTCAATGGAAATTAGAATTTAAATATACCCCATGGGAGGATAATTTATCATTGTTAACAAGGATTGTCACTGTCATATAGGATTGGTGTAAGTCCATGACAGTCATCTCGTCAAACCAACCCCATTTGTTAATTAGTTACAAGTGTTAGGAAACGATAGTTGGCAAGCAAACACGCAAAGGGGCGAAAAAAATACAGATGAAGAGAAACATGCCTATGTACAAAAAGGAGTGGATCTAGTTTGAGGAATTTTGGTGTTGCCACAAAAATGTGCAACACAGTATAAAAAAGTGTTGATGAAGTACAAACTGAAAAAAATCCAATAAGATATACATTTATGGTGTGACTTTGTGCGTGAAAATGGTATATGCACAGGAAAAGAACATAAAGAAAAAGAGATATATAGAGAACAACATTTACGTTAATTCAAAATAGTAAAACTGGTACAGAATTCAGCATTTTGTTCCTAATAAAGTGAATGTTACTAAAATTATCTTTTTCATGTAAGAGGTGTTTCTTAAGTTTGCCATTTGTACATTAAGGTGGCTGAAGACTTGATGGAATGTGGTGTTGAAGACCACACTTTTGAGCCAATAAATGTAAGAGTTAACTCCAGGCAAAAAAGGTTGTTAGGAGTAGATAGTCTTGTGGATTCAGAATGAATAGAACTGATTGGAATAAAATAATCATCAAAATGGTTGGGAAGCAGTCGGCTGCAATGAGAGTGCCTGAATTTACCTACTGCTAAGAGTATAAAAAGTTTGGGAAGGCATAAGATGCTTAAGTGCTGGAGAGATTCTTCTAGGAATGTGCGTTTATTGGCCTTATTAGTTTTATAGCTTTACTTCGAAGTTTAATTAGAGACTGAGTGGTTGCGTTTGAAGCACGTCCCAATTGAGGATTGAATAAGAAAGGCAAGGATGAAATAAAGAGCTATAGACAACTTCAATACAGATCGTGTTGTCTAATGTTTAAGCTTGGATAGAACTCCACAAGCTCTTGAGAGTTTTTACCATTTTTACATGAGGTTTCCAGCTTATTATCAAGAAGAACACCCAGGTATTTCAGGTTATCCTCTGGGCAAATGCATGGTTATTGATACAGTAGAACTTGTCTAATTTGTCATGGTCTAATTCACTCAATTCGTCACATTTTCGTCGGTCCCGGCAGAATCCCTATCTTTTGTGTACATTTCTGTTCGTGAATTTGCTCATTCGTCACCTCTTTCTATTCCTGGAAGCGTTGTGTGTGTCTAATAAGTCATTTGCAGTTCCGATTTGAATGTCTGAGCAGCTAGTACGTGTGGGAATTCAAACAAATTAAGGATCTTAACTGAGAATTGGTGCACCTCGCAATTTGTTTATCGAATTTATACACGAGGTTCGAAGCGCGACCCGACTCCCCATTGAGAGAACGTGGGAAGTCTTTGCAGTTTGTTAAAGATTTAAAAGGTGCTAGATTAAATGGAGGAGTCCAGATAGAGTACAGGAATAAATTGTTGTATTCAACCATAACGTCATAAGCTTGTATTTTACTGCAAAGAAAAGCACTATGTACACGAGTTACTTTGTCAACGAGCTTCTATAACAGAGTTTTAACCTGTTTGCATAATTCGTCACTTCGCCTTAATCGTCACTTTATTCTAATCCCCTTGAGAGGTGAGGAATGGGCAAGTTCTACTGTAGAAACTTTGAAAGAGACCGGATTGTGTTTTTGATAATTTAATAACATAAAGTTGGTCTCATTGTAATTACCTGAAAGTTTGTTGGCTCTTAGCCACTTGTCAGTTTTACATACCGGTAGTTCAAAGTTGACAGTTGTGTGAAAAACATCAAAACCAGAGTTTGACATATGAAGATTAACATCATCAGCAAATAAAGTACAGTAGAACTCGTCTAATTCGTCATCGTTTTAATTCGTCAATTCGCTTAATTCGTCACTTTTTCGTCGATCCCGGCAGAATCCCTATCTTTTGTGCACATTTCTGTTCGTCTAATTCGCCATCGTCTAATTCGTCAATTTGCTTAAATCGTCACCTCTTTCTATCCCTGAGAAGCATTTTGTTCGTCTAATTCGTCATTTGCAGTTTCGTTTTTGATGTCTAAGCAGCTAGTACGTGTGGGAATTCAAACAAATTAGGGATCTTTATCTGAGAATTGTTGCACCACACAATTTGTTTATCGAATTTATACACGAGGTTCGAAACGCGACCCGACTCCCCATTGAGAGAACGTGGAAAAAGTTCATTAAAGATTTAAAAGGTGCTTGATTAAATGGAGGAGTCCAGATAGAGCAGAGGAATTAATTATTGTATTCAACCATAACGTCATAAACTTGTATTTTACTGCAAATAAGAGCACTATGTATGTATACGAGCTTCCATGATAGAGTTTTTACCTGTTTGCGTAATTCGTCACTTTTTTCTAATCCCCTTGAGGTGACGAATTAGGTAAATTCTACTGTAGTATGAAAAGAGGAAGCTTATGCGATGTCATTGATGTACATAATGACAAGAAATGGTGCGAGGACACTACCTTGAAGGAACCCACATGATATCTTCTTGTATGAAGACTTAAAAGCCTTATTTTGGTGCATTGCATTCTATTATGCAAATATATTGATACTGTTTTTGATATGCAAATAATAGTTGCAGAGTGAGTTGATCGTGGGCAGTGAATGACATGCGTCGTCATAACTCTGAAACGGTGTAAAGTTGGTTGTTTGATCTGAAAAAAGCAACCCTAATGATATGCAGGCGATAGCAGCAGTCTATTATTGCGGATGTCATAGAACTGAATCATGTGAGCGCAAACAAGCGTTGAATCCCAACGCATTGTGACGTCACCTTTGCATCGCGCTGCCTGTTGTTTTTTTGGCGCGACATGATACATGGCGGTTTCATTCTCGCAAAAATCAAGTCTCGTCCGCCATTCAGTTCCTGTCAGCTTGAAAATGACGTCACTCGCTGGTTCGGATTTCCAGCCCTCGGCTCTTTCGAGTCTCGTCTTCAGTTCCAATCCTTGCCACGGCTGCTCATTGACCAACAACTACCTTCTTCTTGTGATCAGCGGAAAACGAGAGTCTTATCTTTTGTCGCTACTCGCTAGATAGCACGGGGTATTCCCCTGCATTACAACTTTCTGATGTGTGTCGCACATCACGTGACGTCAAACAAAAATTCACAGAGATTGGGGCTTTGTCGCCAGTGAACCTCCCCATCGCGTGTCTTGCGTGAAACGGGAGCGAGCAAAACGAGGCTTTGTGATGTAACACATGTGCTCACCAGCACTATGAATTGTTTGTGTTGAAGTAACTTCACTCCACGGGTGAAAGAAGCAAGGAATCAATCGCAATTTTTAATAGGAACTCGATTTCACGTAAAACCACGCATCGTCTGTCCTATCATCTGCAAGCAATGCTCACAGGTGAAACGTTGAAAGACCAAAACAAGTTCAGAGAAAGTAAACAACCTCAAGACTGCAATGAAAAAAACGCCCAACCGTGACAAATAAAACAAGAAAATACGTCTTGCTCATCTACATGCATACGCCGAAACTTCAAAACATACTGCAAAAATCAGAACTGTAAATCCCAAAGCCAGCTAACGATTATTAACACCATAGAGAGTCGCTTTCAGACAAATGTAACTTCTGGCAGGGCGACGTTTCCGAAATAGCTTGAAACAACAGGGGGTATGAATCAGAATAACTGCACAATGCGTAAACTCAACGTGCATTTGGTCGCTGTGGCAACTAAGTCTTTGCAGGCAAGTTTGAAACGCTGTGATTGACGAGAACGAAAACGCCCTCACACTGGCCCCGGAAATTGAAACACATCAACGCTCAGCAGAAGGGAAACAAAAAAATTATTGTTTTAAGCGTGGGAGGATCATATTTTGAATAATAATTTGTGCGTTACGTTTGTGATACCATTTGTCTGCATAAATAACCACAGAAAGAAGAATTAGGTTCTTCAACAAAAGTACTGATGTATGCTTTATTTGTCGGTGTTTTATTTACGTTACCATGGAACTCTGAAAGGTTGAGTTGTTTGTGACGTTCCATTTGTGGGGAATACCGTGGCACAGGTCTTTGGATAGTTGACTCCGCGCTTGGGGTGATCAACTTTTGTGTTTACTGACTTGTGTTCGAGTTTAAGTCCTGAAGCTTGGTCATTAATCAGGGCCGTGGAGCTGCAACTTAAATTTGAGCCTCGGGCTCCGGCTTTAGGCATCAAAATTTTTTGGTGGAGCTCCGGTTCCGGTTCCAACATCTAAACGTTTTTGACTCCAGATCCAGAATGACTTGGTGCATTGAAAACTGAAAACCATTGTATTATTTGTACAACTCGATTGCCCCTCAAACTAAGGCTGCGATGATGAAACGAACAGTATTGGACAGCGTTTGATGATAGAAACGAATCGATGGATGACTTCATTTTTCGCTCACAAACTCCAATCGCATTTTTGTGTGATTGTTCTTTGTATTTGCTGTTGGCAAAAACTTAAAACCAACTTTTTCCTGACCATGTTACTGACACAAATTTGTTGCACAATTATCATGAAGGGAACCTATCTATCTGCCACCTGAGTTCTGTGTTATTTTTGAAAAATAATAATTGTCAAAACTTATAAATGTTTTAAGCGGAAGATAATGCGAATGAGAAACAAATGTTATATTTCCTTCACTTTTCAGCGAGAACAAACTTACCGACCACATTGTTGAACGAACCGACATGCCAGACCATTTGATCCGTGACGTGGCCGGTGACATCATTTTTGAACAGGTCGCTTTGCGGGTAAGATGTATAATATTCATCCGCTGTTTGTGAGAAGATGAACAAAGTATTGAAGCGAGGAATCCATCCCTGTTATGTATCAAAACTTTTTCTGTCGTAATGTTCCTTTCGCTTTCTTTCTGTTACCGACGACCATTGAAACAAAAATTCTATCGCTTGAAAAATAAAAAAGGTGTTTTCAAGCATTGGACAGAATTATGGTTGCAGTTTTCACAAAGTATACCGAGGAAATATACTGTACAAGTAAAATGGTGAACTGTTTAACTGCGATCTAGTTAATTAGCTGGTACTGTTCATGCAACGCTTGAGTGAGCACAGCTGTTCCAGAACATTGCCTTCAAATGATCATTCCTCCCCAAGATATTTTGTTGTTTATTGAAAGGTTGGTCCAGTGGAAAACTTCATTGAACAAGAGATAAACAGGAGAGCAGCTGATATTGTCACCAATCACTCAGCCATGTGGCCCAACGACAGGATTTTGCAGCAGGTTATTTTTGTGATTTAACTTTTTAAATGTTTCTTAGCTTTAAATCTCTGATACATAAAGTATTTTTATTTTTCCTTGACATGTTCAACGTATTTTTGAGTTTGAATTTTTTTTGAAAAAGACTTTTTGGATTTTCAACCAAAGTGTTTTACATTTCCAGCCTACTGGAAATTGTTTTAGTCCCTGTTTGCATTAAGCGCAAAAGTTTGGATCCATTGAATAATGTGAGAAGAGTGTGGTTGAATAATGTGAGAAGGTGGTTCCCTTTGTGAGTTTTTTAGAATGTGAATTTATATGATCTTTGTGTTTTTTGGTGAAGATTGTCTCACCACGGTTGTTTTTCTGTATTTGGTTGAGAATTTAATTATAATTCTTTATATTACAAGGATAAGGCCTGAAAGTTAGTTTAAACCCCACCTGCCTCTTCTTGTGTAGCATTTTTTGTAAGACATACCAGACCATAGGTACAAAATTGGGTGGCAAAGCCTATTTCCAAGACGAAAATGTACCAGAATGTATAAAGAACAAACAGGTTTTTCGAAAATTCCGATGTGTTTCCTGTTCCGGTAGAACTTGTGCTCGGAAAGCATCTTCATTTTGCTCTTTAATTTTTTTTAAATGGAATGCTTTTTGATTGAACAGGAACTACAACTTATTACCGAACCTCAGATGTAAAAATCTTAGCTACGTACTTGTGGTGCGGAATCAGTAAATGGCTGAACATGTGAAGTTTGTGTCTAACGTTGATTTAATTTCAAATAAATTAGTTTGATTGTGCAGAACTTTGCAGCATAGCTGCTGACCTTGCAGTGAACTTTAGCTGACCTTGCAGTGACCTTCAGCAAACGTTGCCGTTTACAGCAGAAGCTTCCAGTTGGGGTGAACTTAGTAATTGGCCGAACGTTCACCGTGTAGTTTTTAATATTAACGCAAAAATTAGTGCCACAACAAATGAAAACATTCTCAGAAACTCCATCGTTGATTAAAGTGTGCATTGGATTGAAGAGAGAGACATTCTGATATTTTACCAACTCAGGTCGGTCCAAGTTTCCAGCATCTGAGACCGCAAAAAGATTTGCTTAATGTTCTCGGGACAGATGATTTTAACTTCCCGTAATAACGTTATATTTACTTAGTCTACAGTGCTGAGAAAACGTTCACAGTTTATCTAGCACTTTGAACAAACGAATACAAAGTGAAGCCAAGCGCTATTACAGGTTTCAAAGTGTTTGGCTGCTGCTGCGAGTGTTGATCACCGTTCTTTCTCACCAAATGCAAGGACCGTCTTTATTGGGCACTTATCCATAGCCTTTCTATTTTTGGTTCAGGCGAGAAAAACTTCATAAGGTGCTTTTAAGGCTATAAAATGTGTTCCGCTAGAATTGTTCATGCACCTCTTTCCTTCTTAGGTTCGCGTTTCAAATATTTCAACATTGCTTCCCATGCAGTCTCCTCATACTATACATGTCGATTCTTGCGGCAAATGACATTTTGGATGGTTTCTTTTGGCGCAGACACAACATGGAAACACAAGAGACATTGTGGATTACATTTAGTCTCATTAAACTACAGTGCAGTTCCACAGATTTTGAGTAAAAATATGTTTGCTTTGGCCAAATTTCTTTTTCCTCTCACTGTAAAATTACCCATGTTGGTGTAGAATGAAGAAAGAGCCTTTCCTTTAAATCAGCATTTGTTAAACGTTTGTAGTTCACGAACTTGCCAATAAAAGTTACGGATACTTCAAGAAGAAAAATTGTGAAAAAACACTCGAAATTAATTTCCATTCATCGTAGTTGCAATCAACATTTCTGCAAAGCCGATTAACCCTTTGCAAATATCAGAGCAAACCCTATTACCCCTTTAAATCACATTCATGGACCCGTCAGGGTTTCACGAACCCAGGTTAAGACCCCCTGCTTTGAACGGATGCGGGTTAAGGCGTGGGAACAATACGCATTGTACAATTTTGCAAAGTAGTAAAGAACTGAAATCGGTTCAAACCTGTATCCAGCGTTCTCTAAGAGCTGGCGACAGACATTGCATGGCATAAATTTGTAAGAGTTGTTGGTTTAAATTTGATTACGTGCTTCATAAAAATGATGTGGTCCGCGGGCCAGCATTCAGAACGCATTGATCCAAGTATTCAATGATCCACTGAACATTTAAGAAAACAAGTAGCGTGGAATTGTAATCGGCATGTAAGTCTAGTTTCATTTCTTGATTACGAATGGAATCATATTGTAGTAATCGTTTTTATCAATTTAATTGCTGTAATATGTTACATTAACGGTCAACTTTGTTTTGTTGAATTAGAAATATGCGATGTATAAATGGAAAATAATAATAAGACTTGATGTAAACAGGCCGTTTGCTTGGATCTCGTACATATCTTCATGTATGTGATGCGTTGATATTATTCTGAAGATTCGTATGTGATGCGTTGATATTATTCTGAAGATATAGTAGAAAGGTGGAGCAAGATGTCTGCTTTGTGACTAACAAAACCCTTCTACGAGAACATTTATATCACAGAGACAGAAACTACGATCTGTTCCAGTGTACGAGTGCAAGTTCAAGTACAAAGACAAAGTAGGAAGGTACGGATAAAACAATACACTTGTTTGTTGTTTAAAATTGTTGGAGATTCCAATTATCCTGAACTCAACGCTACCATTTCCGTAAGTGATAGTTGATCGGTGGTTCCCCTCACGTCGGCTGATCATTGGTCATGTTTTCGTATCTTTCCTTGACTCGGGTTTTGAATGTAGAACGTTTAAAGAACTGATGAAAATTGCATGAAAACTTTAAAAATGCAAATAATGTTGCTTTTCAAGTTATTTCAGAAGTTTAAGTTCGAAGTGAAGTGTTCCTGAATAAACGATGAAAATAATTTTATTATAAAATTTATCTTCCACTCATTCTGGCGATACCGACCGTTGGTCTCGACTTTTCCCTTTTTCCTGAAAATAAGTAAAATCTGTCCGGAGCAATGACGTTGATAGATTACGATTATGACGTACGTAGAGGCAATGAGTTCGTCGGAGCTAAAATTTATCCCAAAATTTTAATTTTTTTCAACGCTTAATATCAACAAGATTTTTTAATGCACTACATTTTCCTATTTTTGTTCTTTTGAGCTTTGAATTGAATCATAACTGAAAAGAAGCTTCTTGGATTCCAATGTTTGCCCATTCTGTTATCTTGAAAGTTATGACTTTGAAATTTGCAAAATACCTGTCGGAAGCTGACTGTTTCAGATTGTGTTTACTTCGTATTGGTAGTCTACTCTGTAAACTTTCACTTGTTGAGGAACTGAGTAAATGTCATTCAGTGTAGACATCGACCGATATATCAGCCAGGCCGATATTTGGGCTTCACCGATATATCGGTATCGGCCAAAACGGCCGATATTATCGGCCTCAGCAGGCGTTGACAAAACGCTGTTATATTCCTCACGCATCCAGACAACTTGCGCAAGAAAACACAACGAAGCAAGTCTAGACAGTTATCTTGCAGCAACGCTAGCAGGTGCGGTTCCATAAACAAGCAGACAAGATGAACCATGGAGCATGCGTCGGTCGTTGCAGCCGAAACAAAAGCATTATCGGGAAGCTTCGCAATGCTTGCAGCTTACCGTCTATACCGGGCTCCCGTCTGCAGGTGTTATCTACGAATAAACTGTGTTTGTGCTTCTAGAAGTTTTCGCAGCACGAAAAGTTTGACTGTAACTTCAGGTGCAGAAGTCCTGTCGATGCCAAGTTTAGCGCAGATTAATGATAAAAAGCTTGCATGAAAAATGAATTGCGTTAAGCAAGATTTGTGGCGTTGTGAATATGATTACAAATGCAATCGTTAGTCAGGACCGCAACCAGGAACGGGCGAACCGGGCAACTGCCCCCCCCACGAAATTTTAGCAAACATGATGGCGTTCAAATACTTCACATGTAAAGTTATTTCTTGAAACTGCGTAACGTCTAAAAGCTAAACACTATGGCAGTGTTTCTTAACCCCGAGTACGCGGACTCATTTGAGTCCGCGAGCAATAGGGCTAACAAGTTTCCTGTAATGCCCAACAATTACTTCGTCAACTTTATACAACTGACGTTCTTGTTCATACAGGGATTATAAAGCACCTGACCAGCGTGAAAAATTCAATAATCTGCCGGTCCGCATGGCATTTATACTTTTGAGGTATAGTGTGTACAGCAGCTTAAACGTAAGGTTGTTATCTAAACTGCGGTTGAGTTTTGCCGTCTTAGTTTATAATTGCTAAACGAAAAACGACAAATACTTGAAACTTGGATTTACTTCAGTCTTAGTAGACGGTGAAATCCGGCCACAGTTCGTTCATTACTCAGAACCCTTGTTCACGGATATCTCAAAGAAGCTACGTCGGCATCTCGAGTAAAAATATGTAAAATACGTTGAAGAAATCCTTGATATTTTTAAACAGGAAAAACACCAAGTAACGTGAAGTCTTCGTACTTATTGTCCATCTACTTCAGGAGTAAAAACTTAGTCCGAAAATAAAGCAGTATGTGCTTCTTTTTCTGTTGCTTGGAAAAATGCAAGAGCAGCAGCGCCTCGTTCAGCAGCAGGAGGAGTTTGGTCAAACCAGCAGCTGTGAAAATAGCCAGCAGGGTAATGTGCTGTGATGCCGTGGTTTTTCTTTAAACAACACCATCAAGTGGCGCATCCAAGAACTCTCAGTCGATATTCTGAAGCAAACTATTGTTGCTGCGAAGCGAAGGAATCTTATTTTAGAGTTGGACGAGACTACAGATTTAGGAAATGATGAACAGTTCATGGTGTTCGTGTGACTGAGGACTGCGTGGAGCAATTTTTCTTTTGCCGTCCAGTTGCCAACATACCACAAGAAAAGTTTAAGAAGTAGATTCCTTCACTACAGTGCTTCCGCTGACTCACTGCGTGTCTGTGTGTGCCGATGGTGCTTCAGGTATGGTGAGAATCAAAAAGGTTTTCTGAATTCATGAAAATGGAAGGGAACATTAGTTTTAAAAAATGCGCTTTGTTGGCAACAATGCTTCTTTTCAGGCACGCCGAAACAACGGCAGGGGGGCAGTGAAAAGTTGAGGGAAATGGAAACTTATGAAAAACAAACAAATCGTTACCGATATTTTTGTTTCTGTTCAGCAACAATATTGACTTCAAAAATAACAACAAAAATCATAGACAACTATCCTGAATATTCTTGTTGCGCGAAAAGCTGCAATAAATTTGTTTCAATTCGATCTTAACAAACCATGAAATTACCCACAATATTGTGATGAAAAATGCACATCCGCTCCTTTTGAAAGAGCAGAGGGAAATGCCCCCGTCACTTTCCTGAAACTCAATGCACTTGGACATAAACCGAAACAACGCAACGTAAAACGGATCAGTAGAAAATAAAATCGAACAACAGCGTTGAACGTTCACAGGATCTGCCGGAAACAGCGACTGTGACATAGGTTAGCAAGCTGTCATGCCAACTGTTAAGCCTATTCACAAACAAGACTCATTAGCAATACACAAAATACTAAGACACATACATCCACTCTAGTGGTCTCCAAACAACAGCCCGGTTGCCAAACTCGGGCCGCGAAGCCATTTCCTCAGGCCCGCAAAGACATTTTGTCAAGAATGAAAAAATAATTTATTTACGAAACATTTGTTGATTTGGTAGAATGCAACATATCCCGAAACAATCACATTGCGTAAAATATCCGGCCCTCGAACTGTTGTGTAATAACTTATGTGGCCCTCGGACAAAAAATTTTGGAGGCCCTGCACTACACGATCGAACCCCCCAGTGCACCGGCTCTTGTTTAGGGGGCAAAAGAAGGCCAGTGGCTCACTATGGCTTTGTGACAAATGTGCCCAGGTGGTCAACCCAGTCAAATGAAGCAGGTCTTGTAATGTTTTTATGGCGTTCATCATCCATTGACATCCGATGCATTCCTCGTTTCTGGTCTTTCAGATTCTGGGTCTATGGAAAGCAGCGAGCTGTCTACACTCGAGATTATCCTCACACCTGCTGCTGCTGCACCATCTTGTGAGCGAAATGACAAGCATTGTCTGGCTCTAGATGGCGCTGCGCAATTGACCACCACGTTTCAATTGCTTGTCTTCCGTAAACATCACACAATGTACTTCTGTATGTTGTCAACATTGCAATGTATCTAACCCTGTAACGCATTGCGTCAACATATATTTAATCATGAAGATTTCACTCCAATGTTCGAATTTCTTTTGCCGTCATACAAAATGTTTTCGCATGCCATTGTTTGCTGCGCGTTGTTTCATCACATTCGAAAAACTGCCAGAAAAGAAGCCGAATACATTTGTTGCGAAACTGTTGATGTAAAAAGTCGCAGTTTGTAAATTGCATTTTTAGTCTTATGCTGCTTGCCGTAAATGAAGCACCGAATACTGCATTGAATGCTTTTCGTATGAGGTTCACATTTTTGTCTATTTTCGTTGCAAATAATTTAAAACGTGTTTCTTTCCGGTCCACTGATCGCAAACGTCTGATTGGCTTCTTTATTAGAATAATACATTCAATATGGAAAGCGCCAAATATTATGACGTATGCTTTTTCGTGTCGTCATCGGTAGTAAAGTCGCTTGTGACGTCGTTTGTGATGGTGTTACGTCACCAGAAACTAATTTGAAGCAACTTTTTGCTCGTCATCCATGATCTCTTTGCAATCATATCCAGCTTCAATAAGTTCTGACGTTGTCTCAAAAAAATATTAAGACTCGTAACAATGGATGTGACCAGATGCTGACTGTTGTGACGTCACAATCTTTTCAACCCAATCATCATTCAGATTTATTACAGAGGTGATGGGTGTTTTCTAAGCAGGGTAAGAAACAGTCTTGCACACTCAGTAGAGTGGAGGTCACTGCTTTTAACAGGTAAGGCAGAGACGTAGTTTCATTTCTCAATCAACGCGAACGTATGTTTCTGTTAAATTTTCAGCAATCACGGTTGTTTATATTCAATGTTTGTTTACATTTCGCCCCATTTTCAGCGCATCTTGTTGCTGGAACTAAAAGCAGTGCTGTTTGTTGTTATGCATGAGCAGTTTTCCAAACCCACCAGTGAATGCATTGTCTGTATCGCAATCTCTGAACAAAGTTCATTAAATCTTGAGTTTTGTTTTAAGTGCGAATCGTTGTGAATATTCCTTTCCGCCATGGAGGTGACGTCACTTGTAATCATCGAGAAACAGGTAAAAAGACGTGGAACCAACAAATTATCAAATCCGGGTTTTCAAGTAAATTTTCTGAAACCCGAACCAGGAGCGATTAATAATAATTGCAAAGCATCTACTTCGCTGTTGCCATAGCAACGGTCGTTCAGATTTTAAAAGTTTGAGCCAATCCGCGCAGGGTGAGAATTTAACCTGGAACTTTTCGGAAATTCACGTTGTTTCGTTGTTTGTCACAAAAACGAAGACATCAGCAGCGCTGTCTCCTGAGCGTATCTAACAAGCTTAACTTACCATTGCAATCTAAACGGAAATTAAGGAAATGCTGGTTGATGTCCTGGTTATGATAATAAAGAGGGATGCTGGTTGATTAGCCTCACGTCCATTTGATTCTAATCCAGAATTCAGTCCAGACAAGCAGACTGGCTTCCAAAAGACCCTTAAATGTCATCCCTTATCACGCCCCCATCAGTCTATTGCTGGATTTTTGAGCTTGTATTTTGTCCACTGGTTTAAGTGTTGGCAGACTACCGACGTGAGGTTTGTTCATGTTCGGTTGAAGGTATTTATCTGTTTTAAAAGGAAACTACAAACAAAAATACAAAGCGTTGCAGCAATGGATGAAAATAATGAGTAACGTAGTTATTGTACTGCATAACGTCTTCAGAATTCCACACTGGTTATTTGGTTTCTTTCTGTTTGACAAGGTGTAAAAATTGATTTCTTTCTGCGGAACTTTTGTCTGTACAGTTTTGGCTCATCATTAAATGATCCCCATAACCATATTTGTTGTGCTCAATGCAAAAGAGGCTTCGTAATGCCAAGGAACGCAATTTTGGAGATTCAGAAGTAGACTTGAATAAATGCAATGACGAGCAGGAGATTGGAGAAGTGAAAATATAATCTGCATGCTGTGAATTCAAGATTACTGTTCCTCAATTTTATCCCCCTCCCAAACGAAAATCGTGGCCACATCTGTTTGTTCCATATTTATGGTGAGGTGTATTGTCAGCCCTGCCTGGCTAGGAGTAGAAAAAAGTAAGGTAAGATTGCCTTTTCATAAGAAAAAACAGATTATGAATTCATTCCAATATCTTTATTTGATAATTAATTACTATGTGCGCTCAACCTTCAAACTAAAAGAAAAAATGAAAAGCAGCAGATGTTTCTAAATTCGCCAATTACTTGGTTTAAGAATTTGATAGCTTTATCTTTCAAAATAGCATTTTAGTCTTGTCTTTTTCAAAACATTACGAACTTTAATCAGCTACATAAGAGTGTACTTGTGGGTCACAAAGTTCCGAACAAATTAGACCTCGGGTTCATACGTGGGGCCTCTAAACTTGCTTTTTGCCCCGGGCGCCATCGGACCCCGTTACGCCCCAGGCCCAGACGTTCTTTGCATCACTGTTTTATCTCCGTACATAAGCATCTGTCTCCCCCTCTGCTTAAGTTGTTGTTTTTCTACTTCTCTGACGTTGATTCTCTGCATTCTGTTGCTTTGTTTGTTACATGTGAAACGTCTTTTAATGAAAAATTGTTTTGTACTCACAACAGGTCTGACTGAGCACTTGACTCTTAAGGTCTGTTGCCAACCCCTTTGTGATTTAAATACTGTATGTTAGAACAGCGTTTCTTAATCGGGTGAATGGTTCACCCCAGGGTGAATAAAATTTTTGCAGGGGTGAACCAACCAAAAGGGGTGAATAAGGGTGGACCGTCAGGTGATCAAACAGAAGTGATGCAATAGCGCAAAACCATAGTGCTCAGTGTGTCATAGTTTTATCATATCATGGGACAAGGGTGAATGAAATCTGGAGATGGATGCTAGGGGTGAACAAAACCAAAAAAGTTTAAGAAGCACTGTGTTAGAATACATCGATTTGCTAGACCCGAAGTTCTTGATGTTTCCTGTTCTCATCAGCATTTAATCATTTTCTGCTCTTTGATGTCATTTTTTTCTTATCGTATTTGTGTTATGCCCATGGGCGTCGAAAGGATTTTTTCCAGGGGGTGGCAGTAGGGGATTTTTCCAAAATATTTCTAGGGGGGCCAAAAGTGGTGAAATTTATTTCTTCCCACTCAAAACTAGAAAAACAACCTTTTTTTGCTGAAAATGTCAAAATCCAGTGGGGGTCAAAGCCCCCACTGCCCCCCTTCCGACTCCCATGGTTATGTCCTGATTTGAGTCACAAAAATGCATGAATCAACCATTGCCGGTGACCTTGTTGCTCAACCACTGTCAGTTTTTCAGTCTTACTATTTTTTTTATTTCTTTTATTTCAAATTCAAAACGCATATGGATTTGATATATTTATACGTACATATCGCAATATCGCGTAGGTTGGCAAAACTACACAAGGCCTATCGAAACACTTTGCGCTTTAGTGACGTAAACGCGCCGCACATTTTCGCACACACAATAATAATGGGAGAGAACCAAGTGAAAAAAGCATGCAAAAGATTACGTCACGTCTAGTTGAGATGATAGATGCCTTTGGCTGAGGCTTCTCTGACTCCATAGTTACTTTAAGAATACCAACATGTTAGTAGTTAGCAAGTCGGAAACCATCGCCCAGTGTTTCGTTTGCCATTCGATTTCTGTTTTTAGTTTTGACTTGCACCATGGTGGAAAATGTACTCTCACACACGTACAGTATGTGTTTTCAAACATCAAGAGCATTTTCAGTGCGAAATGTTTCAGTTTGGGAAATGTATATTTGCTGACTAATTTCTGAAGCTCTGTACAGTCTAGTGACAGTCGAACGCCGTTAATATTTTACATTACTACAGATGGATATGCTTGTGCTTGAAAATGCCTACTGTAACATACATACAACAATCAATGCCGAGAAGGCTCGCGGGCCTTAAAAATTTTGTCCAGGCCCGCGGACCGGTAGTTAAACCACGCGGACATAAATCAACAGGAAATACCTACGGGGTTTAAAAAGCCATTTTTATCGATGACATTGACATAAAACAAAAATTTGTTCGCATTTTGATGAAAAATCGTAACAAAAATTAGTTTTGACTGAAACATTCAACCTCACAAATTTGATACCAACCTTATTTACTTTCACACCAACTTCCTGTTCTCGGTATTGCTTTCAGAAAGCAATACGTTTGTAATTGTTTACTTCATCTGAGGATCCAAAACGTAGTTGTTTAGCGTAAAAGTCATCATAAAATGCAAAAGCGATGAAAACCAGAGACCATCATCAATTTAAAAATATAAAAGAGTATGTGACGTTGAGTTTAACACAACGTGAATTCCTTTGTGTAAATATTGTTCTCACCATCTCTCCACACAACGACATCGTATGCAGTGTTTTTTGTCAAGTTTTTGAAGTTAGTTTTTCTCTTCGGCTGAAAAAGATGAAAAACTATGTTTTTCATCGTGTGTTTTTCTCAGACTGATGGTATTTATCACCGGGATTAGCAGTAAAACACAAACAACACATAACTTTGATCTAAAACAGCAAGGGGTAGGTGTTAATTGGCACAAGCAGGCAATATTGTTAAGAAACAAGTACCAGTGAAACAATGCGGCAGCAATCACCACGTTCGCTCATAGTTATAGGGAAGTGTTGCAAAGTGGGAGAAAAATGAAGACATGTGAGTAGCATCATATATTTGATGTGAGTTGTTCCTTTTAATGACGTAATGTGTAATTTGATCAGCGTTGTTACAGCAACATAAAAACGGTTTTAGCGCAATTTTTCATGTTGAAGTTTGTTTTCACACCGCAATTAAATATTAGTAAAGTCCAGGTGATCAAAGGGCTGGAACTGTGCACGTTAATTCTGGGTGCAGTGCAGTCTCCACCGTAAAGCTAAGCCATGATTCTGTCCCTTCATAACTTTTGCTGAACCAAAACCTCAGACCTCAAAGCAAAACCGACCAGTGCATGAACATGTTTCAAAGTGTCGCCATACCTACAGCAGTGCAACAGTTACAGCCAAAGGGTCAACCAGTTCTTCATTTCGGGGGGGCAGTTTTCATGAAATATTATTCGATGACGTCATCGTGCTTATTCAACCGTGGTACAACTTTTCGCAAAGGCTCACGGATAAAGTTCTCTTCGCAGCATTTTCGAAAATGAGAACTTTTCAGTTTTATCAAGATGCAGACCGAACGATCAGGGCAGAGTAAAAATTAGTAGTCTTATGCAAACACCTGGTTCCTTATTTTACTAGTGCAGTCATGGCTTTAGTGTGCCAGATGTATAGGTTACTAGTAAACCTGCCTAATTTTTCGTCTTGTTCTAGCAAATCCATTATCTAGATCAGGGATGGGGAACCTGCGGCCCGCGTGAACATTTGACATGGCCCGCAACAGAATCTTCGTTACCCAAGTTAGAGCACAACATCGCTTCAAAACGAAGCTCCATGATAAGCAGATACTTGGATGGAAAGTCAAAACAAGTCACTCTTCCTCATAGTTAGAAAAAAGTAGAATTTTAGGATAAAATTAATTGATTTTGCTGCCCGCCAGCGATAATGCACAATTCATGCGGCCCGTGATAGTAACTAGGTTCCCACTCCTGATCTATATTTTTGAAACTTCGGTTGAACATATAGTATTTGCTGTGAGATAATTTCTGAAGACGACATTGCGAGTGGTTAAGTTGTCAGATACAAGAGAATGGTATCAATGTTCGGGTATATTTAACTACTGATGCTATTGTTCCAATCGTAAATACTATACTTGGTCTGCCAACTGAAAAACTCTTGAAAGGAATGCAACTTGAACTTTATTACGAATGTTTGGGCCAGACTCGCCATCAGATGTTGGTGAGCCTCGCCACTTTTGCTAGGACTACCCAAACAAAACCTAATAACTGTGAGAACCTTGTGAAATTCGAATTTTCTTTGCAACGTTAGAACTTGGCTGTGAAACCCCAGCAACGGTTAAGCACTGAACATAAGATGCAAAAATTATTAAAGAGTAGCCTACAGTAGCTCCAGGCAAACATGAAGTTAACACAATGTGAACGTAGTCATGGCCGTAAGAAGGGGGGACAAGGAATTTGACATTTTCCTATTAAATTTTTACCAAAAAAAGGTCGTTTTCTTAGTTTCGAGTTGGTAACATGAAATTTTGCCACTTTTTGCCCCCCTGGAAAAATATCTTTAGCTGCACTTGGAAAAATCCACTTTTGGCCCCCCCTTTGGAAACAATCCTCCGACGCCCATGAACGTAATATGCTATTTCTGTCACCAAGCATAGTCTACTGGCTGCAAGTTTTGCTCCACTGGTGTGATAACAATGCAGTGTTTATAGATTACGTTTCGAGAATGTATGCAAACTCTCTTCCTCAGAAGATTTGCAAGAAACAAAATCAAAGTGTACACACACACACTGCATTTCTGAAAGTTTTCAGAGTGGTACACGAACAAGAGGATGAAAAATGCCTTAGAAATACCAATATGTTAAACTGTCTCCCACGTTTTGACAATTCCAGCGTATTTGTGGTTAAATACCAATCATTTACGAAATTTTCGATCAGATGGCCTAACTCAAGATAAATCTTTTAGAACAATGGTTCCCAACCGGGGAGGAATTCCTCTCCAGGGAGGAATTTCATGAGTTCAGGGGAGGAATTTCCACTTCATGGTTAATTTACCTACTCATTGTAGTATTGTAGCCTACTTCTTTCTAAAGTTGACATTGGCTCTTTCAATTAGTTATATCACTTTGTATTTGTGAGTTATTTACTGGACTATCACACGTTTTTTGTTGACGAACTTTAGAGACGTTATTTGACAACAAATAGTTTTTGGCCCACTTTTATTGACCAAGTTTTTGTAGTCAATACGGACCATTGTTCCAAATGTATTTACTACTAGCCTACGAACCCGAACAGGGGAGGAATGACAGCTTCATAGGGGAGGAATGAAAAATTCAAAAATGCGCAATGGGAGGAATGCATCTAAAAAGGTTGGGAACCACTGTTTTAGAAGATAATTAACCACTACGGCAAAGAAAAATTCAAATAAGACTTTCCTAAATGATGAGAATACCAAATTACATCTATTTTTTTTGAAAGTTTCTGCAAATGTCAAAATTGCTATGCAATGTATTGAATTTCTTTGGGGGGAAATGCACCAAATGCCCCCCCCCCACCTTATTGCGCCTCTGGTTACAACAGTGCTGCCGGTGTTTACGACAGCAAACCTCTTTAACAGGTCAAAATATTTATGATCATCTGATCGTGAGCGGTTTCACCGTGACAATTGCCATTGGCCTGATCTTTGTTCGTTGGCAAACGGGATTTTTAGGGAGACGTTCACTCACGTAGCAAGCAGTTTATGCAACGAAAACACGGATATCAGCCCTCACCCATCTCATTCCAATGCGTTGCAGGATTGGATTGTTGGACCATCCTGTCCCGTCCTTTCCATGAACTCTGATCGCCACGTTGTATCTTCTTGCCCGTGTTCGCATCCTGTCTTCGAAGCGAGACTTGTAAGCGTTTTTCGACAAAAACACCTGGATCTCCGGCAATTGTTCAGATCCTCCGCATCGAACTCCAAATTTTATCTTTTTTTCTTTTTGAACTGCAATAAAATCGTTTTGGCCTAGTCTGCTCATGGCTCAAACAAGGCGCTGTGAATCAGCAAGACTAAGCAAACAAGTCTAAACTGAACTGGAAATTTTTTCAGAAATAATTTCTGAATAAATAGTTCAATACCAAGAGATATGTTATGTTCAGCAACGCTTAAGTCTACAAGCTTTGCAATACCTCTGTTAGCTTGAAATTAGCGTTTACAATGCCTGTTCTCGCGTTAAGCACTGGCCACCACTGTTTATTCAAAATGTAGGTTTAAACCAATTGCACTAAAACCATGTTTATTCTGCATCACAAACACTCAGGGGCAGCCAGGATTTTTCTAAGGGGGGGACTGAAATTATGGAAGCAAAAGCCTTAACAAGGAAAAATTGCTTGTGATTAGAATAGTCAAGGAAAGCACGTAATTTGTAGATAAACAATTGACTGTACTCACCACGAAAACTGGGAGTCCTTCCAACTAACCTGCCATCTTGTTTCTTTGATATTCTTTCCTGAC
>Ga0210059_1005489_pt1 | contig 20414 bp, 9 predicted proteins | sample Ectturendosymbi2_FD_188042 | JGI IMG/M metagenome (GOLD analysis project Ga0210059, IMG submission 188042) | Ecteinascidia turbinata endosymbiont from Florida, USA - Sample 2 (SPAdes) (version 2) | ecosystem: Host-associated > Tunicates > Ascidians > Unclassified | place: Key West, Florida...
GTCAGCTTTATCAAAACACTAAAAGATATATGATTGAAAGAATTGTAGTGAAGTGAAAAAGAAGTACAGTTGAAAGCTGTATAATCTATTGGTAATGCAATAGGTTCTTAGTACGAGTTTTCTTGAAGTAATTCTTGCAGCAAGGTGAAATTCATAAAGATATTTTCTTTTCTTCCAAGAATTGCAGCAATTGAGTTTTAAAACGCTTCAGCTAATGGCAATAAAAAGCAGGTCATATGCGCTCTTAAGATGCATCACGCTACTGAAGACTATTTGCAATTCATTACGAAAGAACGTATTACTATAGAATAAATGGACCCTGAGATAATGTTGGACGTGCATATGGAGCATGTCATTCTGCCATTTTATAGGTAATTATTGTTTCGAAGGAATTCTGTGTGACGCTCGCTTTACTAGTAGGCCTTTCATGATTGCGATTGACCTACTAAACCACTGTAAAATATTTTTCACTATACGCATGACGTCTTTGCAAGAAAGTGGGCGCAAGAACTGTAATGCTTGTTCAGATTTTTGCTGTGAAGGTTTGCGACATTTACTGCATTAAAATTTAAAGTTTGGAAGATCTAATTAGAACTAACCCACAGCGATTGGCCAATGCTCTTTGTCTAAATGTGGTACCAATGCAACGCACCTGCTGCTATGCGAACAAGTGTTGACTCTGAGTGTGGTTTGTGCGCAATCACCTCAAGAACGGAAAAAACATGTGCAACGACGTCAACTGCGGCAGGGTCAGGCGCGATCATCTTGCCACTTGTTTAGTTCTGCTTTTCACAAAAGGGCTAGGGAAATGCCTACTTTGTTTTCTTCTGTTTTTAAAAAGTTACAAGTTAATTCTAAGAAGAGAGAATCAAGCTAAATGAGAAGAAACAAGCAAATCAATTTTATGTAGTAGTACATACTTGTAAAGTCAAATCCTGTTCCGTTTTTGTGAAAATGGCTTTCAATATAGAAAACTTTATTACTCTAAAGATGCGATTGAAATGAACTTCTACAAAACCTTTAAATGCCAGATTTGTCATGGGAAACTTGAACAAAAATGAAATCAGTCTCTAAAGAAGTTAAATGCTGATACGGTAAAAGCACTTTACATCAGATGATACAATGTTTGCCTCACATATGAAGTTTATTTTTCAATAATCAACAAACTGCGTTATCATGATTTTTCAGTTCACTTTTAATTGCCTTCGTAGTTAACGATTTCGTACGAGTAAGTTTTCATTTGGAGGCAAAATCTGCTTGGACCTCCAACGTTGAGGTACAGTACAAATAATGCAACTCGCTGTTAACACCTCATTTTATAAAAAAAAAACTGCATTTACCGGACAAAGTTGCAAAAGAAGTATTGCGCCAAGGAAAGAAATAGTTTCAAACTCATTTTATACTTCAATTTGCAAATCATTGTTTTGGTTGAGAATACAGAACAGCACTGACGCTTACTACATCAGAACAAAAATGTGCTTGCAGCATCTTGCTCCTTCGTAAAAAGAGTGAATTTCTCAATTAATTATCCAGAGATTTGGAGCTATGTGTACATTTCAACCATTATTGCAACTCTAGTGTGCAAAACTCTGATTAAATTGCTCGGCTTAATTTGAAAATGTTGAATTATTTACTTTTCTTCGAAATACAAATTGAAACTAAGCTTACTCAAAATATTAAATCATGCAAAGCTCCAATTGGCAGATGCAAAGCACAAGATTTGGTTTTTAATAAACAAACATTAGTTTACATATCTTTAGAAAGTTTATACGATTTTCAACGTCTCTTTTTCGTGTTTGGAACTGTGAAGATGTAAAAAAACTATTATTTTTGTTAAGAAGCTATAGTCAATCACTTGAAACAATGTTACCATTCAATGAACAAACACGCAAGTTGTCGAAATTCTTCGGCAAAAATATTCAACGAATGAAGTCATTGTTTGTGAATATCGAAGTCTCAATCTTTCAATTTGACTTCGTTACTGGTTTTGTCGATTTATTTCTTGTTGGCAACCAGTGCACTACGTTCGCTGACATCTGAAGGGTGAAGGTCACGTGCTTTGTTTGAAACGAAGCGTTCATTGTCGGATGCAAACAAGCAACTCAGGAAAACGCTGCCAAGCAAGCTGCCACTCTGTAGAAGCAGAACGGCCAAACCACCGAGTTCGTTGAACAAACACCTTCCCACTTCTCCGTATATGACTGCCATCATTCCTTGGACAGCTATGAGCCAAATTGAACTGAAGGCTTCGTCGACAGCATAAGTGTGCTGTGTCACAATCTTAAATATGGCCACGACGCCAAACTGGCTCACCAAACCGAAGAACGCCGTACATGCGAAGAACATTGATAGCAAACGGAAAATGAAGGCCAGGACTAGTCCGGTCGACGACGCAAACGCAAGAATGCAACTTAGAGTGGCGACGACTTTGTATCTTGTGCACCTGTTGATGATCTCACCGCCGATCAATGATCCAAGCATGCTTGCCACAGAATATGTGGTCATGACGTAACCACCGATGACATCAGCGTCGCGATCACCTTTTATCTTCGGAAAATTCTGTTTCAAGATCTCCGACAGCATAATGAACTCCACAGCGATAACCTGAAACAACACACCGAAAACAATACACGCCGTAACGTAAGTTTTGTTTTTGATCAAGTAAGCGAGGTCAGCTAGAGGCAATTGTAACAGCGAATGTTCACATTTGGCGTTACTTGAGTTCTTCAATTTTTCCTCCCATGATTGACTATTCGGTGGATGGTCAGTGACGTAGAAGAACAGAAACGCTGAACACATCATAGCGGTGAAGGAAAGCAACGAAAAAATTCCTCCAAGTTTCTCCTGCGAATCTGTAACCCATTGCGATGTTGTTTGGTTTGCCCAGGTCACGTTGCCTCGATAACTGGGTTGGTGTAGAAGGCTGGCCGGTACAGAGAACCCAATAGCGTTTCCTAAATACAGCGACATTACGTTTATACCAACCGCAATTCCAATTTGACGCTCGGGAAACCAGCGGACTGCAAAAATGTTTGGGGACAAAATCATCGCAGTCCTCGCCAAGCTATTGAGAATTTGTCCTACAACAAGCAGGGGAAATAACGAACGCTTCAAAACCGAAAAAGCCAGACAAGCAAATCCAGCAGTCGAACTGAATGCTGCAGCAAGAATAAGAAACCTGAAACGGAGACAGTTAAGTGAGGCAAACCACGACAAAGGAAGGGCCAGAATGACTGGTACTAAGTTCATCACCAGCGTCAGCCAATCCACTGATTCAACGCTGACTCGATAGAAAGTTACGAAAATGTTACTGACTTGACCGAAGCTTGCCAAAATGAAACCACAGTTTGTCTGCAAAGCGGCGACTGCAAACAAAAAAGCCCACCTGCGCTTGCAAAGCGTTTTAGTGGACGAGTCATTTACCTGATCGTTGTCAGATTTCATTTTGTTTCTATCCTCTTTTCACTGAAAAAAATAAAAAAAGAAACGTTTCAGTACTGTAGATAAGCTAAACTAACCTGAATAAAGTTAATCAACTCAATTGGTTCTTTTTATTGTTCCTGTTTTATAGGTATTAGTATTTGTCAACTTTCATAAAAATTTAACGTCAACATTTAAAAAAGTAACTTTTGCAAGTCTTCAATTCATAACATAAATCATATGTTTAATTTTGCTTAGCAGCAAATTCAGCAGTTATAAAAAGCGCCTTCGTTCAAACAGCTGTAATCTGTATGATGCTATGAAAGCAAACTAAATATCTTCGCGTTCTGCAAAAAAGAACTTTCACCTAAGTTCAAGCAAGAGCACATCGCAACAAATTATGCAAATCGTTTTTAAATTAATTTTGTTCTTCCATATTCTCATCTAAAGTGCTTTTCATGGGACACAACATTGCAGCTAGTCATCCGTGTGGCTCATCTACTGATAAGCTAAAGGTACTGCTTTGTCAGAAGAAGGAATGCGAAGTTCATGTGCTGTCGTGGGGTTTAGTAAACAAACGTCTTTCATTGCGTAAGTGAGGGGGTGCTTTGCCTGGATGATAAGCAACACGCACTGCTATGCATTTTTTCAGTTACTTCCGATGTACACCCAACTTTGCTCAGTGCCGGGCAAGGTCTCGAACAATCTGCTCTGAACTTTTTTGACAAACAGCTCTATCACAGTTCGGGATTACAATGAAGTGAAACTGTCCAACCTATGTCTTCCACTTCTTTTGCGGTTATTACAGTCGACATTGCATAGCGAGTGAAGGTTGTGATAGAAGTGACGTTGTCAGCGGCGGCGGATTTGCTTTTATTTTGTTGGTTTCGAATTGAAACGTCAAATTAAAAGTATTGGAAGTAGGTAACTTCCTGCTTTGTTTTGGTCTTGCAAGTATTGTTATTTATATCCAATATTGCATTCCGTTGTATTTAGTGCCATACCAACTGTAAAAATCCTGATAAATCCAGCAGCACTTGCTCTTCAATTACAGGAAAATATTCATATAATGCTTCGAAAGCAACTGCGTTGTTGTTTTCCGGAACACAAAATGATACATGACTGGCATCGTTTATATCATACGTCAGACGTCAGAATATCATACGTCAGACGTCAGAATTAACGTCAGACGTCAGAATTAAAGCAACATGATAACATACCGAAATGTTTACGACTGAATTTCCAACTGGTCTTTCAAAGTAAAACGATGTGCCGTGTATCTTCCTGATTTTCGAATTGGTTCCTTGTTTCGCCTGTAAATCCGCGTTATCATATGAATTTTTCCAGCAGGTATCCCGTGGAAAAAAATTGTCACTTTGTCGGCCTTCAATTTAACTGCATTGCGCAAAATGCTTGTAGTCATGGCGATTGATAGTGATGAGCAACCGCTTTGTTAGACAGTTATTGTATTCTGCCTGTCAGTGAAAGCAATCTAGCTACAGCAATCTTTTTTCAACTTTCTGAGCTATAGCATATAAGCGATAGCATATACCAATAAGCTATAGCATATTGCATTAAAAATAGAAAACGTATTTTTGGTTCCTGTAAAATAAATACCTCTGAGTAAACAACCCAGCAGTGTTTGAAATCAGACTTATCCAAGCTTAACATTTCCACAGTAGTTATTGATATCCATGTAAGATGGCGTAGATGGTTAGAAGTTAAGTATTTCGACGACATTGGTCGAATGACGAACAAATTCAAAATATGCTAAGTTTTCACTGTTAAGAATCTACAATTTTCATGCATATGTTTACATCTTAGGTGTTCTGTTCACACCAGATAAAAGGCATTGCTTGTTCACCACCACTGTAATTTTTATTTTTCACCAATGCACACCGTTCAACCTTCTCCTAAACAATTTGCAATGGAGACAAATATTTTATAAAAAAAAAACACTAACCGCACCAATTACTTCGTTACTTAGTTCGGAATTAATGGAAATTCATATCTATTACACATCATTCTCATAGCAGTTACAGGTAGCCTTATAATAAATACTACGGCCAAAGCAAACGATACAACTGACATCTTGCAAACGTTTCGATAACAACTGTTATCATCTTCTGTGCATAGCAATGAACAAAAAATTATCGAAACGTTTGCAAGATGTCAGTTGTATCGTTTGCTTTGGCCGTAGTATTTATTATAAGGCTATTTAGCACTTCCGCTTTTCGTGTACCAAAGTTACAGGTAGGTTTACAAAGATACATTAAAAGGCTTGGGAGATGTACAACTTTCATAAATGTTCTGGATTTTTAACTTGGTCTTGACGAAATACACACAGAACATTTAAAAATTAGGCTTTACAAGACAGTGATCGATTCGTTTCAACATGCTTCCCGATTAAGTCATATCCGTTTGGTTGGACCTCAAGATGTTTTATGCCATATCACGATCCATGCCGTATGCTTACAACATCGAGAAATAACGGCTAGCAGGATTTTGACCGAATTCACGCAAGCGTGTATAGGGAACTTCCAGGAGGTGCTGATCTCCATGAGGGAATTTGTTTCTAATCACATCCTCATCAGCAAAAATCAGCAATGTCTTTCAGCTGGCATAGCAACATATGAAACATGGAAGTGTTTTTTTCCGCCAAAACGGATGCAAATATACCGAGATCTTTTAATCCCTAGCTCAAGGTATTCCAAAAGTGGACACTGAAATCCTGCTCAGAAAGCTGGTTTCTGCGAGGTTCATTGTGATTCAAACAGTAGTTGATAGGAATGAACCACTTTTCCAACGATCTAAATTTTTCAGGAGTTGAATGTTTAGGGCAAAAAATAAAATGAACAATGCTGCATTTGTTTTGAGCCTAGTTTTTAAAACAAGACTTTGCTGAACCTTCACTAAATGCTGATTTACAAGTTACTACCGTGATTCGATTTCTTTTCAGATATTACTTTTCTTTAGGGAAAGTTGACTGCACCTTTTGCTGATGATTCAAATGCGATCCAGGTATGCTGTGAACTTAACTATTTTAAAAATGCAAATTTTATAATTCTCGGATTTTACCTTTGGGTGTGGTTAATTTTGTTGATGGGAGTGCTTCTTCATTAGAAGTTTTGTTTTGCTTAGCAAGTATAAGTTACCGAAAAAGCCGCATATATTATGCATGCCTTCAGACGAAAATACTCTTGTTATCACACATCAGGCAAAGCAGCATCCAAACGCTTAGCGAAAATCTTTCAAATGCTGTTGTTTTGCACAAAAAACACGGATGAATATTAACAGGAAATGATTCGCCCCGAGTTATGAAATATACAGTTATCTGCAGCAGCGAAACAGCTTTTATGTGAACATTATTCGATATCGAAAAACTTGATAAAAACTCAGCTGATATCGGAGCATCACTACACGTTATCTGACCATCGCAATAACGGAAATTAAACACTGGGAATATCGGATGCCTGTATCGGAGAACAGCTGAATATCGGAGGCGATGTGGGTAAAACACTGAAATTGGCTGCAGAACAGCAGTCAGAATGTCTTCAATAGGGGAGCTTGACGTTTGCGCAGGGGTGCTTGATATTCCGAAAATTTGATAAAACGCCACTGATTTATAGTGTTTCATATTTCAATTTGGGGAGCTTGGTGCTTTGTTTGGGGAGGATAAGCCCAACAACCCCCCGTGGCGACAGGACTGATTGGCTCATCCCCCTTTTTATTGGTGACGTTTGTTTTGGGAAACGTATACGAGTTCATCGGCTGCCAGGGGCGCCACGCTCAAAACAACTTCGAATCACATGATGTTGCATCACAGACACACCTCTAGCACGCCCCATTACCATATGACAAGGTCAACACATGTGGATTGCAACAACCCAAACCCGAGGTTATCAACAAACCTTTGCACCACACGTAGTTTACCGACCTGCGCATGTGAAGCCGGGCCAGCAATTCATTTGAAAAGCACCGCAAGTGTTGATTGGTTGGAGCAAGTGCCGCCACAAGTGCCGCGCTGTTTCCGGTGCTTCAAACACAATGAATGTTGTGAGGTCACATTGAAGCAATGCTGTTTGCAGTAGCTGTGCTGCGTGACGGCGCTTATTCAATGATCTACGCATGTTTTTCACATTTAGGTTTTTCTTTTTTGGTTGGAGCATCGCTGTGAAGAATAACCTCATTGGAGCAGTACGGACATTTAAAAATCTCCGTTTTAGATATTTTTTTTTCTTGGATTGTTGCTAGGCCCTCCGTTTGGCTCGCCCAGTTTTTTTCTTAATTTCGCGTTTAAGTTCGTTTGGTTGACATATGTAGGGTTGCCAAATACCTTTTGTCAAAATCCGGCCATTTTGTCAACAGCACCAGATCTACGCTGTGTCGTAATTCGTAAGCGGCACAGGAAAACAGTGAGACAATCAGTGCTGTTAAGTTACAGTTAATAATTTGCCCGTATTTTGGCTGATTCCTCACATTTTGGTGTGTGCGTGACGTGACAATCGCAAAAAGGATTACGTCAACAGCAGCAAATAAACTTCGCTGAAGAAACTGTCTTAACAAGATTTACTACAATAGTCATTATTATTTGAGAAATTCTGCATTAGTTCTTTTTGAAGTTATGGCAAATTATCTGTTTTCACAATACCGGCTTCAGACACTGATTTTCAAAATACCGAGCTTTTACCGGCCTCTGCTAAATTAGCAGTAAAATACTGGCAAGGTCGGTGAAATAACGGCTATCTGACAACCCTAGACATACGCAGTAGATAACTTTCGGCCAGCAATACTTTAAACGAAAACCCTCTGGCCTGCATTCAATATTTCCCAAATGCACAACGAGCTGTGTTGTTGTTTTTGACGGTCGGGTAAGTAGAGGTGTTTATGACGACAAACGCCATGGGTTGCTCGGATCCTGCGTGAAATTTAGTCAGACAGCGGTCGTAGTGTTGAAAAACTCATTTCGAAACTAAGAAACAGTCACAAAGATTGATCTTATGTGCATTTCAGTTCGAGGTGGAACTGGATTATATTACTGTCAGCAGATTGTTGCTTGCCCCAGTAGCAAAAGGTTTGTGAAAGCATTAGGAATTGGTTTCAGCAGATTTATCTCAATTTTTCCTTGCTGTGGTATTGCATTCGGCTGCCTTGTTTATACGACTTCGAAACATCTTACGTAAGTGGTTCGTGACTAAAGTTTTAACTCTACCCACATGTCCTGGGCCCTGATATAATTTTGTACGGATTTTCTGTTATGATTCAGAAGCAATTCTTTCGCGTATTTCAGCTTTTTGCCCCGGAGGTCAAAAATTTCCTTCAGAAACACACTTGAAAGAATTCACAAATAATATTCAGTTAGTGAAAATGGTTTGAAACGTGAAATAACTTTGACAAAGAATTTGCTTCGGAAGGAGTCGAAGCTGCGTATATCGCTCGAACAATTTTTGTCATTTACAGCTACTTAAAAAGGTTCCTTTGATTGTTACTGGTAGCTGTAACTCCTCCCGTCACCAGTGCTTCATGTAAGAGAAATTTTTTAGAATGAAATTAGTGAAAACATTTCCCAGAAATTCCATTACCAGTGAAAGAATGGGTAACACTGATATGGTTTAAACTTAAAGATACTACCTGAAAAACAGATTTAGATGATTTCGTTGATGAATTTGACAGTGGACATGATAAACGAAGGTTTAATTTACGTTGAGGTGATGATGATACAGTAGAATTTGTCTAATTCGTCATCGTTTAATTCGTCAGTTCGCTTAATTCGTCACTTTTTTGTCAGCCCTGGCAGAATTCCTATCTTTTGTGTACATTTCTGTTCGTCGAATTCAGGGGTCTCAAACTCAAATTGCTCCGTGGGCCACATGAGGATTTACGAGGTAACCCGCGGGCAGCAACAATAGCGGTACATGAGCTTAATTCTACATTCATTTCTTGCAAAAGGTATCATGAATTGTAGGCAAATCGTTTCTAGCCGTCTCTACGCTCGTATTAATCAATTCTCGCCGTCTAAGGAACTTGTTCACTCGCTAGCTGAACACTTTTAAACACCGGTGAATAAACTAACGTAAATGTTATTCATTGCATTCATTTTCATGCCGATTTTCCTCTAGGGAGGGTTGCGGGGGCAACATCCTCAGGAGAACTTGGAATACTTCACGGTCAACAGCAATTTCAAGTAGTTCTGCTGGCTCCACATCAAGACGGCACCAGGCAAGGTCGGAGATGCAGTTATTCCACCTAGGCCTTGCACGACATCTGGGTAGCTTTCTCGTGGGTTTAGCCAGCAGGGCTTGCCTCACCAGTCTTCCGTTGGGCATTCTGGATACCTGGCCGAACAAACGTAGTTACATTCTCTCAATTAGAAGTGGTTCAACATTCAGGGCACTGTGAATTTCACAGCTGCGCACTTTGGATTGAAGTGTCACACCAGGGACGTAACGACGGGGGCACAATGCCCCGGACGCCAAATCACTTGGCGCCGCCGAAGCGTCGCAACAATGTCGCAAGTTTTTTTCAATGCAGGACATTTAATACCAAAAAAGCTTAGGTTCAAAAATGGAGGTGCTAAACTTTTTCTTGCACCGGGCATAATCTAACCTCGATACGCCCCTTTGTCACACCGTGGACTCTTCTCAAAAATCCCAACTTTGGTGCTTGCACCTGGGTGAATTCTTTCGGTCATTACCCTAGATTCATGACCATAGGTAAGGATCGGAACAAAGATCGATTTGAAAAACGACAGCTTTGTCGTGTTTGAAAGCTCCCGTTTTGTGCCCACAGAGCGATAAGCTCACGCAAAACTGCGTTAGCTTTACCAATCCGTGTATCAATCTCCTGGGCCTCCGCCTTCCGTCACACGTAAATACCACCTCTAGGTACTTGAACGTCTCCACCTGCTGCAGTGCATTGCCGCTCACTTGTCGCAGACACTGCCTTGGGTTTGTAGAGAGACATACAGTAGTTTCTCGGTATTTTTAGCACTAATTTTTCATTCCGCCTCGGTCTCATGCAGCAGAAAACCGATCGAGTGCATGCTGAAGACTGTTGAGAAGATGCGAGTAGTACTAAACCGCCTGCAAAAAGTAGATAGTTGATCCTGCAGCTCCCAACTGTGACACCCTCGTCGACTCGGCTGTGACTGTCTATCCAATCCATGTGTACCAGTGGTTCTCAATCCCGGTTCTGAGGTCCATATTCCACTCCCAGGCACCGTCTGTGCGGCCCTCAGCAGTCTTTCAATAAAACGTCTAATATTCTGTGTAACAGACTTCGTTCTGCTGTAAAACAAAACGTGTACATTGAATCGTGTTAAAAAATTTCAGTGAGGCTCCCCAACAAAATCGTAGGTCTGGATTTGGCTCCCTTCAGCGAAAAACGTTGAACCACTGATGTTAACTATGAACAGGAGCGGTGACAGCACACACCCTTGTCGGAGTTCAACATCAGCGGTGAACAGTCATAATTTAACTTTCCTGAAACGGACGCAAATGTCTGAGCAGGAATATCAGTGACTTGACGGCCAGTAACAGGCGGCCGTCAACACCTTACTCCCGCAACAGTTTCCAAAGCTTTTCACGAGGAACACGGGCGTATGCTTTCTCGAGGTCGACAAAGCATGTGAAGACGTCTTCAGCACACTCCCATGATTTCTCAAAATTTTGCTGGAGAGTGAAATGTGGTCTGTATTGCTACTGCAAGAACAAAAACCGCACTGGGTATCATTCAGGCTTGATTCAATTATTTCGTGGTGTCTTTTTTCAAGGTACTTGGCAACGCAAATGTTGATTATTTGAAAATTCCCAAAAAGCATCGCGGGCCGCGTGTTTGAGACCCCTGGTCTAATTCGTCAATTCGCTCAATTCTTCACCTCTTTCTATCCATGAGAAGCGTTTTGTTCGGCTAATCCGTCATTTACAGTTTCGGTTTTGATGTTTAAGCAGTTAGCACGTGTGGGAATTCAAGCAAATTAAGGACCTTTATATGAGAATTGTTGCACCTCGCAATTTGTTTATCAAATTTATGCGCGAGGTGCGAAGCGCGATCCGACTCCCCACTGAGAGAAGACAGAAAGTCTAAAGTTTATTAAAGATTTCAAAGGTGTTAGATTAAATGCAGGAGTCTAGATAGAGTAGAGGAATTAAACTGTTTAATTTAGTAAACAACTGTAACATCATAAAGTTGTATTTTACTGCAAATAAAAGCACTATGTATGCGAGTTGCTATGATAGAGATTTCACCTGTTCGCATAATTTGTAGCTTCGCCTAAATCGTCATTTTTTTTCTAATCGCCTTGATGTGACGAATTAGGCAAATTCTACTGTATCAAATTTGAACGTAGCCTGTGCAGGGATCTGTGTGAGAAATATATTGCTCATTGTCTATTTGTCGGAATCTTTTTTGGTTTAGAGGTAGTGCGTGTTTCGCGTATGAGAAGACAATCATAAATCAAAGCTGGGTTGAAAAGTCAGCTTTTGAGGATCAGTCAGAGGAAAATTTCAGTGTTAATATTAAAATGAACGATTTTGTTGGGAATATTCTGCAAATAAGTTTTACGCCTACTGTTGCATCTTGCTATCAGGTACACCCCCTAAACGCCGATGCACACCTATCTGCGGCGCTGCTATGCTACTTTAGGTGCCACTGGTGCCGAAATCTCGCTGCTGTTAACTGCATACTGCATTGAATAGTCCTCACCCTATCCACGCTGCACACTCGTAATAGTAGTTGCCTAACATTGATGTGACTACACAACAATCACAAAATGTACATGAGCTACCACAAAAACGGATTAGTCAGTAGCCACCAAACCGTTGGATGATGTTTATTTTTATGCGCTTTGTAGTAAGAATATTTTGATGAAACTAGTTGGCTATCAACAGCCTACTTGCCTCTGTGTCAAAATGGAATTCGTGTTTGAAACTAATTTGCTTTCATGTGAATTGTTTTCATTTTCTAAAGCTGTGGTGAGGTCGGCACAATTGTATACGTAAAATGGTGTTTCGATTTACATGTGCGCAGTGCTGTGGAAGTTGCATGGTTAGCACAGAATTTTCGACATAGCAGTACGCGTGTGTGATTGCATCTACAGTAGCGTTTTGGTATCTCTAGTGAATAATAACGCTAGTTCATCTTTATTGAGTTGGATTTGATAGGGTTAATCATAGCAACTTAATCTTCAAAACAATGAAAAATCACCATGCAAGATACACATTCATGTTGCCCCCCTACTTTTTCCTTGGCCCCGCAGTGCCCCCCCTCCACTTTTTTCATTCTAGAATCGCCACTGCTGGCCAGCTGACGTCGGGTGTTGTTTCCAAACTGTTCGTGCAAACAGGTGTGCAATGGGCACCTCGAAGCACTAGGCATCGACACCAGTGGAAGTGATGGCAACATTAAATTCTTGTCGCACTTCTGGTCTTGTCTTGCAGCAATTTGCGCAACCGACAGAATTTCACTAACACGCTGAATGTTTCCACATTAGATAGTGCTGTAGTTTAATTGTCAATGTTTTTGTTTTGTGGGATTTTCAACTGATTCTTGTTGCACTTTTGTTTTGATTTGAAAAGTCAAGTGAGTTTTTATTTGCACACTATATCTTTGGCGCAATTTGAAAACTGCTATTTTTGTGAAAATGTGTGAGGTGCATATGCCCACATTATTATATTTGATTAACCCATAGCTGGGTTCGAAGTTGCAAACTAGCCTACGGCAGAGGGCAGTGTTCAATCAAACGAAAATTTGATGATGTTGAGGTCTTGAAAATATAACAGAGATGGAATCACTTTTGGGACCAGTAGTTTCCCCGCGAAAACTAGGGGTGTAAAAGGCCGTTTTTGGGCGTTTTCCGGATTTATGCCAGTTTCCTAAAACACTTTGTATCGAAGCCCAAACAAGTGCTTCAGTTGTTATATTCGCTATATTTCTTCATAGGCAAATGTACGAAGTTTCAAGAGCAAAAGATTACATGCGTTATCCAACAGAAACCAGATATGTGTTTGTACATAGCTCCGTATCTGCTCCGTAAACACCCATTTCGTATGGGTACGTAGGCCCGTAGTGAAAGTACAGTATATACAGATAGCCAGGGACGCCGGAACGTCGGTAGGGCAGGGGGGCAGAAAAAAAGTTGAGGGCAAAAAAATCTTATGAAAAACAAAAAAATCTTTACAAATTATCAGGCCCCTAGGCTAACTAGGAGGGGAGCAGCGGGCTTAGTCTCCCCTGAAAAAACTTCGTCCTTCTCTGGAAAAATATGTTGGACCTAGTTTGAAAAATGGCCTCTCTCAGTAAACTCTTCGCCTCCCCCGGTGTCTCAATTTGGTTAGGGCCTGCCAATTATGCTTGCTACAGTTCAACAATAACGTTGACTTCAAAAATAATAAAACAAACTACAGACAACTTGTTTCAATTCGATCTTGATAAATCATAAAATTACCTATGAAAAGACACCTTTGTCACCGTTGTCCCTCGTTTGAAAGGCCAGGGATTCTATGCCGCTGCTCTCCTACATCCCTGCTTGTCGCTATCAGCAGTCACTGTCTCGATACATTACCTGCCGAGATGTCTGTGTTCAGCAGTCACATGCGACAAAACGCCTAATATCGTAACTTGAAGTGAACATTTGAAGATTTTTGCCATGTTATCAGGTCCGGCCTTAAGCCGATGCAGCTGCATTGGGCCCCGCGCCATGGTGTGCTCAATTCTCGTGTTAGTGCTGCACTGTATATATACTGTCTACCACTATCGTAACACGGTTGACTGAACGCGATGACGTCATACAACCACTGCTCAAAGGGGCCCCGCGTCTATGTCTTGCATTAGGCCCCACGCCCAGATCTTGCATTGGGCCCCGCATCTGCTAGGGCCGGCCCTGCATGTTATTATTACACGAAATTGACCAACAGTAAAACGATCCGCTCGCAAGTTTGGCAACTTTCCCCTGCAGGCAATAGCGTAGCCAGTCCAAAAATTTGGGCGACCAAAAAATTTGGTGAGGACCAAAATGTTTGATTTTAAGCGAACAACACTAAATTGTTTAATACCGCCTCTTAAAGCACAAATGACTATATGTTCTAAAACTTTTTGGGGCCCATGACCCCCTGGGCCCCTCTGGCTAAGCCTATGCCTGCAGGCAAAGGAGTGGACATGAGTGAACTGCAAGCTCAGCACTGCATGGCACCAGAACAGTGAACCTGGCTCTTGCGCAGTGTGAGTGTCGTACCGGGAAATGAACTGTTATTATAAGAAATAAAGCAATTAATCGGAATTGAGCTGCTGACGTCAAATTTTCTAGAAAGTTTTAGTTCTTAGTCCCAATTTCCAGAGAGCGGCAAGTGCCTGTTTTGACCCCGGGACAGATCCAGCCAATAAGGTTAAGGGGGCGATTTCAGTAATATTTGTCAGTCAAGTCTCATTACGGGTTCACTGCTGTAAGATGAAGTATACTTCACAACACTTCTGTGACAAACAATGGATTTAGGGGAGAGTGATCGCCTTGGCTTTAGGGGGAGCTATCTCCATGGTTTTAGGAGGAGTGATCGCCTCAACCCTCCAGGATTCGCCCCTGTTTTGACCCCCCTGCGGACGACCATGGCTTTGACGTACCACGAGTTCAGAACTGCTTGCTTGAGTTCAGTGTAAAAGCACACCCATAGCCATAATAGTCATTCTTTTCGCATTTACATGCTTAGCAGCAATGCTGACCTCAAAACTATTAACAGAAATTATACAAAACCATCCTGAAGTTTAAGTCTGCGCGAATAGCTGCAATAAATTTGTTTCAAATTGATCTTGACAAATCATGATATTACTTATGATACTGGTATGTAAGGGCACCTGTGCCCCCGTTGCCCCCCCTTTCATAGGGCAGGGGGGCAATGCCACAGTAATGCACCCCCGTTCCAGCGTCCCTGCAGATATCAATTATTTTGTTTAAATTCGCCAGGTTAAGACTATTTCTTTCCCGTTTGGTTGCTAAGTTAATTTCGTTTACTTTGAAAATGTTTTATTCGGTAAAATGTTCTGTTATTTTCGGTGAACCACGTTTTTGTAGAGAACATTAATGTAGACTTAAGCCTGAGACTGCGTGAGTGTTATGTGCGTTGCTGCTCCACTTGCCCTTCCTAGCTAAAGATAATAGTTGTTTTGCTTGTGAAGTCTGTCTTGGAAGCCGCCTAAACCCCGTAAATGGTGGTAATTTATTTTTGATCGTCGACAACCACAGGGCGGATTAAGGTTGTGGGGCGTCCCTGGCTGAAACTTAGAACGGGGCACTTTCTCTATATATAAAACTGTCGTTAATAGGGAAAAAATTTAATGAACGAACTGACGTATTTGCATTATTGAAACAAAAAAAGCTTGAGAAAAAAACGAATCGTTAACTGATATGGACGTCACAACATGAACGAAACTCATTGATTTCAAAGTCTCCATTTCTTGCTGGAGACTTGAAACCATATCGATAAATATTCACAAAACACCGGTGGAATGTTCTGAATATACAGTGGCACCCCGTTGACGACCACCCCGTTATCACGACCACTTTAACGCGGTCTTCCCGATGCTAATCCATTACCTTTTGTTACACTAACGCGACCACCCCGGTATCCAGACCGCGGCCACAGTCCAGCTGTTACAAAACTGCTAATCGAGCACAGCGTGACACGACCACCATATTCTATCGGTATTCTTACGCTGGAAAACTGGTAACTTGTCAGCAGCAATGTGCTCAGCTTCACCACGTTGTCCTGAAGCATCGTGGACACAGGGATGTAGGCGTGCGTGCATGCGCAGTAAGTGCCAATGTGACGTAACAAACTCACACTGCAAACCAGTGTTTCTCAAACTTTTTTGTTCCATCGATCCTTTTTCACCCTCGACACATCGTTATCGCGCCCCTGCCTGATAAAGCAAACACAAGGTAGTATTTCTTAAAGAATTTTATTTAAAGAAATCGGTAATACCATGGTGCCCACTTTTGCGTGGTGGATGTGCTTGGCGGTCTTCACACAGCTTGGAAATATTGGAAGGCATTTTAGTTAGGTATCAGTCGTAGATCACGTCGCTTATGAATCAACAAGCGGTTTCTTTGCATTCAGAGCGTTAAGGCCACAGCCGAAATTAACTTAATAATCGTTAACTGAAGATAACTCAATGCTCGATTAGTGGTATAGTGGTTGAGCATTTGACCCCTTTGTTGTCTTGCCCCGCTATCGCCCCCTTCATTTTTTAGCCCATTTGCCCTTCAAAATCGCCCTCAAGGGGGCGATTTCGCCCACTTTGAGAACCTCTGCTGTACACTCTTCTGGAAGTTGTGGAATTTGTGGAAGTTGTGCTGCTGACATCGACTTTTCCGTTGTGTGATTTTATAGTACGGTAACGATAGGCTATGGTAGCACGTAAGAAAAAGCTAAATAACTTTCTAGCAAGGAACAAATTGTAGAAATGAAGTGATCGCGATAATACATGAAGCCTTTAGGGAAGCAAGTGTGACGCGACCATCCCAGTCCCGCTAGCACGACCAATTGAATGCCGTCTGTTGGGTGGTCTTGCTAGCAGAGTTCCACTGTATATACACAGCCAAATGACATTTTTGAGGTTGATAAAATTTTCTTTTCAGAAATTACTTTCAGAAAAATTAGTTTTCCATACCAGATTCTCGACGAAAATAACACTAACCTAACCTTAAAACAAACCTAACCAAAATTTTACCTAAACTGACCTACCATGATAGCCCAGTTTGATATGTATTCAATTGACATGGTAAAAATAATATTTGTATTCATTGCAATTCAGTATTTCATTTTTCTGTTCACAATCAAGGACAAATCAGTAAGACTATTAGAAAGAAGAAGAACATGCGCTCACTTACCAATACCTGTTGTGAAACTCACTTTCACTCATTACGTATAGTTTTGCATTCATTCATAAGATATAACACTACTGAATTTTGGTACACAATGCACAGAGTTGCTGTATATTCTTATCGCAAACAAAACAGCCACAATAAACGAAAACATTATTTTATTCGACGTTTCGGCTTATGCGTAAGCCATCATCAGGAATAAGTGGAAACAGATAGAAAGAAAAAAAATAAGGATGCAATTTAAAGGTATTCGTACTCTATTACGTCACAAACGCCATTATGTGTTGAAAAGCAGTAAGTGGATAGATGAACCATCGATGTTGAGATCTGGCTGGTGTTGCTGTATCAGAAGAGACTCGTAGGTGAAGTTTCTTCTGACCGTCCATGCTTCCCAATATTTTCGGTTGCTTGAAGTTGAAACGGTGCTGGGGATTGGCCAACAAATGTTTACAAACTTCAGAACCTTGATCAAATTTGTGTTCGTTGATTCGGGTTATTAAATTTCGGCGAGTATGTCCAATGTAGTTTGACCCACACGTGCATGTTTGTTTGCAGACTACACTTGAGCGACGAAGATGATATTGTTTGTCTTTGTATGTAAAATATTTTTTCAACTTATTACTTTCATGTACGTAACTGAAAGGGCGTGATGGCATGACGGTGTACAAGTCTTTACATTTCTTTTTTTTTCTTTCTATCTGTTTCCACTTATTCCTGATGATGGCATACGCATAAGCCGAAACGTCGAATAAAATAATGTTTTCGTTTATTGTGGCTGTTTTGTTTGCAATAAGGACTACTGAATTGTTTTTATTTTCTACTGCACTTAGAATATAAAATGGCACTCAGCAAATTCTTAACCAAAAGCACATTTTACGACTTAGTAAAGTCGTAAAGTCGCAAAGCGAATGAGTCATTGAGTTTAGCGTGAGCAAGCTTAGAGTTACTTGAACGAAATGTAAACAGAACCAAGACGTGCTTAATACGGTTTAATTCTTGTTATCAGTTAACGTTTAAGTAACTCGATATCTGCCTACTTTTCTTTGTATTATTGCGTTTATTCTGTTTTAAGTCAGTTATGAAGAATTGTACCAAATAATGGCGATTCACGTAAAAGTAGTATGTACCAGAATGTCCAAACTTGCATCTTAGAAGTAAATAGTACCAGATTTGGTATTAAACTACAAGTTGACATTGTGCATTGTGTAATGTCTTCACTCCTACATGCAGCGCGCTACACTTCAAACATGCATCGCAGTAACAAAGAACAAACAAATATATGAAAGTATACTAGGATATATAAGTGGCGTATATACCAACTCTGGCAGTCCTGCCTTATAACACTATGATTTATTATCCTCAGCTAAAATCTAATTACTTTCACGATTGTTGAGAGACTTGACACCACTCAGCAAGTTCACAACTTCCTTCGGGTCTGTCTGCAGGACCGATGTTCAAATGACGTGGATATCGCATGCGCATCGGAAACCAAAATAAAACAAGCGGATGGAATACCTTAATTTTTTAGACTTTGAAGTACTAACTTGTTAGTGAGTGTCGATCAGACCACACGCCAAAGAATCAACTACTTTTATGTCAACGAAACAATTTCAATGGATGAGCACAGAGCGCCTACTTATTATTTCCAATTGACGATGTCAGGCTATCTTTTACAGCGTATTGTGTATTGTTCACATATTACACTTTTTTACCAACTTAGAGATTGGGGCCCCCTAAATGCTGGGGGCCCTGGCTGTAGCCCAGTCAGCACCCCCCTTAATCCGCCACTGGACAACCGCAAGCTGAGTTGGTGTTGTTTTTGTACCACTTCACGAAAACCTTGGCTTGCTGAAACGAGTTGTAAGGTCACATGTTACGGATGGTGAAAACGGGCAGTAAAATCGTTTTTTGTTGTTGCTTGTCCTTAGACACAATCGAGGCAGATATGTTGTACGGATAACAGATTTGTATCTTTGTATGTCATTCGTCCAAAAGGTGAATGACAGGGATACTTTGTCAAGCTTGTTTAACTTGCTCAAAAAGAAACCATTTTGGTTGGGAGGTTTGAAATGATTTCGAAGTTTGGTTTCTGCAATCCTGGTAGCTTTCTACCAGGGTTGCAGAGTCGGACGTAAAATATCCGACTCCGACTTTCCAAAATTTCCGACTCGGACTTCCGACTCCGACTCCTTAACATAAAGGGAATGAAATTTAGCTGTTAAAATCAATGGAAATCGTGGTACACAGCAAGAAATCTCTGTTTCAACAAAAGTTTCAAAAAAATTGTACCATTTCAACAGCAATTCCCAATTTAGGTGTGTGATCTACAAAATGATCCAACTGGACATCCGGAGTCGGACAAAAAATCCGACTCCGACTCCCAGTGTTGTTAGAAATCCGACTCCAACTCCACTCAAAAACCTCCGACTCCTTACGACTCCGGCTCCAGCTCCGACTCCGCAACCCTGCTTTCTACACAGTGTGTGAAAATGAATGCCAAACAAAATTTCCCCAATGCTCATCTGATCTCAATAACGTCGGGTTGAACAAGATAGGCGATTCCACCGGAACCTCATACAAATGGCACGTAATCATCAAAGTAAATGCGACCAACACATGTTGGTAGATTGTTGGTTACAGCGTAAAGAAAGGTATCTTGAAGAACGTTATAAGAAGCCCATAAGCTTCAGGAGGGATTTTTTGTTTGTGCAGAACCTTTGTTGTAGTTTATTCGAATCGACTGTGAAAACTAGGGGCCGACAACGTAAGTAATTAGACAACTATCTGGGACCATTTGCTTAAGAACAGAAATCACCGGGAGCAACAAAACCTGTTTGAAATTCAAGCTAAAAATGCACTTCATGTACTTTCTATGTGTATGCTAATGTCTAAAAGCTGCATGGGATGGGGGCAGCTCGAGTTTTGTTTTGATTTAAATAAGATCATTGTAATTTTCCAACTTAGATTTAAAAATAAAGAAGTAATAAGAGAAAAGCAAATTTATTTTGTGAAATTACGAGTTATTTTCTAAAGCCTCTGGGAGCCACAACAAAGGGCTGAACAAGTCAGTTGCAGCTCTGAAGCTGGTGACGAGCCCTTGTAACACGTCCGTCTATGAGTT
>Ga0210059_1005490_pt1 | contig 20412 bp, 10 predicted proteins | sample Ectturendosymbi2_FD_188042 | JGI IMG/M metagenome (GOLD analysis project Ga0210059, IMG submission 188042) | Ecteinascidia turbinata endosymbiont from Florida, USA - Sample 2 (SPAdes) (version 2) | ecosystem: Host-associated > Tunicates > Ascidians > Unclassified | place: Key West, Florida...
TGTGATGTTAGTTAGTAAAAATATTTGACTAATTAGCTAATTAGATAATTAATTAATTTGTTTATTTTAGATCATAACTTTTGAACCAAAAATGCTAGAAAGTCGATCAAAGGCTCAAAAGACTCGGACTCGAGCCTAGTTTCCAATGAAAATTTCAGCAAAACACTTTGGCCTAGTAGTTGGGCCCTAGGCCAGGCAACATGAGCCAAAATGACCCTAAAACTACTTCACTTATGACGTCAGTCACAAAAAATCCGCACCCCCAAACCAAAAAATTTTTTTTCAAGTGTAATCTACTAGTTTGGCCGATCCGGTTGAGCCCTTGAACAGCTCTCTAGCACAATCGACGGAGGAGCTAGGGTGTTGGTAAGGCAACCGAAAACTGCTGTTTTAGGCTGAAATCAAAGTACGAATATATCGTACCCCGGTTCTCAAAGTGTTAACACGTATAGAGCTGGCCTACGATATATTCGTACTTGGATTTCGGCCTAAAAAATAGCAATTTTCGGTTGCCTTACCAACGCCCTAGCTCCTCCGCCGATTGCGCTAGAGAGCTGTTCAACAGCTCAAACGGATCGGCCAGTCTAGTAGATTGCACTCGAAAAAAATTTCTTTGCTTGGGGGGTGCAGGTTTTCTGTGAGTGACGTCATAAGTGGAGGACTTTAGGCCACCTTGGCCAACTTTGCCTGGCCCTGGGCGCTAACCGTTAGATGGTAGTATATCGCTGAAGTTTTTACTGGAAACTAGGCTACAATCCGAGTCTTTTGATACTTTGGATGACCTGCTAAGGTTTCGGGTTCAAAAGTTGTGATGTAAGTTGGTAAAAATATTTGACTAATTAGCTAATTAGTTAATTAATTAATTTGTTTATTTTAGATCATAACTTTTGAACCAGAAACGCTAGAAAGTCGATCAAAGGCTCAAAAGCCTCGGACTCGAGTTTAGTTTCCAATGAAAACTTCAGCTAAACACTTTGGCCTAGTGGTTGGGCCCTAGGCCAGGCAACATGAGCCAAAATGACCCTAAAACTACTTCACTTATGACGTCACTCACAAAAAACCCACACCCCCCAGGCAAAAATTTTTTTTTCAAGTGCAATTTACTAGACTGGCCGATCCGTTTGAGCCGTTGAACAGCTCTCTAGCGCAATCGGCGGAGGAGCTAGGGCGTTGGTAAGGCAACCAAAAACTGCTGTTTTTTTTTGCGAAAATTGCTAAAACCACCCAGACGCCAAGGTGTTAAATATGTTTCCAATATGGAGCAAGCAAAACAATCAGTTTATATGGGACTAGGGATGCATATAATGGAATATTGAATCCTTTGGATTCGAATCCAAAAATCAGTTTTTTTATATTTAGATTCGAAACAAATTTGGATTAAATCAACGTGAAAAATTGCAAAGTTGGCAAAACAAGTGGTTTCAGTAAATTTTGCAGTGGCACTCGTTGTGCTCCTAAGAAAGATTCAACAAGCTCACAGCACTGCGTATTGACAAAACAAGCTAATTAACAGGTCGTGCGATTGCTGATCGGTGTTCTAAACCTGTGCACATCAGCTCATTTTGCTGACTACCAAGTTATTCTGACATATGATTTGATATTCTGGATTTGAAATAAAGATTCCAGAGTATTCCAGAACCTCTAAATCAGGGGTGTACAACCTTTTGCTATTGCTGACTGCATTACGTTTATTTATATGAAGTACGGCCGCCAATTAGTTCAAAATATATTTATGAGATACGCTTAATTAAAGAATAGGTTTATCCGGTATATGTCATTTGCTTGTGCCTAAAAGTACAACAAAATGTCAAATATTTTAACGAATTTTTAACAAAATTATGCATCGTTTCAACTGATTTTCTAGCAAGGCATTTGTTTTGCTTCAATATAGGCCAGCACAGCCGCCAAATCTTATATTTTAAATTACATGTGGACGGCCGCGAATTTCATTATCCAAGGCCGCATGTCGCCGTTGGCCGCAGGTAGTGCACCATTGCTCTGAATGTTCCATAATGCACATCCCTATATATGGGTCTTACAGAATACCACATGTCACATTTACTCTGGGTATTGAACAAAATGGACTCGCATGCCCATAACATGTAACAATTTCTGCATCAAGCAAATTTTTTTATCACAATACTGTGTAGATCAGTCTCAGATGCAATACTTTATATTTATCCAAGGCATTTAACAGCATGAAGGATTCCATATTCAGAGACAGGTTAAAAAATGTTTAAAATTTATGATGTAGCAAATGGGTTTTGGAAAACATTGTGATTTTTCGCTAGTTTCTTCTAAATTACTATTTGCCAGGGGCAGAAGTGTAATGCTGTGGCACCCATGCAAATAAAAAAGGCGTTTGTGAACAACACTCAAACTGCATGTGTTTCATAAATATGCAAATCATTTATGACCATAATGCATAAAAAGAAATCATATCTAGGTAATCAATAACATACTACATAAATCTTATACACATCTGGTAAATTCTTATCTAAACTAAGTATTGTCTGATACATCATGATAGCTGTGAAGACAATCCAGCTTCAGGCAGTTTTCCCAAATACTCAGTAGTGCTGAAGCCACAGTTATTACTCTCACATTATGTCAGGGTACTTTCAAAAATGCACCACATAAAGATGATCAACACATTAAAAACTTTGTTAACTCATTACTGTGTCAAAAACGAACATATGAAGTTAAGGTTTCATCACTGGCCTACTAATGTTGTTTTGTTGACTAATATTTTGATATTGATTTTGATATTTGTAAATACATGTTGTATAAGCAATAATATTACTTATACCAGCATGACCATACTATGTATCCCAGATTTTAAGTATGATATAATAGCAGCAAGTAATTCCTAATACTAACACTTTCTATACAAGCCTCCTACATATCTTTCTGCTTCAGAGACACCAGGACTTCGATGAACAAAACTTTAAGCAGGCTCTACTGGTGGTAAAAACATAAAAACCTACATATCTTTATGTACTTGGGATTTACAAGACAGATACCAGTTTAAGTACCCACACAGATCTGGTATCTATTGGATACTCAGCATGTAACCTTTTATCTTGAGATTATGCACATATACACATGAAAACTATGGAGAGAAACCACAGATTTAACAATTGTACTTGGTGTTTTATGAAATTGCCATAAACATGGCAAACTCTCAAAAACTACCTTGTACTAGCCTAGTGGCTTTCAATCAGTGGGCCATGGCCTAGTGTTAGGCCATGATGCTTTTTACAGTGGGCCTCAAAGCTTGGCAAATACCAATATCCTTCCTTGTTGCAGTGGGCCATGAGCACAATACGATTGAAAACCCTGATCTATCCCATATTTTTTGGGAAAATCACTCAGCACTGAGAGTGTTAAGAAAAATACACCTGAAACAGTAAAATCAATAGCAGAAACAAAAAATCATTTTTTTCAAATGTACTGTTTATTACATTTCTGATAATGAACATAGAATACAGCAAACAGCCTGTCAAAAACTTTTATCACGTGGATTTTTAGTGAAAGCTAAAAAGGTTTTCATTATAAATTTTGCATGATCTTGTTCATTTTGTTAGCAAGGTTTTAGAGTAAAGTCATTGTTTCCATTGGAAGTGGATGGAAAGTTTCACAGTCCAGCTGATGCAACAACAAAATGTCATATACATCAAGGGTCTTAGGAAGATTGGGTATAAAAGGAACTTGAAATTCATGCCAGTTTTAATTTAACTACCACTTTTTATATGCTATGAAAAGCAGTCTGTCTCAGTAGCCAAGCCTTTATCATCAAATTGACTTTGAAGTTCTATAATTCATGGAAGACCATCTGTCCCAACAAACAACCTGTCAAACCTGTATAGGCCCATCTAACTTTGAAGCAAGTTAGTGCTTACAGCATGGGTAGGAAACCTATTTGCTATCACGGGCTGCATGAATTGTGAATTATCACTTGCAGGTTACAAAATCAAATATTTTTGTCCTTAGACTCTACCTTTATCCAGCTATGAGGAAGAGTGACTTCTCTTGACTTACTATCTAAGTACCTGCTTATCATGGAGCTTCGTTTTGACGAAACGTTGTGTTCCAACTTGTGCAACGCAAAGTCTGATGCAGGCCATATCAAATGTTCATGCAGGCTGCGGGTTCCCCATCCCTGGTTTAGAGCAGTGTTTCCCAAACTGTGTGCCACTGAAGAGGCTAAAGTGTGCTGCGAAAGCTTTATATTTTGACAAAACCTTATGCTGAAAATCTTTTTGGTCTGCGTTGCATTGCTTTGGGTTTTAACTTTTCATCGTAACTCAGGCTATTTGATGTGTAAACTTGTAGAGTGTTTTAAATAAGTAGCTCTTGCTGCAAGGATTGTGAAAAGTAGGTTTTTGATTTCATAAAGTATGTGTGCTGCAAATTCAGAATGTATTAGTGTGCCATAACATAAAAAAGTTTGAAAAGCACTGGTTTGGAGCATCAGTTTACCTAATCTAGAACATGCAATTAAGGTCACTCCTTGTAGGCAATGTCTTGATCAAAATTATTTTTTGTTGATATTGACATAAACCTTAAATTCAGTCATGTTAACTTTCCTGGCAGTATTCCTCAGTTGAATTTATCACCAATAAATATTTTCATTTTAACTATTACTTTGCAGTTGGTTAGCAATATTCCAATGTGTGCTAGTTTAAGCAAATAGAACCAAAGTGCTAAGAGAGCTACAAACATCAATATCAAAGAAATAATGTCATCATGCAAAGTGTGACATATATATGTTATGGTTTCTTAATGCATTGTGGTAATTTTAATACATTTCTAATGACAATTGTATGAAAAGTTTTGCAATCATCCTCTTGCAAGATAATGATCTAAAACTTAAACTGTCTTCTTGCCTAATGCTACATACACGATATCAATAGCACTTGCATCAGTAACCATTCAACACAAAACTAAGATTCAAAGAAATGAACAAAATTAATTCTGATATCATTTGTCAGCCAGACGTTTCAAAAAAATGACTTGGTCTCTGTTCTGAATACCATATTCCTTTAATGGTTTTCGATTATCTTTTAGCTTCTGTCCATTAAAAACCAGCCAAAAAGCTCTCCAAACATATTTCCAGCTGATGGTTCGAACACATCCACACCTCTCTTGCCGCAAGTGTACATACCTCTTAATAGCTTTTTTCAAATCTGAAACTGTACCATTTTGATCAACAATCACAGGGTAAACATCACCATCTGCTCTTTGAACTTTAATAGTCATTGCTTGCCCATGTTCGAGTGCTATGTGTGACTTCAGTTCATGCAATGTAACCCCTTGAGGCAAATCACATAGCAGGGGATCCCCCAAAAGTTCATCAATATAGTCATTCACAATTTGGATAGTTTCTTGAAATGTTTGGTCTGAACTGTTAGAATCAACATTCTTATCATCCATTATGTTATGATGCTCAGTCAGCCAGACACTAACCAAGCAATAGCTCCAATACAGTGCTGAATTGTGCTTTAGCACAAAATATCTTAACTTTCAGTTAACAAAGGATAAATCCAAACTTCTGTCAGCACTTTCAATATTCTTGTTGTGCAACTGTTTACAACATCCAACCAGTGTGCCACAAACAAGGTGGCATGTCTTGAACTAGCAAACAAGTCTTGACTGATTTACAATAAACTCAGGAAGAATACGTCTATTCTTAGATCACTGTCCTATCAAGAAATAACAAGCTCAACTAACACTCAGCAGTGCACACACACATTACGACTTGCAGAAATGTAGCTCTTTAAATATAACGCTTCCCTTCTTGTTTTTCACAATGCAAAGATTTTACTGAAAAAATTTAAACAAAGTATCTTTTGCGAAAGAATTAAAATTTGTCAAAGAACTAACTACCTTGTTCATTGCCAAATTGGATGAATATCAGAAAAAAGCATAAACATAAAACTAAGGTTATTATAGAATGCTTTATCAACTTAACAATAAGGAAATGGTAGGATGAAAATCAAACATCTTGCAAGAGTAAACCATTTACTATGTTTCGTTTGCTGCCAGCTAAGATTAAAATATAAAATGTAATTAAACAAATTATCAATGCACATTTTATAAATGTATATTAATATAACCTCAGTTTGCAACATCACAAGAAACTGCATTCAGTGAAAACTTGACCTGATGATAGAAAAACGTCATGCATCTTTAATTTTTGCCTGCTGCCAAACTTGGAAGTATACTGGAATGGCCTATACAAATATGTTTTTGCTGTTTAACTTTTAATGATATCCCCAATGCCTTCTTTTCGAAAAACAAACAACTGTGGTAAATAACACAAAAGCCTTAACTCACCATTTTGGTGAACCATTCAGTGTCCTAACTAAAGGATTTCTTAGTTACAACAACAGCAACATCCAGAGGATCAAGCAACTGGTCTTCACAAGGTTGACAAAGTCTAATCCCTGGGTTCTTAAACTGGGTGACATGAAAGGTTCGCATGGGGGGAATAGTATGACAGTAACATGTTGTTGAAAAGCAGGCTAATGGCAAACATATTTTTCTGTTTTCAAAGACCCAAGTTACAGTTTGTTAAAGCAAAAAAGTTGATATTTTGTGAAGCATAGTCTGTATCTGGGATGTTAAATTGGCAGTTTGTGAGGTAAATCTGGCTTGCCATGACCCGTTTTGTTGCCCGCATCATGTCAGTTTTGTGCTTGCATTAGGTCTGACAGGGTACCGTATGTTTATTATTATGTCATATAGTAGAGTTGCATTTTGTGTTTATAGTCACAACACGACATTATGATTAATTAGGCTAAACCAATGGTAACAACCTCTTCAGTTGAAAACCATGAAGTTGTAGAGATTCCATGTGGATTTGAAGAATTTCTGATGCACTTGAAGAAAGATTTGCTGATTTCAAATCTTTCTTTAAGTAACCCTTTTTCCATCAGTGCTGAAGAGGTTCCACAAAAATATCAAATGGAACTAATTCAGTTACAGTGCAACTGTGTTTTTAAATTTAAATTTGAAAATGTTGATATCAGAACATTTTATCAATACATTGGACCAACCTATCCCATAATAAAGGGAATGGCATTGAAGACCATGTCAATGTTTGCTAGTACTGATTTCTGCACACAACTGTTCTCTTTGATGAACTTAAACAAGTCTCAATTCCGATCTCAATTGACAGATATGCGCATCTCAGCACAATGTTAATATTTGCGACTGTACAATCTTTGCTACCAGATATTAACATGCTTGGAAATACCAAAAGATGTCAAGATTCTTTGAGTTAGTGTTATGAAGATATAGTAAAGGAAAGTATTGATTAAACACTGTTACCAATCGTCAGTATGATGAAAAATGAACTGTAATGAGCTTGCTTCAAGTTTTTTCTAACTATCAGGGAAAAAAGGTCTTGCAAACACGGACAAATATGCAAAAACTGTGACAACATAGTGGCAAGAAGTGTTAACAGTCACAGTAGTCCACAGTTTTGGTTGAGTTATGCCATAATAAATTGCAAGTTCTGCATTGTTATTCCAGTTAAGATGACCTTCAAAATTTTACACAAAACCATACCTCTCAGAAAAAGGATAATTACATACTTGTCGAATACTAAATGTTCAACTTTATTTTGACCAAAATAAAAACAAGAAACTTATGAAGCATACATACTTACGAAGCAGTGCTGCAAACACAAGCTGCAAAGCAGCACAAAACTATTTTTACCAAGCTGTAAGTATACCAACAACACTAATCACAAAAATAAACTTTACCAAGCAACAAAAATTTTTTTTGAAAACTTAGCCCTAATTGTGACTACGAGCATTTAGGTTTCTTTTTTTGTTCACTTGTTCCTCACACTACACAACCAGTAACCAGGTAAATGGCATTAACACATCAAGTGCCAGTTGTCTGGAAACTTGCCCAACAACCACAGATCGCCAGCCCACGGCATATTTGTGGATCGGTGCGCGATATACTCGAACTTCACTTCAAATGCCAAACGTTGAGCTCCGTGTCCCATGTTTCTTCTATAAAGCACGAACATTTCGTACAAGTCTCTAGCAACCAGAAACATATACTTATAATGTTATTTGACGTACGGTGTGGTCAGGAGAACATTTCAAAGCAACCGTAGTTTATTTTGCCTGCAGACATGGTGGTTTTGTCTGCAGTCACGCACACGTTTCGCCGAGTGCGGATATAAGATCGGCCTGCTATAACCCGAAATAAGATTGAAATATGATCGGCCTGCTGTAACCTGAAATAAGATCGGCATATGATCGACCTGCTGTAACCCGAAATAAGATCGAAATATGATCGGCCTGCTGTAACCATGTGGCTGTTTGTCTCGTCACATTGCATTTCATTGGGAGCGGTTTCTAATGTAATGTGGATAAACAATCACTGAGAAATTTTCTTACTGACTTAAAAGCTATCATGCAGAGATTTGATTATTTTTGCTTGAGCATAAATATTTTTTTGGGCAGCAAGTAACTGCTTCAGCTGTGTTTTCGATGCTGCTTCAAAAACATTCACTCTTGGCAGATTTCAAATGACCTGTTAGTGTACAGCATTTGTGAATGCATGCTAATGCAGAGGGCATAAATAATTACTCCACACTTTTTTTACGGAGTTAGAACATACCTTGTAGAGATTTGACGATTTTTGCTTGAGCATAAATATTTTTTTCGGCAGCAAGTAACTGCTTCAGCCGTGTTTTCGGCATTGCTTCACAAACATTCGTTCTTGGCAGATTTCAAATGACCCGTTGGTGTTAAGCATTTGTGAACGCATGCCACTGCAGAGTGCATAAATAATTACTCTAGGCCTACAACTTTTTTACTGAGTTAGAACATATCATGTAGAGATTTGACGATTTTTGCTTGAGCATAAATATTTTTTTCGGCAGCAAGTAAATGCTTCAGCCGTCTTTTCGAGACTGCTTCACAAACATTCGTTCTTGGCAGATTTCAAATGACCCGTTAATGTAAAGCATTTCTGAACGCATGCCAGTGTGATGTGGATAAAAAATTAGTGTGAGTTGGAACATCATGTAGAGAGTTAACGGTTTTAGCTGCTACAAAATTGTTTTATTTTCAACAGCAAGTAACTGCTGGAGCTGCCTGTTTGGCTGCTTCACAAACATTCGCACTTGGCAGTCTTCAAGCGGCCCGTTAGCGCAAAGCCTTTGCAAGGCAGGAAGGGCATCGCAAAGAATAACACCCGTTGATTTGCGAAAAAGCAGTAATTCAGTGATTGCAGCTTGTGATGGTTTTGCTGCTTCCCAACAATACATATCAATGGAGATTTAGAGTTCAACAGAGGACAATAAAAGTTGCTGCCAACAATAGCTCACATTGCACCCTTGCCGCTCGTCCTTTACCATCACAAAAACGCCAAGCACCTGAACGTGCGTGCATAACTTTTTAACAAATCTCAAACCATATTTACGACCAGCTGATAAAAATGTCTGAGTTTTTTTCCTCTCATTTCATGCACTACAATCTTGACATGCAGCCGCTACAACATAATCACAACATGTTCTGTGATATTCACATTTTTTCTGCAACAACAACATAAACAACAGAAGCGTTACATTTCAGCATCCAAGAGCTGGCAATTGTCGAATGCTCAGGCCACGTGCAAGTAAAATTTTGCGTTGTTTTTTTTTGTGCAAAGAAAATTTTGTGTGGCTTTTTCATGCGAAAATAAAACTTTGCGTGTTTTTTTGTGGTGCAATGTGTGTAATAATTTTTTTTTTTTGGAGTTCAGTTAGTGCAACGCAAATATCTATGAAGGTTTTACGTATTGAAACGAAATAGTGCTGTACGTTTCAGTCAAATCGAACCCAAACTGAGTTATTTAGCGATCGGCAAAGCACAGCTGAACACATGTGCATTTTCAGACGGAGTCAAAAAGCAGAAATGCTGTCTAGGACCAGGTGATATAAAAACTGTCATAACTTTTCTTCTCTACAATTTTTTAATTCCACACTTGGCAGGATGCTTTGTAACAGCTATAGCAACCGTTTCTGTGATTTTTACATTTTTCCCATTGTTGGAATAAGCACAATAAACTTTCAAAGTAAAAAAAAAACAATCCACTCTTGCTTTCGGGTGAAACGAAATGGAAAATTTTTTTTATTTCGATTTTCATAAACTACACAATATGACTAACGTTTTTGTGCAGAATTTGTGTTTTTATCGTGCAAGGTTTTCCTTCCAGAGCCTTTTTAATACAACGCCTTACCCACTTAAGCGGCAGCGTGAAAACGCTGGCAAGATTTCTTAGGGAGATTTCTTAAACTCCAGGCAAGATTTCTTAAACTCCTGCAGGTGCTGGGCAGGGTGCAGGGCGGGAGCAGACAAAAAATTTCAACCCATGCAGGACTCTACAAGCTGGTAAAGCTCAATCAATAAGGGTTTTTTGTTTTTGAGCTAATACTGATGATTTTCATTGCAGATAGCCAATGCTAATAGCAAGATCCTTGCATTACTCAAACCACAGCTGAAAGACACTGAATAAGATTTTTCTCATCACTATGTAGGCCACATGAACAAATCAAATAATTACAAAAGTTTAAAATAAAAGAGCAGATCATGACAATTTAGAAACATATTACAAATAAGCAATCAAATATACAAATGACACAAGCAGAAGATGAAGTAATTATGTGGATAACATTACATAATGCGTGACTCATTAGAAACAGTGATGAAATCATCACTTCACTATGACAAAGAACTGCACAACATAAAATTCTGCACAAACCTAGGTCACTAAAACAGTCAACCACCACATCACGTATCCTGATTTGTTCATAGGCAGTCATCTGCTTACCGTGCAAAAACCTGCAAGCAACTTTCAAAGCACTCCCAGCAGACCTTTTGCTTGCAGCAAAATAGACACTTCTTTCTGAAAAAAGTAGTGTCTGTTTTTCCACCAGCAGCAAATGCTCTTGTGGGGCTATTTTGCCATTTGAATTGTATCCAGCTTTGTGCACATATAATGTTGAGTTCGTGACACTAGCAGAACAGTGAACCTAGTTGAGTGGCTAGTGGGTAGGCCTGCTATGCATGTCGTCGTCAGTTCGGCTCTCATCATTATTGCTTTGACTTTGCTAATAGAACTAACACCTTTGATAGAGAGGTTTGGGTTGCCAACATAGAGGTTACTTGTGAGGAAGGTTGTCGTTGCATGTAGAACTGCTGGTTTCCCCAAACACTACTAACAACCAGGCAGTTGAGTTGGTGTACGAGCGCTTTTCTGACTCCGAACTAAAACTGCGTGACATTGTAAGTTGCCAAGCTGAAGCAAGGCATTAGTTCTAACCCCTTTCAAAGTTTGTTTCACAGATTTCCTGGTGCACAATTCTTTATTTATAAAAAGCTTCTGATTAGCAGCAAAAAACACTTCGTTGATGGCTTGGTATAGCAAAACATGTATAACATGCAAGGCAGAATGAACAACTCTGAAAACGTGGTCTCCAAGCTTTACAGTGCGAAACTTTGACAAGGTGAAATGACGTCAGCACACGCACTCTGTGGACAAGCAGTCACACATGCACATGTGAAATTCCCTTGGAAAAATGGGTTGAGACTTTGAAAGCAAGCACATACTGTAAAATAATAATCATAACTTTCAAAATGCCAAATCGTAAAGTGAATGGTTGCATCAACTATATAAGAATGCTTCGGAAAAATGAGTCATGGATAGTTTCACAAGAACTGACTTGCGAAAACACAGTATATGAACTAGCCCAAAACAAACAGAAAATTGCAAAAACAAAGGGATAAGTGTAACAAAATGTTTGGGCATGCAGCAAAGTCACAAAGCAATAACCAGGGGTGAGCTGCCACTTAAATAGCAAGGGGTGTGCAGTGATAATTTCATTGTGAGTGATTTTTATACACTTTTTCAAAAAGTTTCAGGTTTAGGTTTAGGGTTTTAGATCACGTGACAAAGACCACATGCTAATCCAAGCATATCATCTTTTACACAAATTAGCCTTTTCGTAATTAAACCTAAACACCCAGATGGACTCCAAACAACCCAGATCTGGGTGGAAAAACCCAACATTATGAGCCCTGGTCCTATAGGAGCAGGAAGTAATTGATCTCCAATAGCATCTTCTAGTGCCTCAAATAGATCACTCGTGTCCAATGTCAACCAAAGTTTTTAACATTGCAAAATTTCTGACCTAGTCTAGGATTTAGTGTGACATGACAAGAGAAATTTCTGACCTCTACGAAATTTCTAATTTATTCTTGTATGTCAGTTATTTTGCTGCTCAAAGCAAAGGAATGAATTTCGAAGATTAAATTTTTGGTGTCTGTTGTGGAAATAAAAACTTTTGGGTAAAAGTCAGATAGTCCAAGCAAAATAAGTAACACTAACAGTTTAAGAAATATGTACCCACTGTAAAGTATTTGACTTACAATTGTTTTTCTTTTTCTAAGCGTAAATACTAATCCTAAGCTGTAACCCTAAACCCCAACACCAAACCCTAATCATCCCTTTTCAACATGAGGGTTGCCAAATTGTAATGAGTAAAAAAGACACCAACTGTTAAAAAAAGCCAGAAAGCACCAATAAAGCAAAATACAAGATACATTTTTTGTTTTTTTGGTGGTTAAATTTCTGCTTCTCAGTGTTGATTGTGTGCAAAAACTTATTTTGTAATGTGCAATGACTAACCATTTTTGTTCTCTTGTATTATTCGATTGTGCATGTGATACCTGGACCATGCATCTGCAACAAACATAAACAAGGTAGTGTCTATTTTGCCACAGTATTTTACCGTCAACAGAAAAAGCCCTGCTGGGACTGTTTCGCCCTTCACATTGAATCCAGCTTTGTCCACATATAATATTGAATTCATGACACTTCAAGCCCGTCACCAGGATTTCATAATAGGAGTGGCCGAAAACCACAAGGGGAGGCCAAATTTTTTCAATACAGTTTTGGATGTATGTAGCAACTTGTGGGCCGAAAATGTTATTGGGGGAACAGATTTTAAATGGGAGGACTGGGCACCACTATCCCCCCACTGATGACGGCCCCGCCCTGGTGTCTATTCCTGCAGAGCAAGTGGTCGTCAGTTTGGTTCTCACCATTTGCTCTTATTTTGCTAGTAGAGATACCTTTGATGGGAGCACTTTTCATGTATTTTTCTAAAAGGTTTCGGGAATCACTTTTATATCTAGGTTTACATTTATGGTTTACATGTAAAATTTACGGTGTACGTTTTATGGTTTGGCTTGCATTTCAGGATTGTGTTTAGGGATTACGTTTAGGGTTTAGGTTTTGGATCTTGGTTTAGGGTTTTAGTTATGGGTTTAGGGTGAGGGTTTTATGACGAGTGGCTAAGATCACAAGCTCATCCAAGCATATCATCCTTGTCACATGATCAATTCAACTAACCGGGTTCACCTAGCAGAAAATAGCTCCAGCAGTGCTGTTGCCTCTGATGGCAAAATAGACAGTCACATGCCAATAAGCTAATAACAAAAGTACACATTGACACTTTTAAATATCCATACATAACAATATTGATTACAAATTTCACACAACTAATAACAAATCTTAAAAATTTTGGTCTTGCTGAGGAGCCAGTCAATACTGCCACAGGCTTCTCTGCAAAAATCACTAAATTCATTAAAAAAAATTCACAAGATGTGAAAAAAAAACACTAGATTTAAAATTTTCTGTCAAAGTTCGCAGTTTTGCTTGAATTGATTTAGTTATGTACTTTATTGCCCAAAAACATTTACATTATTTGCAAGTTTCCCAAAGTAGATGATGCTGAAACCTGGAAAATATAATACCAACAATTTTCAGGCTGTTTTCAAAAGCTGAAAACAACACCACTCATGAAATATTTTAGACCAATCAATTAAATCTATCATTTAATTAAGTATTTCCACTGCAGTGTTCCAGCAAAGAAATGAAAATACTGTCGTGGTCAACATTACCGCAATAAACAGCACGAACGTCAAAACAATAATGAGAAACTCATTATTACGAGACATTATTACGTTCTTTTGGTGCAAGTGTTTAAACACTTATTGCGATTCACGTAAACAATAGTTTATGGGTTAGAAAGAGCTGAAAATTGGAAAAAAACAACCAATATTCTTCAAAACATATTTTGCAAAATATCACTAGATTGCATTGAAAAATCACTAGATAACTACATCAGCCTAAAAATCACCAGATCATTTGTAGTGAAAAATCACTAAGCGTGGCACCAGTGAGGAGTAAGTCAAAATAGCAAAACAAGAAAGAGCATCAAACAGCAAAACTAAAAATTATATACAGAATTCTAGTGCAGCTTGCTAAATTAATTATTCCATTATTTCTAATCAGAAATTGTTCCTAGCAACAGTTTGTCCGTTTTTTCTATAATTGTTTCAATGTCATTTTGCTAGTAAACTATTGGTAAGTTTTATACCAATGGTTTTCAAAGTGGGCCAAATTGCTTCCTTGGGGGTAATTTTGAGGGATAGGGGGGTGGATAAAACAAAAGGAGCGATAGGGGGCAAAACAACACAAAGGGGCGAAAACACTCAACCATTGCCACTAATGCCATGGATGCTGATTGAGTGAACTTCAGTTAAAGATAATTGAGTTAACTTCAGCTGTGACCTTAATGTTCTCAAAGCAAAGAAACCGCTTGCTGACTCATACAGCAAGGTGATATATGACTGTACCTTACTAAAATCTCTCCTAATATTTTGAAGCATATTGAAGATCGCCAAGGCCAAGCACATCCATCACCCTGAGCTGGGCACCACGGTACATATCAATATTCTTTAAATAAAATTATTTGCAAAACTACTTGAGTTTCCCTTGTCAGGTTTAGGGGTGACAAAGATGTGTCAAGAGTGAAAAGGGTGCGATAGAACAAAATAGTTTGAGAAACACTGTTTTATACTCAATACTCGCTTCGCAGGACTGAAGATGTGTTTATACCAATCTGGATTCCATGCAGGGCTCCCATCCTGTAATTTCTAATAAACCCAGATTGTTCATGCAAAAAAAACATTTATCTACCAAAACAAAACAGAAATGCCAAAAGACGTCATATGAATGCAAACACATGAGGTAAAACAGTGATTAAAATAACGATTTGCTTATAGTTCCTTTTTTAAAGTGTGTCTGCAGTGATAAAATCAACATTTGGATCACTTTTCTGTTACTCAAAACATTTTACATTAACTAATAAAGCTGATAACATATTCTGTCATCAACATGTCTCATTTTTCAAGCTTAGGTAAGCTATATAATAGCTGTTTTGCTAGCTTTTTGACAATGCTTGTTTTGCATTTTCCTAACAGTCTTGGTTTTAGCAAGTTTGTTTTAACATGATTAACAAGTAAAAATATTTTTTCTAGTGAAAATGTGTAAAATGTGACAAAATGCATATATGGCCATTAAAACATGAAGTTTTGCAAACATAGCGTTATCTAAGCCATCTTTGATGTTACCCCAATAATACCAGAAATCAAGGATATTTATTGGACATGGACACATGCTTAAACTATTGATATAACCTCCAGCCTGTTTTTTTGCAGAGACGTTTTGGTCTTTTGTCTCATATTAGTATTAAAATTAGCCACAACAGCATTCACTGGTTTATATTTTCAAACATTATAACCAAATTGACTTAATTTTTTGTCATTTAAAAAAGTTTGGTCTACAACAGAAAAATGACTACTGAAAACAACCTAAGCTTCCAGCTGATCTTCAGGCACAAGATGGGCAAAATGTCGGGTCACATTTGACATTGAACTTGGATCTTTTGTGAGATCTTGAGCTGCAGAGGAATCTAAAATTTGCAAACTTCAAATACTTCCTCCAATGCAAATTGTTTTTTAATTTGCATGATTAGGGCAACCAAAGAATTTGAACATTAGTCTGTTGTAAAGTTTGTTTCATCTAATTCTTCAGCTGGCATCTGTGATAACAACCATTCACCCAAATCATGCAAATCATTCACTTGTTTATAGAAACGTTTGTTATTCATCGATGTTACTTCTGCTGTATGCACAACTGCATGGCTGTCTTTACTGGATGGCAAGCAACCTACAGTATTTGATAATGATATTGATACGGGTGCAAAGCCGACTGAAGGCATTTTGTTTCACCAATTAAAGTACTTTAATTCATCTGATGATCGCATGTGAACACTGTAATGACCAAAAGATATGTTTATGTTACTATGATATATAGTATAGCTCGTTGCTAAATTTTATCTTCAAAAATACCCAGATTTGATAGGATTTTTCAAAATTAAACCTAGACAACCAGATGGACTCAAAAAACAGATATGGGTGAAAAACAGTGTTGCCACTATGGTCAGTCTTGTCAACATCAGATTGTCACCTTATTCAATATCAGATAACATCAGATTTTGCATTACAGTTTTGAGTTTCATATAAGCAAAATCAGTGGTCCTTAAAGTTTCAACGCCTCAATACCCAAATAAGTCCAATTTTCATCTATCTGGATACCCTTATTGAACAGTTTAATAACAAAAAAATGTAAGAAACAAAACAGACCTGGTCAAGAAATACTTATCACTGGAGCAGTGAAGAAAAAGGTCAATGCAAAGGCTTCATCAGAATCGTCAGCACTAATTTTCTACGTCATATGGGCACAGTGTTGCTAGATAGCTAGAAGGAATGTAATGATTGGGTGTTAATACATTGTTGAATGGTAGTGTCTATTTTACCAGCGATATTCTGGCAGCAACAGATCGGCTGGAGCTATTGTGCCGGCAGTCAAAGATTCGGTCTTATGAAATGATGTAATACAAAAAAATACGTCACTTTGTCAGGAAAACGCTGTCCTGCTCATGGTGTAATGGTTAGGTGTTACGGCTGCTATGCCAATGGTTTGCGGTTCTACTCTCACCTTGCCAACTTTCAGTTTGTTTTTTTTCTTTGTTTTTTTTCAGGCTCCGCTTAGGTGTTACCTTTAGGGGTTAGTGTTGTTAGGTTAAGATTAGGGTTAGGTTAGAATCAGGTTAGTGTTAGCTTACTGTTAGGTTAGGGTTAGTGTTAGCTTAACATTAGGTTAGCTTAGCATTCGGTTAGGGATAGGTTAGGTTAGCGTTACGTTAGGAATATGTACTTTCCACGATAGGTGTAAGCAAGGAATCAAATCAGCAAATTTTTAATAGGAAATCTATTTCACGTAAAATTATGCATCTTCAGTCCTTATTCAAATAGAGCGTTAGGGATATGTTCAGTTAAGGTTAGGTTAGAGTTAGGATTAGGGTTAGCTTAGGGCAACGGTTCGGGTTAACCGTTAAGGTTCAGTTGTAGGTTTATCTTTTACTTAGTTATATTTACTTCCTTTCTACCAACCAAGCCTTTTGCTGCTGCCATCCTGGCGGCAAAATACACACTGCCTTGTTGAATACCCCCACCGTCTAATCTCAATATCCACTGGGGTTATTGAGGCAATACTTCAAAAACCCCTGAGCTAAATACTTCCATTTACCAATACCTAACACAGCGTGATGAACATGAACCTCGTTGTCCTAAACAAAAAGCGGTGGTTCTTAACCAGGGGACACGCCTCCCCGGGAGCGTCAATAAATTTCCAAGGGAACGCAAGCTTTTCTTTGATCAATAAATTGACACAAATACACTTGTTTTTTTACTTTTTACAACTTATTTCATATCAGGGGGCTTGAAACAAAAGACAATTACTAAGCCAAAGGGAGGTGTGGTATAGAAACGGTTTAGAACAGGGGTGTCAAACTCGTTTCAGTTCAGGGCCAGTTCAGGCAAATTTAATCTCAAGCGGGCCTGGCCAACGTAATCAATGTAAAACACCGTGGTTATAAGTAATGTAATGACAACTTCCAACTGCTTTCATAACTTTAATGCAAAAAGTTCAAGCTTATCTGAAAATGATTATTATCACATTCAAGGAGCAACCTTTACGAAAAATCCAATATTTTTCACCACTGAAAGTGAAACTTGCTGTGAGCACACCAAACATACAGGTATCCCATTCGCCCCCGTAAAAAAGTAGCAAAAGGGCCAAATGTCTTGAAAACCTCTGCATATTCTTCGTCAACTTTTCTCTTCTTCGATAACTTGCATATATCTATAAAAAAGACATTTTGGGTAACGAGGCTGCCACGGAATAGAGAATAAACCAATGGCTTAACTGAGCAATTTAGGGAAAGGCAAAAGCCCAAGTCTGAGGATGGAGTAGTTATACATACGTCCTTATTACGCCACAATACAATTTCCTTCGCTCTTGCGTGCATTTTCACGAAAAACTGCTAAGATGTCCTGCGCGTTTTCACTGCATACATATTTGAAACAGGAAGTTGCTTGAGTCGGTGGGTTTAGTTAACATTGCTGTGTGTGTTTTTAACACAGAACTCCGGCGATGTCGATTTCGACATTTTTTAAAATCAATGCGCAATTTTCTACAGTTACTGCTTTTCACCGGTTCTCAAATTTTACCCGGTCGAATAGATTTCAGTGCAGTTTATTTTTCGGTCAGTAATTGGAATAGAAGCTTTATGTAGCAAATTTTAGTTAGAGTTGTACCTAGAACTTCGAAAGTTACGAAATCGACATCGCTGGAGTTCAAGGTATATTGTTTTCCCGGATTTCTAGTGTTGAACCTTATCAACAGTAGTTGAATTATTGCATGTTCATACCTCTTTGAAAGTTCAAACCGGTGTGACCATGCAAAAGGAAACATGCAGAAAACGGGAAATTTTCACGTGAGAAAAACAATAAAATATAAACAATTGCGTTAAGGTTTAAGTGATTGAAATCTAGTCACCAATTATCGAAATTTAACTGGATAAACTTCTCAAGCAAACAAAAAAGTTTTTACTTTACAAAATCATCCCGCGGGCCGGATTCAACCTCGCAACGGGCCGCTTTTGGCCCGCGGGCCGTATGTTTGACACCCCTGGTTTAGAACCACTGTCTTAAAGTGTCATCACAAAATGGAGTAGACGTTCATGCGTAACATAGAAAAACAGTATTATTCTCAATGCAGCGTTTGGAGCATCTTCAGTTTGGAACGACAACCAAACACACAGACATGTCGAGCTTGAGACTTGAGAAATTGATGAAAGAAACTTAAAAACCCTGAACCCCTGGTACAAAGGCAGGAGCCTTATATGGGCGAGACAGTTGTGGATAACTTTGCAGAAAGTCACTACAACATAGTCAGTGCCGCTATACCAGGCAGTGCAGCAAGTGATGCTGAGACCGACAAATGCATGTGTTCGCCCCGCGGCTGTTGCGTTGTGCTTGCGGTCTCGTAATGCAATACTGCAACGTGTTCTTTTAGTGCAGTTTGCCCACCCTGGGAAGCATTTGATCAGTTACGCTGTTGTGTTTGTTTCAGAGTTTCATTGCTCGCTTGTTCAGCTCCATGATTGAGCAGTGTCCCTAGTGAATTAAAGCCTGGTTTTCTGCAGATAGTGTTCAGTAGAATTCGCAGGCGAGTGCACGACAAACTGTCTTGCAAAGAAACTCGTTGACATTTCAGGCGAACCCCAGGGATCAACAGTGGGTCCACCAGCGCCCGTCTCTGGCCGTGGTCAGAAGGAACACCGCTAGCATATTGGCCTGTGTGCAACTTGATTTGATTTTAGCCACCTTCAGTGCATTAACCGGTGTTCCTGCCCGTCACTTACCTATCTTCAATGAATAGCCATCGCCTTCCGAATGTCTGGGTTTTCTGTGAGCTTTACTGCCTTCAGTATGTCTTTTTTTTATGCTTTCTGTAAAGCCCCTGTGCAGTATTGTTTTGATCCCCTCTTCAGCCATCCTGACTGACACATTTTTTTTATTTTTCATGCACCCAACACTACTGTATTACTTTTTACTGTCAAACCTTTTTGCAATCTGTCTTTACCTCCGTTTGTCCAACCCCTTTTGGGGGTGCTATGTGCCTGGTGGAACACACACACAATGGCGGTACTCCATCATGGTTTGTATAATTCTACTGTGTACTTTTATGAGCTAACATTGTAGAAAAAAATATATGTGAATCTAACTTATTTTCAACCTAGAAAGAGAGGAAATGTGGAAAACAACAACAACTCCCCACTCAGCATCAGATTTGTCACTAAAACTTCAGACATCAGAAAGTTCTCTCAAAACATCAGAAGTGGCAACACTGGTGTGTAGCCTACCATTCTGTTTTGCTTTTTAGAACAGTTCCTCGAGAGCACTGGTTAATTTAGGAGGGATTTTATTCCCTACTAAATTAACCAGTGCTCTGGGGATAATATCTGGGGATTTTATTGGATACTGAGCTCTCAGATGACGAAGACATTCAGAGACAACTGCGATATCAATATTGTGCAGCAAACAAGCTGCGAGCCTCTTTTTCCCGTTGTTCAAATGCAGTTAA
>Ga0210059_1005491_pt1 | contig 20407 bp, 9 predicted proteins | sample Ectturendosymbi2_FD_188042 | JGI IMG/M metagenome (GOLD analysis project Ga0210059, IMG submission 188042) | Ecteinascidia turbinata endosymbiont from Florida, USA - Sample 2 (SPAdes) (version 2) | ecosystem: Host-associated > Tunicates > Ascidians > Unclassified | place: Key West, Florida...
ACGAACAAAGCTTCGACCCCCATAATGAAATGTGAAACACTAGAAATCAGTGTAGCTTTTATAAATCCATGTTATGTTTTTTTCGTAGTAATTTATAGACAGAGCAGTTCTTGCCGCCGTTACCGAGAATAACATTGCATGATCATTATTAGTACGTTTATGAGGTAACAAACGTATTTGAGGCTTGAGCGTAAAAAGTCACCATTCATTGCTTGGAGGGTTGAACGTGACTGTAGTCAGTCTAATTGTATAAGTCCAGAAGTCAGACTTCCACTTGATCAACATATTTTGTGTAGTTATTGTTGTGAATTCATTCCACGCACTCATAAAATGCGTTTCGTCCGTTAATTCTACGATCTGTGCATTCTTGATTCTTTTGCCTTAGCTTTTGATTTGTGAGTTACATGGCAGCAACAGAAACTTTGCAACTCACTTTTTCTGCACTAAGTTGAAGCATTAATATCGAAGCACAGAGGTTCTCAGCCGCTGTGCCGCAAGAACGCCTATACTTGCAGCATCGCGATATACCAAAGTGAATTTGATAACTGGTATGTGATGTGTAAAACACATTATCGTAAGTGGCAGTTGTCCGGGTGGCACAGGGGAGTAATGCTAAAAAACGAAGTGTTAGAACTTACCTAAAATTAGTCAAATTCAACAGCACTACAAACTCATTTTAAAATTAGTTCTAAATGATGTATTTATGTCACTTTCATTGGTCTACAAACGAAAACATGAAAAGTGTAATAATGTGCTCCCACCCCACTACACCCCTTGGGTGGCAGTTGTCCAGGTGGCTGTAGGCCGGATACCCTTCGCCTCAATGTTCGAAAGCAACCTGATATTAACAATGCATCGTTAAGATTGCTTACCTGCCGGTCACGGAAGATGGAAAACCGTTTGATTTGTATTTCTTTGAGGACATCGGGATCCCAGATGGTGATGCGTGGAGATAGACCCCAGTAGAACCTGCCAAAGCACACCTGTCACTTGCAACTGCTGTATCTTCAAAGAGCTGATCGCATAAAAGCTTCTCAGCGCTAATGTCAAATTACAGTTGCTACCATGCTACAGCATGCAAACAGCAGAGCAATCAATGCCAGCTAAAACGCACCCATGAACATTTCCGAACTTCTTTTTATTTTCCAAATCCCGAACAAAGAACTGTGAAAAAACAATTGTAAGTTTAACGATCTGAAACTGAGCGGATGAACAATAAAATACACAAAGTGTTTTTTCAAACGTCGTAACTCGTTCTCCGTCTTTCAAGACGCTTGTCATGTTTCCAATTCCGAGAACCGATGGAGGGTCGTGGGGAATACCCAAATTAGATAGCACTTGCCATCGCCGATGCATGTAATACCTGCAACAGTAGTAAGTGCAGCCAGTAAGTACAACAGTAGTAAGTGCAGCTCAGTGAACGACTGGACATTACGTTTGGACTACGACTGGTTTTATGTGACACTGTGTTGGTTTCACTGAGTGGTTTCTTACTGAAACTGGGTCGTCACAGTGACTGCGCCCAACCTGCGTTTTCATGACAAAAATGACTGAACTACGTGTTCCACTCCCACTGACTCCATATTTCGCTGTAATTCTTTTTGAAATGCTTTTCTCACGGACTGAAAAGATTTGAGGAAGCTGTGTAGTAAAAACAGTCAAATATAGTTCTATTGATAAATTTGCGACTGTTTTAGCCCTTGATCTAGTTCAACAACCGCTCATTTTTGCATAGCGCTTTCTGTAAGTATGAGAGGTAAAACTGTTTTTCATGCTGTGTGAATAAAACGTCTGCTTGCAGGAGAACAACACTGACGTCTAGCAGGGGAACAACTGGAAGTTGTTGGTAACTTTGGTAAACAGAAAGTACTTGCAAGGCAGACGTGTTTAAATTAATTTATCACGGAAAATACGCATACAACGGTTTTGTTTTCAAAATTCGTATAATTTCCTGAAGGGAACTTTTGTTTAAAAGCAGATAATTAATTAAATTTTGTTGATCTACTTGTTGATCGCAGACTCCAGGCAAATATCACTGGAGTTAGTAACAGCATACAAAAATTATGGATTCTAAGCGGTAACGCGTGAAGAGAAAACATGCCTTCATTGCGTTGTTAGTTTTATTGACCTTGGTCAGATCAGTCAAGAAAGCAGCAAAGCTATCATAGAAGTTAAATTTGGCACGATAAGCCACCGAAAAACAGAACGTCATGATTACGAACTACTACTTCAGAGAGAAACAGCGAATACTTCTCATATTTGCCTTTCGAATGCTGCTTGCGGACTGAACAGCATTTATAGAATCAAATTCGTCAATCACAAGCTCTTTTATCAACACAGGTGGTGAAAAAAGGATTGTAGTGTCCCTAAAAAATTGTCTCAACTTTTTTTGAGAAAATGTGTGCTGTCGACTGGTCGTTTGTTTTTCAGGACTTTTTAATACTAAGACAAACTGCTTGAAGGATACGTTCGTAAACGCATCGTAATCATTGCCAATGTGCTGAGAAAAATAACAAGAGTTTTCGAATTGTCACTTTGTAATTAACCTGTGGATTTTAGTAGAGTAGAACTTGCCTAATTCGTCAATTCGCTTAATTCGTTACTTTTTCGTCGGTCCCGGCACAATTCCTATCATTTGTGTATATTTCTGTTCGTCTAATTCGTCAATTTGCTCAATTCGTTACCCCTTTCTATCCCTGAGAAGCGTTTTGTTCGCCTAATACGTCATTTGCAGTTTAGCTTTTGATGTCTAAGCAGCTAGTACGTGTGGGAATTCAAACAAATTAAGGATGTTTATCTGAGAATTGTTGCACCTCGCAATTTGTTTATCGAATTTATACACGAGGCGCGAAGCGTGACCCGACTCCCCATTGAGAGAACGCGGGAAGTCTTTACAGTTTGTCAAAGATTTAAATTTTAAAAGGTGCAAGATTAAAGGGAGGAGCCCAGATAGAATTGAGGAATTAATTGTTGTATTCAACCATAACGTCATAGACTTGTATTTACAGCAAACAAGAGCACTTTGTAGCCTTTACGAGTTACTACGATAAAGTATACGAGCTTCTATGATAGTTTTCACCTGTTTTCATAATTCGTCACTTCGCTTAAATCATAACTTTTTTCTAATCCCCTTGAGGTGATGAATTAGGCAAACTCTACTGTCTCTTGCAAAGATACCTCTACATCAGCGGTGCCCACGACTTCTTGCTAAAGCGTATATTTCATCCACAAGACTTTTATCAACATCACGAAGCTCAGAATATGAAGGCATGGTATCTTACTCAACGTAAAAGCAAACCGTGCTTCTGCACAGAGTGTACACGAGAATTCTACTGCCACACTATAAAAAGCTTAACCTCAAACCTTATCAACACTAAAGTTGTTCCCAGGAGTATCCAACTTTCAATAGAAAGGACATCTAGCGGTGTAATCATGTTTTGCTTTTTGAAAAGCCTTGTGCTTGCGAACGTTTGTTCTGTTCAAAACGTAAGAACACACTGGACTGATACAAGACTGACGCTTGTTCCAAAGTAAGCGAAACAATCCCTTTGAAAATTCTGGGACTGAAAACTGCAGCAGCCTGACCTGCCAAACCACAGCACAAATGTAGCAACCTGCGTCGTCACTGCCGACTCGTGCAAGGCCAGACACCACGTCTGCCAAAAATGGCAAAGAAGACATTTTATGACAGCGCTTGCCGTCCCACACGGCTTGTGTGATCAGTTACGCCATCTTTGTTTGCTGCAATAACCACGGACGGGAGTGTCCACGGCGGTGCTTCTAAGCTAACTCACAGTGAACCTAGGTAGTTGTTGGATGACATGGCCTGCTGATGATTCCTAATAGGGTTATAGAACGGTTGAACAGAAACTGTATATACTGTAGCTCCTTTTACGGCAAAACATCTTCAAGTGTAAACAACAGTGACCTGCCATCTCAAACAGCGTGATTAATAATACGGTTTGTTTGCTTTCACAACCGACTCTAGTGGGACTTTCAACCTACGCAGTTTTAGGAACTGATAGATGTGATGCAATTGCGTCACCAGAACTCGCAGGTGGTCCTGAGATTACCGAAAAAGGTACAGTAATATTATAGGTTTTATCTGCACGTTGTTTCAAGATATGAAATACGCTGTTGAAACGCGCAGTTACTGTAGTTTGTTCATAGTCGAAGTGGTTTACTGGTCTCCACTTTTTGTTCAAAAAGGGAACACTGATAAAAAATAAAAATTAAACTCAAAGATTCTGATTTATTCAAAGGTTGAGTTGATGTTTTTTTCTGTGAATCTTGTTTTCCTAAAACGGTGACCTACCTTACTAAACTACTTTTCGAATTTAAAGTCCACACTTTTTGAAAGGCCGAAACCAGGGATCACAACTCCTAGCTAGCTGCTGCATTACCAGCGAATAAAACGTGGAATCATCTTGCTGTCACAATTATGATTACAGCAATTGTTAGCTGCAAGACATCTCGCGTCAGAAATCAAAACATGCATTAGGAGTGCTCTCGATCAGTAGGACTTCATGCAGGGGCGTAATGAAGTTAGATGGAGCCCGGGGTAAGAAGCAAGTTTGGCGCCTCCGTGTTCGAACCTAATATCGTTCGGAAGCAAATTTACTGTATTGAAAAAAGTACTTGTGACCAGGGCCGGCCTTAGCAAGTGCGGGGCCCGATTGGAAGCATTTTTGCGGAGCCCCACTTTGTGACGAGTGCAGATATTTGAGGGGACATTAAGTCACAATGGCAGAAATCGTTGATGTTATAGAGCCAGGCCTGACGGGCAATACCAAGCTAAGGGTATCTATGAGCATGCCCGCGGTTTCACCTCTCCTGCAGAGACTTCATCGGATATCTCCGTACCACCCAATAAATTCAGGAGTTGCTACATTCAAATTCAAACTCCTCTCTGGTCTGGTAACTTCCGCGGGGTACGGCAGCCAATTGGCCATGTGTTGAAACGAATCAACAACATTGTTTGAAATCATCAGCCAGCAAAAGATATAACAGCTTAGCTACAAAACATGCGTGACAACAGCACATCACAAAAAACTACAGTGCAAACTTGTGTTAAGATGCTGCACAACATTGACAATACCGAATGAAACAGATAAGTCAACTCCAAGCAAAACAATTACGGGAGAACACACAAATCAAATCCGCACACTTCAGATTATTGTAGCATGCAAGTTTACGTATGCTAGAAGTAGGCGAAGCGCGGGTCCCCTTTGGCGCCGGGCCCGATTGGAAGCAATTGGTCCAATCGGCTAAGGGCCGGCCCTGCTTGTGATTTTGTTGGCACTTTTCGGCGCTTCCCGCAGTCACTTGGCGCCCACCGCAGTGATTCGGCACTCGGGGAATTGTGCCCACCTTGCCCCACCTCGTTACGCCCCTGACTTCATGAAATTTCTGCGAAATTGAATAATTATGTCACGGCGAGGCACCAACATCAAACGGCGACCCGCTTTTGGGTCGTGCCCAGGGGTTGAAAAGCACTGCTTTAAATGCAGGAGCAAGCCGTTTGTTGGCGAAAGATGCATTGCTCTAACGTGACGCGCCGAACTGACAGTTTTTGTATTGCAAATGTGTGTCAGATTATTTAAAGGCGTTGGTTTGGTTAGTGTGTGTGCCTCAACCGCATCGTCAATAACGATTTTAACCTTGCTGTCATTGGTTGTAGAGCTGTGTTGCTGCTGGAATATGGAAAGCAGACAAATTCTGGGCCGGTGACGGATCCAGACTTTTAGGTTCCTGAGTAAAAGAATTTGAAAGGGCCGTCTAAGAGATGCAGGCTCTCAGACTACTTGAAAAATCACAGTAAATATATGACACGGGAGCTTTCAAACACTGCAAAACAGTGGGTTTTTAAATCGGTCTTTGTTCCGATCCTCATCTATGTTCATAAATCTTAGGTGATGATTGAAAGTGTATTAGCTGAAGTGCAAGCGGCAGTGGCAGGCCCGTAACCAGCTTGGAACACCAGGTGAGGCGGAGAGTTTTCTGAGAATGGGCCCAAATTTTTTAAACTTGTCCATTAGTTTTAAACTATGTCCAACACATTTTATAGTGGGGAAGCCCCCTGCGTCCCCCTAGTGACAGGCCTGGGCAGAGGTGGGATTTTTGCAAAGAGTTGACGGTGTGATACTTCGCGACAAAGTGCCCTGGTGTGAAAGGCGTAATGCTATGAATGTCGAGCCACTTCATCTTCCAGAATGTCCAAGGAAAGATTGGTGAGGGGGCTACACCCACGGGAAAGCGGACCAGAGGTCGTCCAAGGACCAGACGGAGCGAATACATGTCGGACCTTGCTTGGTCCCGTTCTGATGTGGACTCAGAAGAGCTATTAGACATTGCTGTTGACTGCGAGATATTTCAAGTCCTCCTAGGGATGATATCCCCGCGACCCTCCGCAGAAGAAAAGCGGGCATGAAGATGAATGAATAAAAAACGACTGTTTGTAAACTTTTCCTTCAAAAGGTATGCCAAACTGGAGCACCAATCGCTATTCCAAAGGAATTTTCCAATTAAACTGATTGAATACCTTTGAGATGTGTTTCATGCCTCGTTAAAAAATGGCGACAGTTTCACAGATACAAGTGAAACTACCATGCTGTGTTGCAAACAGTCCCAAAGGCACCTTCACTAAGTTCATAACACCAGTAGAAATACTTTGCTCGTGCCTATTGCTTTTTAATATATGCCCCCCAATTTTAGAACAAGAAAACATGTCTGGCATTAAATGCACAATCCTTAACAACACCTGTAAATTTTTATTATATTCCCCAAAGAGGTTAGTGTTTTTTAGCATCAGGTTACCTATTTCATCAAGACTTTTGATTCGAGGAAATTCGAACGCACGTTTTCGGTGGCGCGCACCTGCATCCAACGCCTTTATCAGCTCACTTCAAATGTCTGATGCACTTGACATGGCATAATTTTTTCATTGTGTGTCGCTACAGTGTGGTAATCAGAGTATCAGAGGTGATCGCGGATCTAGAGTGCCGGAGTCGAATCCCGCAAGATTCTGCGTTTTCTTCGGACCAGGAGTCAAAAGATTTGTGAAAAAACGGACACCGGAGTCAATTTTTATTTTTGGCAGCAGCAGAACTCTGCGTGATATTTGTTAATGCCATTTCTTAAGTACAAACTTTGCTGAATTTCGGTTGCATCGATGGTTGCCGGAGTTTGAACAGGTGCCGGATTCTCAAATTTGAAAAAGTTCTGCAGACCCCGATGCGGATTCAAAGATTTCGGAACAGGAGCGAGGTCGGATTCTGAAAATGTGACTCCGGCCACCTCTGCAGAGAATGCAGCAGTCGCTGGCGCATTTTTAGCGCTTGCTGTTCATTACCTTTTCCAACTCATATATATCAAACAGGGATATCTCGAAACTCCTAGTTATCTCTGGTATACCAATGCTACCAACCCAAATGCACTAACGCCTTTTGATGTAAATGTTGTTGACGATGAAAATGAACATTTGCTTCGAAAAGTCCACTGTTAGTTACTTAAATCATTGGCTTGTTCTTGTTTTTTTTCTCATACATACAAATAGTGCAGTGAGAAATAGATTTGCTCTGTAACTTAAACAAATTACAGTAGTTTGATTTCTGTTGTTTATTTTCAGAAATAAGTAAATGCAGAAGCTAGATAAATTGTCACAGGTACTTACTGTGTGGGAAATATTTGGAAACACAAGTGCAAAATTACGAGTGTCTTGCGAATTCTCTTCTAAGATTATGCCAGTTTGTGACCACGTTCGCTATAGCAAACAATTACTTTCCTGTGAGGCTTCGACAACACTATCACTCTCTCACTCTACACAGAACCTATAAAAAGTCCCATGTTAGTAAGTACAAGCGTTGTTACGTAATTAGGTTTTCCAAAACTGATCGAATGGTAAAGTTTTATTTCAAGCTATAAAAATTACGGTACGTGTTTTAGTAATAAACGATGAACTACTGTTTAAATTCATAAACCAAACATGTTACATGAAATTGGGTTGAAATTCCAAATTTTAAACGTTTATCGCAATTCGTTTTACAGCGAAAATACGCAATTAGTTGTGCATAATTGTGTTATTTTGGCTCTTGGGCGACTTTGGTAGATGGCGTACGCAGGAAAAATCACTTTGGCATTGTCAACGTCACACGACACTATTTTCAAGAGATGATGCTAAAAATGTGCCATTTTTAGCTGAATGTTTCTTTCTGTAAGATGTTATTTGAAACGATATTCTTATCGCAATATAAACCAAAACTTTTGCACGCAATAACAGCTGCGGCAAAAACATCGAGTCACAGGACATACGTAATGCGTCGCAAAAATACATTACACGTCACAAAATACATTACACTTCGCAAGCACTGTGTGATGCGAAACGTCGTTCCATCGCACAGCATTGAAAATGTTGCAGTGCAAACAGTGTCGGAAATAAACTGAGTTGGGACATGAGTGTTAACCATCGGTAGTGCAACGAAATTTACAATAGGCCTGTGGTAGTTGCTGGCGTCTACTTTACGGAGGGCTGCTTTCCATTCAAGGGTATCACTCTGAGATTCAGCACGTCGACTTTCGGTCTTACACTGATACGAAAGATGATATCCAATGGAGGTTTCTGCAACGATAAATGTACTTCGCTTAGTCTGTGAACTGTGAAGGCAAATTTACCGGAAGCATGGTTGTGTTGGTCGGGGAGTTTGTTTTATGTTTTTGGTTATTGTGATTCTTGCAAATATGCTGTAATATCCGTTGCCAAACCAATAAAATAATTTGTTGCACACGTCAATCTTCTTCTATTTTACTCTCGGCTGCAACATCCTGCAATTTGACATTCTCTAAAATAATCATGTCCAGGATTACGTGCACATGCGCAAGATTTGCGCAAGATTTACCTGCAACGACTTGGAACAACAATTGCATGAAATGTTTAGCGTTCATTAAGGCGTACGTTTCACGGGCCACTTCCTGGCAGGAAATCCAGTTCGATTCTATATTTGTGCCTTCATATTTTTTGCAATAACACTTAACAAAAACAATATAAAGTAGTTTGCCTCAGAAAACGCACAGTAGATCAAATCCATCGCAATGCTTTTTCACAGAAAATAATAGTCTATGGCAGATCATTTCGGTAAGAACCAAAATTGTCAACGATTCGTATGTTTCGTTTAGAGTTTTTTTATTACATGCAGGTGCAACACACTCGCTTTAACTCAATAGTGAAGCATTAAACTGCCAATAAAGCGTGGAACTACGGCTCAAAACATTTTCTATCAACGGGGCTTCTTGATTTTTTCATTCCGATGATAACCGTGGAATCAAGTACATTCCTCTGACCAGACGTCAGCGAATTTGACTTTCGGTAACCAGAAGTTGGTGCCCAATATTACAATTTTACCAAACGAGATGAAAGTCTCACCTGTTCAATGTATTGCATATCGGTGCATTTTTTTACATTCTTCTCATTTGCTGATTGCTTGCGACGAAGTGGAAAGAGCCCCAGTTACGTAATTGCCACAACGAAGACCCACCCTTTGCCAATTCATGCCCGGATCGTACGTTACGCTCGGGGTGTAGCAACATAACTAGTGTTGGAATTTTTTGTCGTGAACCAGTACGTTTTTTTGTAGCTGGACCGTTTCTTTAAACGACCTTGTTAAGAGCCATCGAGGGCTGTTATCTGACCAGATCAAAGCAAGATTGGAAGCTCTGTGTGATATGGTGTTGATCAAACAACAAATAACTCACCGGAGTGTCGTCAGCGACATCTAGTCGAAAGTTTTGCAAGATTTTGCAGATCGCCATCTTTACCTCCACCAGAGCGAATCGCATTCCAATGCAGTTACGTGGACCAGCGCCGAAGGGTTGGAAAATGATTTGGTCGATTTTGCTCATATCCTCAAACCTGGTAAAAATCAATGTATCTTCATACGTGGTTAACGGAAAACTTGAAGGGCTTTTTGCAAAAATGCAGAGATTTTCCGTTTTCAACGATTTTCTAACCTGGTGAGGCAACGTTGGTGCATGCTCCCGATGCAGGAGATTTGCAACTGAGCTTGATTGGCTGAGACAGGGTCATTCGAAAACAGTGCAAGTCCACATATTTTTCAAAACGTTTTCAAGCCGACGTTCTGATACTCGATTCTTTAAAAATTTTTTGCAGCATTCTTCAAATCAACATTTAACAAAGCTAGTAACTGTTGTATATAACCACCTATTGATTTCTTTTGCGTACATAGGAGCAAAATTTCGTTTCGTGACAAAGACATATGAGCTCACGGTTTGCACAAACTTTCAACAGTCTTCGAACGCAGTTGTGTTGTGATGTTTGAAACAAACTTAGGCTTGCGTGATTTGAGCTCCTTGAATATCACAAGTAAACGGAATTTTCATTTTGAGGAAATATGAACGTATAAGTCACAAACACACCGCTCTAAAAACATCGAGCGTTATACAAAAAAATTAGTTCGCGATTTTATTGAAGTCATCAGATCACAGTCAGATCTGCCACGAAGAGTTGTAATCATAAAGTAATTTGGAAATGTATCGCTTTGACACATCAACCGCTTGAACACATATGGCAAATGGCAATGAAAGCTGACCTGCTGCAACTACTGTAAGATAGGCTGAAAATCTGTTTTTACAGCAATGCGAGTGCGGGATGCTGCGAAGGTCCAATGGCCACTTGAGCTGCAGTGCTAACTTAAGACGAAATCGTTGATGACAGAAAAGAGACAGCCCTATCAAAGACGGTATGAGTAGAGTGTAATCACTTATCTGTTGCTATGATAATATTATTCTTTTTTGTTACAGTTCTGATTGGGAAACCAGGTTACAGATGTGCGGTATCGCACACTCAGTAGTCAGATGGGCCTGTGCTGCTTTGCCACAAGGCTACGCTTGAGATTCGTATTTTCGGTAGAGGTTCGTCAACAACGCAATGAACAATTAAACGTTCTTCATCGTAGATTTATGAATACACCTCATCATAATCCGTGACACGGGAGAGACTGATGCTTACAATATTGGAAGCCAGCAGTTGGTGGTGCGGCTGTGTACTTTGCCGTTAAGTTTAGTGTTCGTACAGCAGGTTGTTATGCAGTCAAAGCAATGGCTAGAGCTTGTGAGAGGAAACGCATGCAGTTTGGCATTTCGAAGACAAACAGCGTGTGGAGTACGCGTCGCGGTCAGAGTGGAGAAAACAGCAAACACAGAAAACCGTTTTCAGTTACCGCATATGACGACACCAAGTCAAAGATCAAGATACTCATACATTAACTCGAACATCGCTGTCACAAATCCATTAGTTACAGCGAGTAGTGCTGAAAGCTTGGGGCGCTAAAATTGGTCGGGGGCGCGGGCAGTTGCAACATCGCCCACAGTTTTGCTTTATAAAGTAACAGCATGCCCGATGACTAGAGGTTAACACTTCAAAACGCATGTAATAAAACATGTGACCGGGGAACGAATTTTTAAAAATTAACACGTGTCACGAAAACAACGCAAAAATTTTGTAATATCACAAAAAAGTCAAACAAAGACACAAAATGTGTCCCGCGGTTTTATTGTATAACGTCTTTACTCCCATACACAACACAATAGTCTTAAACGTCTCATGCTGTAATTGGAAGTTAAATCAGCTGGCCAGCATTCTTTAATCAAAAGAAACAGTGCAAGTCTTTCGCCAATGCTCAAAATCCCTGGAGGGTTAGCAAGTTGTTTTGTAAATGAGCCAAAACAGTTTTCAAAATTACAACGATAGTATAAACAAGTTAAAGCACTGTATAGGTTAAGACCAGTGCCGGATTTTCCTATAGGCTATATAGACTTAAGTCTAGGGCCTCAAGATTCAAGTGGCCCTCCAACAAACTGTGGTACGCATAGAGTCAATGGCCAGTATATGATAATTTAGATTAAACTTCGTCAAAAGTTTATGTCTTGATTATTATTCACGAAATTTAGTTTTATTCAACTTTCGTGGTGATAACGCCAGAGTCTTCCAACGAGTTTCCATGAATCTCAATATGACGGTTGGTCAAGCGGCATGCGAACTATTGCGTCGATATACTCAAAGCACGACGGCTGCGTCCTGCTTTTGCTGAATCGTACCGATTGCTACGTGTGATTCTATCAAAACAACTTGTGGCTGTTCATGTTTGAAATGCACCTGATCAGTGGCAGAAATGACGGGTGGCAGAGGTGCGAACCGCCACCCCCCTCCCAGCCAAGCTAAATGTAAAAACCGGGCCCCTACCTAGCTTGTATTTTCGTATTTACATTCTTTTGGTTTCAGTAGATTGTTTTTTGCGTTTTTCGGAGTGTTTTCCGGTGATTTCGGGTTTTTGTATAGCCGTTCAATACCGGATTTGCTATTGTTTCTCCACAATTTTCTGAGTGTTAGCCAGTGGGTTCCCTTCAGCTAAGTTTCCCCCTGGCTCAAACCTCTAGTTACGTCACTGCAACTGATCAAAGCAAGGTAAAGGTTGTATTGCAGAATGCAGATAAGAGCTATGTGTAGGGCTAGCAGCAGTATCCTACAATAAATGCATATTGTTTCTTAGGTGACTGAGCAATGCAGTAGTTTTGACAGCGTTTGTATCGCCTAAAGCTCGATTGGTATTTTTATGTGATTTTTTTCCATTTGAATTTCCTTCAGTAAAGTCATTCAGAAATCAGATTGCTACTGAGTACTTGCGCAAGTTTGTACTGCTCCCATGATAAGAAAATCAGAGAAGAACTTGAATAGCAAGCAAAATGATGAGCTTGATTGAATACTGAATAGCAAGTCACTTTGCCAACCGGTAACCGCAGAACTCTTCCCCAACGAGACAGGGAAACAGCGAAAAAAGGCAAAAGGGCGTTTGGGTCTGATGTCTTAGATTAGTTGTTCTTACTTTATGCAACCACACGAAGCCTTATTTCTTATTAGCTTGATGGTCACTAACTGCTCAGGCGAAAGGCCCTTTTCAAGATAAAAAAATTTAATGAATTAAACCAGTGGTTTTCAACTTTTTTCATGCAGGGACCCATTTTGCAACCCAATTTACCCTAACGGCTCCCTTCCGAAAATTTCCAGTCAGGCATATGTAATGCATTTATACTGGTTATGGTCGTCCGCAGAAATTTTTTCAGTGTAGAGGCAACGTCGACATTTTGCCTTTAAGTTTCAAGTTGCTGATAATGCAGTGTTTTTTAATATTTCGGGAGGGTGAAAATGCCCGGTTGCCCTTCTTCTGGTTGCGGAATCTGTTATCAAGACTTTTCAGCATCACTTTGAAACAAGAGATGCAAACGTCTGGGTTCTCGTCGAACATGGTCAATAAATATAAAACCACGCTTGTCTGCTAATTTTTCACAGTGAACTCTCATCATAAGTAAACCGAGCAATCAGTCCTGTATTTTGACATGGCTACGGACAACCTACTAGAATTAGAACACCGCACACAGGCTTTACAAAAGTGAGCGGTTGAATTAAGAAAACCCGCCACATCAAATAAAGCTTTGCACTCAGTATTCACTCGGACGTCAGAACTAAACTTTTACCATTAAGACGTAATCACACTAGCCTGCATAGACGTATTCTAACACGCCACGTATTTTCACACTACGTGAAAAGAAGGCTGCATAAGTGCAGTTTGGTACTCCGGTACATTGGTCACAATCAGTGGCGTTGCTGACGGGGGACAAGTTTGCGAACCCCCCACTGGAAAGCTAAATTAAAGAACCGGGCCCCTACTTAGCTCATACATCGGTCTTAATATTCTTTTGTTTTTCAGTAGTTTGCTGTTTTGTTGCGTTTTTCGGAAGTTTTTAGGAGTATTTTCCGGTGATTTTACATCGGGATTTGCTATCAGCTCTTACACTTTTTCTGAGTGTTGAGTAGTGGGTTCTCTACAGTCGCCAATGGGCTCCCTTCAGCTAAGTTTTGCCCCCTGGCTCGAACCTCTATTTACGCCGCTGGTCACATCGCACTAACAATGGATTTTTCAAACTGTGGAAACATTGTTACAGCATCACTCATACTTCTTTTCAAAAAGTATAAATGTATGTGGCTTACCGCTATCAGCCGTCACTGTCTTGTTGCACTGCTTGACAAGAAGTCTGCGTTCAACAGTCACATGCAAGGAAAACGCCTGCTGCCGCAACACGAAGTTAATCTTTGAAGATTTGTGGCCATGTTATTGTTACGCAATGAAGACCAACAGTAGAACAACACGTTCGCAACTTTCGCACCTGCCTTTGCAGGCAAAAGGGGGCGCATGAGTGAACTGCAAACTTATCGCTGCGTGACACCGGAACAGTGAACCTGGCGCTTGTGCAGTGTGAGTGTTATGCTGGCAAATAAACTGTCATAGCAAGAATTAAATCGATTATTCGGAAAATAAGCTGGTGATTTCAGGATTTCTAGAAATTTTTGGTCCTTATTCTCAATTTCCAGAGGGGGGAAATGCCCTTTTTGCTTCCCCTGCGGACGTCCATGGTAATGTTTACAATCGCACTCAAAACTCTATAATGTTCATAATCACTTTTGACACAATTTTAAATGATCAAGTAGGCTAACAGTTTTGTCGGGTGTTCCAATTGTTTTGGTCGCAGCAAAAAGTGGTTCAAGATACGAAAGATAAAATTCAGAAGAAATTATGATTATTTTTATCATAAGCTCTCGCGACCCCAGAAAAAAGGAAAACGACCCCCATGGGGTTGCAACCCCAGGTGGAAAACCACTGAATGAAAGGGTCGCAATGTTCCAGAACAGAATGTCCACACTAAGCATTCGGTACATTAAAAGTGGCAAACTTAGGCAAACAAATTGTAATGAATTCATAGATAACTTTGTTATGAAAAAAGCAGGGCAAAATCTTTTTAACTGTTTACTGTGTTATGTTCAGCGTTACTTGATTCGATGGTTGCAGCTTTTTGTTCCTTCATACGTATTTCAATAATGGCAGCATAAGCGAAAGTTAAACCAGTCCATTTGCCACGGTGGGCATTGGTGAGCTCAGCCCTTCTAAATTTAAATGTGAAGCACTATAAATCAGTAAAGATTTTATCAAATTTTCAGGATGTCAAGTCCCCTTGCGCAAATTTAATCCTCCTATTCAAGAATTTCTGACGACGGTTCTGGTTTTTAAACTTCACAGTTTAGTTGCGTTTGATTTTTACCTCTCTAAAAAAGTAAGAAACATGCGAATCTTGAACCTAACAGTTACAACCATTTGGATGCATTTTTCGTGACGTGTTTTGCTTGTGTGTGTGACATTTTTACATGCGTGACAAGCGAGTTGCAACGTGGTCCTCACGTTGGGCTTTAAAGTCTTTATGACGTCACACATACTATATTGGTGCAGTGTGTTTGTTTTCTTAACACAGATAACAAAAACCGATGTTAATAATCCTGTTCCCACCAGCCAAGTAGGTTTAAACAATTCCGTGCAATTTAACGCTTTTGCGTCAAAGGCAGCAACAAACGCAGTGATCGTGGACACTCCAGCAATGATTTAGAATTTTTTACTGACCGTACTTTCAAAGCTCGCAACAATGGGAGAGGGGGTCTCACAAGTGGATTAGCCTAGGGCCTCGCATCAGGTAAATCTGGCCCTGGTTAAGACAATTGCATTGAATAGACTTTTTCTTTTATTAAATCCATCACATTCAACAACAATTGCGTCCAACCGAATTTCTCCATCTTACATCGATTGCTAATACCCATCGTGGGAAGTGTGATTCACTTTTAGCACTTAAAGAAATACTGAAGCAAACAAATATTCTTTTGCGTTCAAGCAGTGGATGAAGTTGGATTTGAAGATTTTTAAATGTTAATTGAACCTTCATAAACCTGAAATAAGCATGCAGACAGAAATACAAATTACGGAATTATCGATCTCTCCAAAAAATAATTAATCGACAATTCAATGGTGATATTCAACGGACTTTCTGCAGTATATATTTCTACACCCTACTGTAGACCTTTGGTTGTCAGTTTCAGACAAATGCATTTTTAATTTGTTATGAACAACGCAGCCGTAAGAGAGATCTAGAGTTTACTGACAAAAGGTTAATCTCAACAAATTGCAAACATTGAACCAAATCTGATCGTAGCCGATTTTTGACCTGCTGCTCCTTCGAGAGCCGGGACACAAATGCAACAACTGAAGTGCGCCGGGATCCCAGTCGTTCTTTATGGGGAGAAAATATAAAACTTCCCGTGCGTTTGATGCGTTCCACTGGAAGGCGCATGAATTGGAAGCTACACAAAAAGACTTTTGAATTTGCAAAAACAAGGTGCGCAAATTTTAAAAAGATCTTAAGCTTTTCTCAGAACAGTGACAAATGGTTTAGTGTAATTTGCGAAAGACATACCGTTTGTCTTCTTATGCTAATACTGTGTCAACATTTTGTTCGCTTGTAGCAAACTTGCAATCAAGTTTTATGCTTTATGTTCAAAGGCATTTTTATCACTTCACGATTGCAGCAATGAACTAGAAAATTTTTGAAACCCAATTTTCCGCTGATTTAAAAAAGTATATTGTTGTGCTTCAGTTTGCCCGTTGTATTGCTTAACATTTTTGATAAGCCTGAAATAATCAGTAAGAGTAGTTGGCAATTCTTGCCTGTTAAATCGCTACACGAGCTGAGTTAAAAGTTGTGAAAGTCATGTAGAATTCTCCATATTTTGTTGAGGTTTGAGATTACGATGCTCCACAATGTCATTGCTTAAACACCTCGTGGCACTAGTCAGGAAAACTGATATTTGCTCTAATTGAGCACTGCTCTTACCCAGACAATCACACGAATTGCAATGACAAATTCATCAAATTATAAAACCACCACATGCGCAGCGCTAGATTGCTCATGTGGTGCTCCACTTCTATTTTCACGCCAACTTTCAAAAGATGTAATAATACCCAAAAATCTGCATAGTGAAACCCTTATGACACAAGTGCCATAATATTTGTTTTATTAGAACCTCTGCCAACTTTTCTGTTTATGCTTAAAACTTGTACGGAATTATTTGTTCGTTCTTGCTGTATTCGATTGATGAGATAGGCCGCAGTGTTTGATCTCAGCCAGTAAATCGGACTGGTTTGCTGAATTAAATTATTTCCTTAAATTTAAAAACACCACGCAAGAGAAAAGGATATAACCTCATCTTCCATGATTTTTACGCATCTTTATAACTGCATCTCACGAAGGAACGAACCTCTCGGGTTTTGAATGTAAAACAATAAGTTCACCTTTGTGGTTTAAACTCCTCCGGATCTTCCCAGTTTTCCGGATCCCTTGCCATCCCGTAAACTGGAATGTCGACGTGAATGCCTTTAGGAATTTGTATGCCATTTATTGTTACGTCTTTTTCGCAAAATCGGCTGTTTCTGCGTGTGCAGGAAAACAAAATTGTTTTTCATATGACGCCAAAAACAGTCTTCGAAGCCATAGGCAAATTTTGAACTCATCAAAAACTTTGCCATAATCAAATCAGTGCGTTCAGCCGAGATGAGAGCTATAGCTCTGACACGTGTCTTACATCTTGCAAAAAAACAGCAGCATTACACGTCTTATATAGTTTTTGTTGTTTACAGGAACATAAGAGTTTATTTTGTCATTGCATTCAAAAACGATTCGCTGGCACTACCAGCAGTACGCTGCATCCGGTGAAACACGAATTGACACAAGTGGTTGAATTCCATCTTACCCATGAAACTTACACAAGATAAGTTACCTGACAGCAGGAGGATATAGCCTCAGTGTCTCGTTGATGCACATCGTCAAGTACTTCATACTGTTAATAGCTTCGAAATTGAGACTGCCCTGTGGTACAGATGTATTCAAACGCTTAAAATCATACTATACATGTTTATCAATTTCCTGTTCGTTGCGGCCGTCGTTCAGGTGAATTACTTTAATGACGTTTCACCAAATTCAAGCAAAAAAGTATCAAAACTGCAACCAACGTCAATCAAGTTGCCGAAAACTTCCAACAGACTCATGCATGGACTTCATCAGGTATTTTTGCAGGTAACCAAGAACTCACGCAAGGTGCTACTGTTCTGGCGGATCTCATTCACTGTAAATTAATGATGGCAAGATACTACAGTAGCATCTAGATTCTAGACCATGCAAGCAAACTATTTGTCTCGAGGGCCACGCTGGACTGTATAATTTGAACGCGGAATGGATTGGGAGCAGGCGGATAACTTGCTTGTATTAACAAATACATATGATATTTGAAAAACCATCAATCGGTTTTATTATCATCATTTGGACAAAATTCAACAGGCCAAATTAAAGGGCTTGCCTGGCCATAGTTTATCTCATCCAGACCCTAGCCGTGCGAGATTGGTAGATGAACCACATGAACGTGTAAAATGTTTGAAAAAAGAAACGTTTTATTTTCGTCAACGGAGTTTTTCCACTGACACCGTCTTTTCAACGCAGCCATCATACTGTTTTGTTTTCAAATCCGTAACTTTCTAAGTACACGATCACTAAGCAATCATTACGCTTTTCTGCATATAACAACACAATAGAGGTTTAGAGCATCCCTTGGCTTTATGTCTGTGGCTTGTAAGTCAAAGAGATGCCACGTATCACAAACGGAATTGCTGTGCTACGAATTTTGTCAAAGAAAGTGTGTCTCATCAACAGCACACACTTATAGTCAACTTTAACTTCGATTTTCCATTTAGCTTTCAACTTCGCGAGATCGCCGAAAACGTTTCACCGCCGTCCTATGCACTCTTGCACGGTTCTCAAAACAAATCCTTCAGCTCATACCGTATACTGTGCATTCTTAAACAACTTACGTATTGTTCGATGGCTTCTTTCATCTCTTTTCGGATTTTTTCCTGGCAGTCTTTGTACACAGCCAGGTTGTAGGCCAGAAAATACATTGCACTTGAAGAGGTGTCATATCCGGCCATAAGCATGACAATGCTATTTCCAACGAGCTCAGTCCGGGATATACCTGCAGTTGTAAAGCCATTTCATTTGCTACCCTGCCAACCGGTGGAAATTATGAGCAGCCTTATAGTGAGAAATACGATGAATAATATATCCATTCTGACATCGCATTTCACTTTTCCGCAGACGCGAAGCCACAAGTGTGTACTCTCAATTTGTTCGATACGTGGACTATCAACTCAATGGAGTTCGACCCCTGCAAAATTTTAAGAGTATCAAAGTGATTTAGGAATGGAAGTGAAAACTCCGAAATCCAACAAAAACCTAAAATCATCAAAATCGTTAGGACAAAGTTGAAGATTTTTGAAAATTCCAGGAGAAAACTCAACGGTGTGCTCGTCAATTATACCTGTTCAACTGAAAGGAATTGGTGCTGCAGATAATCTAGAAATAGCATAGGCTAACTTGTTAAAGGTTTGTTGTCAACTGCTCTGACTGCCGGTCGTCTTTTATATTGTTACTAAGTTTTACAACCTTACCATGGACGTGTAACTTGGAACAGTAATTAAATATTTCAATACCGTTTCAGCTACCACCTAGCTAAATGACCCCTGCTGAAAAACACTTACCTGTTTAACAACAGTTACTGAAAGCATCATAAGGTTCTTCGGAAAATAAAGAAGAGCTCACGAAAGCTTTTAAAACAGGTCTATGGAAAAACACGCTTTTTTGCAGTTCAAAAACAATTTCATTTTCACTCATTTGTGAAAAGCTTCACATTGTTTTTTATATGTGCAGCGTTCACTTGCCTCGACTTCACTCACAGCACCTTAGTTTTTGCAACTTCAGAACTTTCCTACCTTTCGCAGCATCCTTCAATTTCTCCTCGCCAATCTCTGTCTCCAACATGCATTTTAACATATCCACTTTCTGAAAAAAGAGTAAATGGCATAAATAACAGCCAAAGCACTTATACTGAATGCCCCTATGCAAAAGATTCACGAATTAAGCGCCAGCATCGTCAACGCAGTGGTTTCCCCATTGCCGCTAGGGCTGCCAGATGACCGGTATTTCACCGGCTTGGCCGGTATTTCACTGCTAATTTAGCAGAGGCCGGTAAAAGGCCGGCATTTTGAAATTCAGTGCCTGAAGTTGGCATTTTGAAAATAAATAATTTGCCGTAATTCAAAGAACTTGGGGCGGCACTAGCTCAGTGGTAAAGAGTCCGCCTCTCAATTGGAGGGTTGGGTGCTCGATCCACAGCCACTGAGTGAAGTGCCGTAGCACTCCTTGGGCAAGAGTGCTCACCCGAAATCGCCCGGCAGGGGGCAAATTTCAGGCTTCGGCCTGCCGCAAACTGCCGTCACCAAAAATTCGAACCGAAAAAAAGGAACTAACGCCGATTTCTCAAATTACAATGACTCTAGTAGTGAATGTTGTCAGGACAGTTCTTTCAGCGAAGTTTATTTCCGTGCGATTTTCGCGTCACTCACACACAGAAATGTAA
>Ga0210059_1005492_pt1 | contig 20399 bp, 10 predicted proteins | sample Ectturendosymbi2_FD_188042 | JGI IMG/M metagenome (GOLD analysis project Ga0210059, IMG submission 188042) | Ecteinascidia turbinata endosymbiont from Florida, USA - Sample 2 (SPAdes) (version 2) | ecosystem: Host-associated > Tunicates > Ascidians > Unclassified | place: Key West, Florida...
TTATCAAGTATCGCTGGGCATATGTTGTTTTCCCAAAACTTTTCAGGTTGAAATGATCAACAAACTGATCAAAGTATTGTTCCCTGAAAGTTGGTGGCTCTGCGAATTCTCTTCTAATTGTTGACAGACACTGCACAGCAGCAATATATAGCAGCAAAACAATGAATGACTTCATTTCACTAATACAAGTTATATCCTGTAAAACAGAAATTTACATCAGCAGGGATTTGGTGGAGCGGGAACGCGTGGGAACGGCGTTCCCACACTTTGTTCATAGTAATCTGACTTGAAGATGTATCTTTTAACTCAGATTTCCTCTGCGCAGCTCCGGACCTGGGCGTCGGAAAGATTTTTTCCAAGAGTGCCAAAAAGATTCTTCCAGGGTTGGCCAAAAGTGGTGAAAATTCATTTTACCTACGCGAAACCAAGAAAACAACCTTTTTTACTGAAAATGTGATACGAAAATATCAAAATTCAAAATCCAAGGGGGCCTTGGCTCCCTTCCGACGCCCATGGCTCCAGACGTCGCATAAATGAACAAATAACACTTTGCAGTGTCACTTGCGTAGCACCTTAGCATAATGTGTTATTTCGGATAATGGCTAGACTTTGTGTGCTTTCCCACACTTCTTTTTTAGCACTACATCCCTGATCGGGAGCAAGCCGAAATGTTGATCATGTAAAATTGAAGATGTCTTTCGATTAGTGTTTAAGTTAGTGTGTTTGAAATTTTTAATAATTGCAAATTTTATTTGATCTTGATGTAATTAAGCGCATCTCTAAATAATCGCCGTTAATTAAATGACAATGATTTACTACCCAATTCCTTTTGTTAAGCTCGTTCAAAAAATTTTAGTTGGAAACTAGGAGCATTTTATGGTCATTTGCGGGAAAATATTTATAATTAATTTGCATAATCTGCAAATGCTGTTCATGTTGTGAATTAAATATAAATTTTCAGAATGTCTAGCTCCCCTGCACAAACATGAAGGCCCCCAATGGAAGACTTTCTAGCGGCGGTTCTGCCCAGGCCCGCAGACCCGGGGGTATTCGGGGGAAGTTACTCCCAATTGTTTTTCACGCCACCCACAAATTTTGTTGTGCTCAGAAAGATTTGTTTTAAAAATATGATAAAAACAAAAATCTTTCCTTCTGAAAATGTAATTTGCTCCCCCAAACCTTAAAATCTGGCAACGGGCCCGATTTTTCCAAAATTGTGGCTGCAATTAGAACATTTTGTTTTGAAGGCCATTCGGTCTCGAGATGTAGCATAACGTCGAAAACGTCTTTTTATAAATCACCATTAGGGGGTCCCTGTAAGCATTTTGGGGGAGGAAGAGTTGGGCTGCTACGGTGCTGACAAGAGTTGGACTGCTACGGTACCCATGCCGTTATTAAGCTTATTCATCTCGAGCTGAGTTCAAATTGCGTTGAATTCGCAATGTTCCACTTTTATCGTACTACATTGAAATTAAGGAGATGAAAGTTTTACTGAAAAACGTGCTATTTAAGTGATTTCATGCTTGTCCACCTCAGAAATCTTTTCTGCTTTGAAGCTTGTTTGCTGTTTCCTCATGGCGAAAATCTACAAATATTTCAATATGCTATTTTGACCTCTCCTTGTTAAATATAACATTTATATGGAAACATAATTTTGAGATGCCAATGTGAGGTATGGACAAATAAGATCAGGAAACACTAGTTCAGACACTCTGACAAAAATGAAAGTGTTATGAAAATTGTTAGTAGAGCAGTGAAAAATGTCGAACAAAATTGCAGACTATCTTCAGCCACAAAATGAACTTACCTTAGATAGAAACAATGTGCAACTCCCTTCACAATGAGATCTGGCAGACGGGGTTAGAGGTCATGCAGAACACTCGCTATGCCAATAATCTAATGCTCGTTTAAAAAATGCTGTTTAAAGCGGCTTCAATGTTTTCCGTCCAGTAGAGTAGTAGAAACAAAAACCCTAGGTTTTTCTGATCATTGGTAGATATAATCAAAGACTACACGGCGAATTCCGCATTGGGCACTGGGCAGTATCAAAAATAGAAGATCTTCAATTAACATCTGAGGTCAAACCCTATTATCGCGATGACATCATCACCTTCACCCTTCTTTTATTTGTAGTCCCAACGTCAAAACGTGTGCATTTTCTTGGGGCTAACAAAAGCGTTACATAATCATCCACATTAATCTGGACCGTTGCAACATTCTTGCAGACGTCATTATTTTCTTTTACTTGCCTTATCTGAACGTTTGGAGTTCAACACCAAATGCGACGTTTAATAGTTTTTGTAACACTATAATTTCACTGAACTTGGTTGAAGCAAACCAATCTATTCTGAAAACTGCTCAACGTTTGAAAATTCCTGAACACAACAACTAACTTCATCAGGAAAAGTGACCCACCACAAAATACTGCTGATTGTGCAAGCCATAACCCTGAGTCACATTCAACTCACATTTATGCTGAGCCAATGGTTTTTTAGGAGTGACACCCAAGTGTTTCACAGAAGTCGGTTCCAGGGCCGGATTTAGACATGTGGATGTGACACGATTTGACCTGCGAGGCTACTCATAAAACCACAGTTACCATTTGCAGAAACAAAGAGCAGTGTCAAGAACACATAATAGCGACAACAACAAGAAGGCTCGCTCAACAGTCGCCGTGAAATACAAACGCCAACTGCCCTGAGCTGTCGTGGCAGCAGTCAGTCAACGTTTTGCGATAAGCAAATAGGCGGCGAAGCAACAACACAGGAATCTCCGCAATCACCCCCATTCAAATTGAAGCGACATTAAAACCATACCGATCAGGGGTTTGCATCTACGGGTAGACCGGCAAGGCCGGTTCACTGTCACTGTCACTGGCAATGTCCTCTGGAACAGAGCTTTCGTCATTTTGTCCTTCGCCTCGTACATCGTCAGCTTCGTCCGCTGCTACATCTCCCATGACGTCACCGCCCACACCGTCAGATTCTAGGAGGGAGGAGTCAAGTGTTTCGTAGGTCCGTGCTGTCGTTGTGAGCGGGAGGGCACGGAGCCAGATCAGAAGTAGAGACTGTGCTTTCTCTACCATCCGGTAAGCGCACAACAGAATAAGTGGGATTCCCTTCCACAAGCTCCACTGGATCGCAAAAGGGTCGCCCTTATTTCGCACATGTCGACGCAGTGACACAGTTCCGGGTGTCAATAGCCATGAAGGAAGCGCCACACCATTAATGGATCTTCGAGGAAAATGAAAGCCTTTTGTGAGGGGTTTCAGTAGTAGTCAGACAGACCAGCGATCGGACGGCGTGAAGCGCCTCGGCCAACACCTCCTCCCATCTGTCTTCGGGAAGAACACGTCCGTGCAACAACAATTTATTGGTGCGCCAAATGGTTTGGTTGAACCGTTCGCACTGGCTGTTCCCAGTAGGGGGTAGGCGGTGGACGTGCTGAAAGAAATGTCGCGAGCGGAGAGATATGACCGCGTCTCCTGACTGACAAAGGTGAACCCCGATCGCTGTGGACGCAGCTAGGAAAAACAAAGACCCAAAACAAAGATGACAGACACGCAGTTACAGTACTCGACTTCATATTTTTGCAAGCAAAAACAAAAGGGAAACGCGAATATTCGTCTACGGCAACCAGAAGGTAGGGGCATGCTCCCCTAACCGGACCTTTTTCGAGACTGAGACGGTCCCACGGTCGTAAAGCCTTTATCAGAGTCTGAACAGGCGACTTGAAGAAACGCGGCTTCATTTCAGTGCACGTGCGGCACGATCCACAAACGGTTTGTCTCCTTGCTGGAGTAAGGCAATTTACGTTGTCGTACAAAGTGGTAAAGCCGAGCGAAACCAGGATGGCCGAGTGATTCATGCAATTGGCGAAGAGACATACGAGGTGCAAGGGCACACGAACGAGATAATGCATCCTGTACAACTTTATAGACACCGGGTTTATGGCGGATGTCATAATGCAGTTGACTCAGTTCCAAACGCCACGAAATAATTTTAGCATTTTTATTTTTACCACGGTTCGTTTGCGAGAACATGAACGAGACAGCTTCCTGATCAGTAACTACTGTGAAATGGCGTCCCCTAAGAAAATGCAACCATTTACGCACTGCCTCAATTATATAGCAGTGGCTTCCTTTTCGACAGCGGAATACCGCTTTTCAGAAGCAGAAAGAGTTCGCGACACAAACGCAACGGGACGACTATCTTACGACAACACAGCAGCCAACGCCAAGTCAGACGCATCCGTCTCGACTTCGAAGGGTACGCCGTCCTGAATGGAGCCTAGGCTAGCGTTACATAGATCGTTTTTCAACGTTTCAAATGCAACCACAGCTTCGTTGCTGAGCGGAAAGGCATTGCAGTGCAAGAGGGAACCTGCTTTCTTGGAGACGTTAGGTATCCATTTGGCGTAATAAGAAAACAGACCAGACACTCGTTTCAGCTCTTTTGCACAGGTCGGTTCAGGCAGGTCTAGCAGAGCTTGCAGACGTTTAGGGTCAGGCTTGATTTGTTTGTAGGCTACCAGGTAACCAAGCGTTTCCAGTTCAGTTACACGAAATTGATTTTTCTTCATTAATGATTAGATCACACTCAGCAGCGGCGTCGAGGAGACATTTTAAATTTATGTCATGCTCTTCAATAGTTTCGCCAGTAACAGTCAAGTCGTCAAGGTAAGCGTAGACTTTCTTTAGACGGTGCCTTTCAATAAATTCGTCTATGCAGCGTTGGAAGGCAGAAACGCCGTTGGTAACACCAACCGGCAAGCGTTTGTACTGAAAAAGCTGACCATCAGCTTCAAAGGCGGTGTAGCGCCGTTCCTCAGCTTACAGGGGCACTTGGTGATACGCCAGTCGAAGGTCAACAGAGCTGAAGTACTTGTCTCGCGCTATTCCAAGTCTTCTATGTTAGGAAGCGGGTATGCGTCGAGTAAGGTAAAGCGGTTAATAGTAATAGAATAGTCTACGACCAACCTTTTCTTTTCACCTTGTTTCACAACAAGAACTTGCGCTCTCCAGGGAGACCTGGCTGGTTCGATAATATCTGCATCCAATAGTCGCTGCACTTCAGATCTGATGAACTTCGTATCTTCCGAGCTATATCGCCGAGAGGGACCATCTATGGGTTTGCAATCAGGGAGAAGGAATTCAAATAACCGTGGATGTTACAAATCAGCAGCAGCGACAGCTGGGCGACCAGCATCAGGGGATTCGGCTGAAGTAGCTATCGTTAAGGCCTCTTTATGTCCGTTCATCATGAACGTAACGGAAGAGTGTTGTGTAAGAAACGTTTGACCAACTATGACGTCAGCACAAAGGTTCTTCAAGACTATGAAATTAGATGACGGGTAGGTGCGGTCAAGAAGATTTAAATCCGCCGTGGTCTTTCCAAAGGTTAACAGAAATTTCTGACGAAGTCATTCCGATTGAGGACCTGTCTCCATCCACAGGTAAGTTCAATCGATCGCAAACACCAAAGTCAACGAAGTTTTCAGACGCGCCAGAGTCAATGAGAACCTGCACAGCTGAGTCATCCAACGTCCCAGGTACGACGGCAGATCCTAAACTTGATGGAGCCGAAGCAAGGAAAGTTCGGTGCACAGACGGGACAGGCGCAGTGATAGCAGCCGAAGCAACATCATTTGATGAATCTTTAGACCGACAGATTCGAGCGAAATGACCGTTTTCCACAAATATGACAGGACACATTGCGGGCAGGACACAGCGATCGCTTTCGGTGAGTGTCTATACCACAGAAGAAGCACGATACAGCTTTACCAACTGTAGAAGATGATCTCCTCGTAGAGGCGGCAGCATCAGAAGTTTTAGCAGTCGAGTTAGATGTCACCGTGGACAACGATTGATGAGGGACAAGGGGGCCCATGCAGCTAGAGAAGCGATGAGCTCTGTCAAGGTTATAAAAAATTCTAAATCATTACTAGAGTGTCCCACGATCACTGCGCTTGTTGCTGCCTTCGACGCAAAAGCGTTCAATGACACGGAATTGTTGAAATCGTACTTGGCTGACGGGAACAGGATTATAAATTTTTGCAGAAAAACCAACCGGAAATGTCATGGTTAAATATTTGACACAACACATGGCCTACGGTTTTATATGTTGCACATCTGATTTTTCTTATCTATGCTAAAAAAAACAAGCACCTTGCATATATGTGTGGCTGCATAAAGACGTAAAGCAAAACGTGTGGACCACGTTGCGACTCGCTTACCACGGATGTAACAATAACAATCTCACACACACGAGCAAAACACGTCAAGTAAAACGCACCCAAATAGTTGCAACTGCTAGGTTCACGATTCGCGTTTGTTACTTTTTCATACTGCTAAGAATCGAACGCAAGTCGCAACGAAACGGTTGCGCGAAAGCATGTGAGATTTAAACCAGAACCGTCGCCAGGAAGTTTTCATTATAGGGGGCTTTACATTTGCGCATGGGGACTTGACATTGTGAAAATTTGATAAAATCTCCACTGATTACAGTGTTTCATATTGCAAATTGGAGGGAATGTTCCCCGTGGCGACGGGAGTGTTTTGAACTTTCCTTATGCTGACATTATTGAAAAACGTACAAAATGCTACAATCACCGAATCAAGTCAGACTGAACAGAGCACAGTAAACAATTAAAAAAGATTTTTGTCCTGGCCTTCTTCATAACAAAATCATCTACGAATTCATTAAAATTTGTTTGCCCAAGTTTGTCACTCATAATTCACCGATTGCTTAGTGTGGGCAACCTCTCTTGAACATTGCGACACTTTAATTCTTTTGAATCTTGAAAAAATTATCCTCCTGAGCAGTTGCTGCAGTAACCACCAAGCTAAAAAATAAGGGCCCGCAGGTTTGGACAAACTAAGAACCACTACTCTAAGGCCTCAGGCCCAAACACGCTTTTGTCATTTTCTAGGTGTTACCCTTTGCTTTGTCTTCTTGAGGTAAGAGTTCTGTGGATGCCTGTTAGCAAAATGACTTTTGCTTGCTGTTCAAGCTCATTAAGATCTCTGATTTGCTTAACATGGGAGCAGTACAAGCTTGCGCAAGTACTCAACAGCAATTTGATTTCTGAATGACTTTGTCAAAGAAAACTTAAATGGAAAAATCACGTCTAAAAACATCAAACGAGCTTTACGTAATAGAAACGCTAACAAAACTGCAGTATTGTTCAGAAGTAGCAACTATGTTTTTATTGTAGAACAATGCTTCTAGCCCTACACAACGTGTAGGGTGTAGTACACATAGCTCCTATCTGCAGTGCAACTTTTAAGCTTTGATCAGGTGTCTTTCAAACACGAACAGTCACAAGTTCTTTCGCCTGATGCACACGTAACAATCGGTACGATTCAGCAAATACAGGACGCAGCCAAAGGGCATTGAGTATATCGACACAATAGTCGGCATGCGGCTTGACAACGGTCATATTGAGATTCATGGAATTTCTCTGGAAGACCCTGGCGTTATCAACAAGGAAAATCGGAATAGGTGAAAAAAAGTCAATTTCACGAATAATTAGGGCAGAAAATTTTGACGAATAATTGTCGAACTGATTATATGCCAGCAATGGTCTCCATGCGTACCACAGTTTGCTGGAGGCCCCCTTGGATCTTGAGGCCCTAGGCTTAAGCCTATATAGCCTATAGGTAAATCCGGCCCTGGTAATAGAACATAATGGGAAAACATCAAAGTAAACTGAGGGCCGGATCAGCCATGATACCGAAAGAGAGAGAGATACGATGCTTGGCTTAGTACGTTTCTAGATGTTTTTTTGGGGGGAGATTTTCCACACAGAGCTTTCGCAACTGAAACCCGGTGGAGCTGTACAGAAAAAGTATTTGGTTTTTCAATATTGAAAAATGCGACGTGCAAGTTTAAAGATTTTATGTAAAATCACCTTCCAAAGTTGTTTTGAAGATTGTACACTTGGTCGTTGAAAAGGCTTGTTGGCAAATTTGTTTTCTAGATGTTTTCACATCATTTTCACACTTTACTTGCATCTCCTCTCTGCTTGACATGCAACAAAGGCAACACTAATAGTTTCGGTAAAAGGTTCCCGGAAGTTTTAATCACAGAGAATTTCTTCTGGAGTCAATATTTATTGTCTAGAACAGTGGTTCTCAAACTTTTTGTCGCCGCGGACCCCTTTCACTGCACCCAAAACCGCTTCGGACCTCTTAGTTTTGTCAACGATTTTTTAATTGCTGTTTTGATAAATTACGTTTGGTCGTTTCTCAGCGTGTGCCCCCCAAGAAGCAAATTTCACGTTTCGGCCTGCCGCTAATTGCCGTTACCAAAATGAAATAAAAAAAGTCAGTCGACTTGCAAAATGAACACGTCAGGCCAGTCCCGTCGCCACAGGGGGACTTTGGTGAGCTTAGCCCCCCAAACAAAGCTCCAAGACCCCCTAATTGAAATACGAAACACTATAAAATAGTAGAACTTTTGTCAACTTTGAATACCAAGCCCCCACTGCACGAACGTAAAGCCCCTTATTGACGACTTTCTGGCGACGGTTCTGTGTCAGACTACAACTGTGGTGCGATTAAGCTGAATACTGGGCCAAAATGAGCGTATTTTCTTGATTGGATTTTGGTTTACGAACCCATTAAACCACATTCATGGATCCCTATGGGGTTCACGGACCTCAGGTTAAAACCACTGATCTAGGACATCTTTTTGTTATCAAGTGTCACTTGAATTCTGCTTGTGATGTACGTATTACCAGCTTGTCGAACCCACAAGTTGCTCTACAAGAACATTTCAACTACCGCTTTATCTATTTGCTAGCGGTAATTGAAATGTTCTTATTTGTTCATTCATCTATATTTTTGAGTGATGACAACTGGCGGCAGACTGAATTTGCGTTTGGTCTGGGACGGTTGAGGTGAATGCTCTCACCCAAAGGGAGTTGTGGAGAATTGTAGAGTGGTCGTGAATCGAACACACATCCTTTTCATTGAGGGCGAAAACCTTTTTGACTGCTCAAAACGTTTTATTCACAGGTTTCGCTTTTCCATTAATTCGATCCATATAAGCGGTACTTCCTAATCTCAGGGCTTAGTTTTTGCACACAAACGTTCACCTCCAAGGGGATCGTGGAAGTTATGAGCATACCCGAATCACCTTTTTTCAGTTGCTGCTCACTGCATCTACTCTGTTCATTTCAACTCTTGATGAAAAATAGACTTGATGGAGTATTGCTAACGCATCCATTTCTGAATTTAATTTATCATTTTGGCTGCTCAAGTATTTTTACTCCAAGCTGGTCTCTTTCCAGCTTGCAACGACGGCTTGGCAACAATTTATTTGTATGTTAACTTATACAACAACTTGTGCCAAAATTCAAGCTGATCCTTTGTTTTATTGCTGTTAGAGAAAGCTGTGAACAATATTACTTACCAAGGTTACGTAACATATACTGCCCACGCCATCATCAGGACAGTCAATGCTTTCAAGGATTCTCCTCAACATACTAACCCTGGGAATCGGAAAGTTATGGTTCTGATGACAGATGGAAAGTGAGTGAATACTTTCTTTTTACGACAGTAAACGCTCAATGAATCCAGCACCAACAGAGCCAAGTTTTATCAAAACTATCCACAAAGCTTCAGTTTGAAAGGACAAAACAGCCAGAACAGTATCATTATATTCGCTGTCTACTGCCTTTCGGAGTGTTACGAGTGCTTTACGGCGTCCATCTCCGCTTGCTTGCACTGCGGGCCACGCGGCCGCGGCTACTTTCACAGTGATTGCTGCATTGGTGGCGAGTCATTCCACCGCGCATGAACCTTTTCCTTACAGCCACAGATTAACACTGCTTGCTTTGTTGCAAATTCGGGCTTCTGTGTCCTCCGAGTCTGCCGAGGGGTGTTCGGCGCGTAGCGACTTTGCCTTACCCTTGTTTAACCGCTCCAAGCGGTTCATCTGGTTACTAATATTTTGGCTGCCCCACCATTTGTAAAGTAGCTGCAATTTTTGCGAATTTCCATGTGTGGGTCGTGACCGGGCCCTGACTGGCCTTTTTGGCAATTCGCTTAAAACCCTTCAAGACCCACGGCTAACACGTTTTTGCCCAAGCTTTGCAACGCCATCACTCGCCAGCCGATTCAGCTAGAGAGCTGTTCAAACCATACGGAGTCAGCACGTCCTCTGGTTGAGATTGAAAAAAATTTTTTTCATTTTGTGTTTAGGGTTCTCTGTGGGGGACGTCACAAGTGGGTGTGTTTTTGCGTTTTTTGGCCCACTTTTCCCGACCCTTGACGCCAATCCAATCAGCGAAATGTTTGGTTTAAGTTTATTTTGGAAACTAGACTATCATCCGAATCATTAGAGTTCTTGATTGGCTTGCTAGCATATCTGAAGCCAAAATTATGGCCCAAAAAAGGAAAATTGGTGATAAATTGCACTCCCACAAACGCTAACACTGGGTGTATTACACCCCAGCTACAACTGGCCATAACTCGTTGTCAGATTATGCTGGAGAGCTGTTCAAGCCCTCTAAAGACTAGTGAAATCTTGTAGTACAAACTGAAAAAAAATTTAAGCTACGGATGTCTTTTTTGTTTATGTTTACATAAGGGGAGGATGTATGCTTATTATGCATATTTGTTTACATTTGGATGACATCATCACTCCCTGGGATACGACCAATAGAGCCGAATTTGTGGTTCAAAGTTTTTTTGGATTCTATGCTGTAATAGGAGCCTTTAGAGGGTTTGATTGACTTTCTAGCGTTTCTGGTTGAAAAGTTATGGCAAAATAACCGAGTATTAATTAGGGAACCTCCAGGGAATTCTCCCAGGTTTTTGTAAACATTTTGTTTTTTTTGGCCCTAACTTTGAAACCAAAAACGCTAGAAAGTCGATCAAGGCCTCTAAAGACTCGTATTATAGCCTAGAATCCAATAAAACTTTGAGTCACTATGTCGGCTCGATCGAATCGGCAATGACGTCATCAAAAGAAAGGCAAAACATACGCCACTCATGTAATCAACCAAAAACCCCAAGTCCAAAACTTAAATTTTTTTTTCGTTCTAAACTACAAGGCTTCACGAGTCTTCGAATAACTCTCTGACTCAATCTGCTGTCGAGTTATGGCTGGTCAAATTTGGCCTGAAATAGCTAATGTCACCTTTTGTGAAACTTTTTGATTTTTGCCAAAAACTGTTTTTTAGCCAAAATTTAGATTCCAGATGTGCCAGAAAGTCATTTAAGGGCCCTAAAGTCTCGGATGATAGCCTGGATTCTAAACAAACCCTGAGCCAAAAAATTGGCTCATTGGATTGGCGCCCAGAGCCTGGTAAAATTCGCAAAAAAAGCAAAAACCCCATTTGTGACGTCCTCACAGAGAACTCCAAACCAAAAACAAAAAACTTTTTTTTTCAATCTCAACTAAACGACGTGCTGAATCCGTTGAGGGTTTGAACAGCTCTCTAGCTGAATCGGCTGGCGAGTTATGGAGTTTCAAAGCTTGGTCAAAAAAGTGGCCGATGTGGGCTTTAAAGGGATCTCACGCTGAGTTGAGTAACAATCTAATTTCCTCCGTCGTCGTCTTGTGTCTGCAAACCGGAAGTCGGGAGAGCGTGCGTCATTTCCTTGTATCATAACGGCTGCGACAAAGCAGTTGTTTTTCTGTTTGGCCTTGCCTAATGCGCCATAAATTCACTGCTGCTTCACTTCTCGTTTTTAGTGACATTTCGCCCCTCATACGCGAAGACCAAATTCTGCTAATCGTAACACCAAGCTCTCTGATTACAAAAGACCAAATATCTGAGCTGTGATGACCACGTCCCTTGGGACGTAAATTTATTTCGTTCGTTGCTAAATGTTAGCACACACTAAAGCTTCGGCTCGATCGAATCGGCGATGCAATTTCGCTGTTGTACCTTCGGCGATGCAAGTTAGCTGTTGTGCCTTCGAGTTCGTTCTTATCTATTGATAATAGTCGCAGCCAATTGCAGTCATGCGCGTGAGATGCGTGTTTATAGTACGAGGTTGGACAGGACACAAGCACCGTTTTTCACGTCTTCGGTGTGACCCCACCGGGAATCGAACCCGACCTATCAAAGTCAGGGCGAGCCCAATTTGCTATATCATTTCCCGGGTCTAAACTCTTTGTGAAAACGTAAAACACGTTGCCACTTAGTTAATTGTGCATTGGACTTTTTCAGGTCCTCAGACAGCAAATATCTTCCAGACTCAGCTAACTATGCTCGGTCTGTGGGAATCACTTCATATGCAGTTGGAGTTGCAAAGTGCAACAAGAATGAACTGCATGTAGAAAAGTGGAGACTATTCACAGATAGGAACGTTTTGAGTCCTTGCTTTTGACTGCAGTAGGAAAGTAATGACATTTATGTGAAATGTTCTTTTCTTTGCTGGTGTAAATCCAACCTTTATGAAATGCAACTTAATCAAAATCATTATGAGAAATAAAAAGTGGTTGTCGCAAGGTTCGCTTGGTTTTATTAACCTGTTGTCGAGAAATTCGTTCGTAAATAAAAACTAAATCAGAAAAAATTCCAAAGATATAAATATCAACTTAAACGAGGGATTATTTTGTCTATTTTCTTTAATTTCTTCCAAGGTATACGTTTAATTTTAGTACTTTCTAATGCTTTCTAAGCGCTTTCCTTTCAATTTTTTAATTCTACTACAAAGCGTGGATTATTTTGTAACGACTGTCTTAACGTGAAATATATGGCACCATACATTTAAAAGCAAAATCTAACTTTTCCAAAGTTACACCTTAGCAGTTAGCGACTCATGTTTCGACTAACCAGTTTTCTTGAAATTGATTTTATTGGTGTCAGCCGATAAAAATCTGCAACAAAGAAAAATATGAGTTATTGAGAAAGTAAAACTCCAAAAAGTTGAATAATTCGGCAGTTTGTGAACAAAACTTAAAAAACGTTTTCGCAGATATGGCTAAATGATCCATTAAACGATGCACAATGACAACATTTTGCTGAAAGTATTACCAGTTTCGAGGAAAAGCTTTTTAGCTTTACTTTCAGGCGCCTCCGGAGCTTCTCCAAAAGAAAGTCATTTCATGTCATTCGTTTTGTTCCACAAAACCTCATATACACTTTGTACGTGCGTACGCTCACATCGGTCTGAGCGAAACTGCGTGTCACTGCCTGTGTCTGAGTGTAATCAATAAGAAAGCACTCTTTAAGCTGCATTTGTAGAAGCATGCAGACAAACATTTTCTTTTTAATTGAGTGCCTGGGTGCCTTTATAAAAAGCATAACCGTAAGTCGTTTCCCTTAGAAGTATAGCTTCCTTTGGAACTCATTTTTACCCAACATGGCGCAGTCCTCCATGGATGCAACATCTTAAAGTTTTGTCTGTCGATTGATATGATTGAAAGTCAAAGCCGAATAGACACATGAAATCGGTACACCCGCACGCTCGTATTTATGTGCATAAATTTTCCGGCTCGTAGTGTCTGCACATGCGAAACGTATATGAACATGCGTGTAACGTGTATTAGCACACATGAAATGTTAGCTGCACGTCTCAGAAAACATGTTGAACCCGAAAGCTTTGTTCAGATCATAGCGATTGGAAATCAGGGAAATATGGAGAATGTTCTGGAACTGGATAGTTTCGACAAACTTGATAGTATCGTATCAACGTTGCAAAAACCCATTGCAGCTCCGTTGGAAGGTTAGTAAACGCAAACAAACACTATATACATTATCCCACTTGCCCTATTTGGCTGCTTGTATTTAATCAGACACAGTGGCGTAGTAACGGGCGGCACGTTGTTGATTAAAAATTTGTTTTCGAAAGAAGTTTGAAGGTTGTAACTCCTCTTTTTTATTTTTAAACCAAGTTTTGAAAGTTTTAAAGTTCTATTTTTTTCAGTTTTTGTCTTTAGAAGCCCTAGACTGGAAAGCTAGCCTAGAAAAAACAAGAAATGTAGATGTGGAGTTAGCAAATTGATGAAATGGTTACTCAGAAATCTAGGTAAAATCCAATGTGCTGAATACCTCTGTGTTATTCTTGAAATAGGGATTTTTAACACACTTACTTGGAGGCAATTGTGCCGCAGTCTCTACACTTTTTTGTACCAGACAAGTTTTTCCCCATCCCAGTAAAAAGTTATTTGAACAAAGGAAAAATATGGCCTTTGGTCGCAGACCAGCAACCATTGCTGGTCCGTTAGTTCGAGGTTCATGGTGCCCCTTCTCCCCAAATCTGATAAAAAAATTAAATCACAGTAGTCAAGGTTATCTTAATCCTCTTTCTCCTATCGTTCGCATCTTAGCAACACCCCAATGGCATATCATGACATCACCTGACACTTAGGCTTTGGCTACTAACGCTTCTTGGTACGTCTCACGCCTTTTTAATGTTTAGTGGGATATTTTCAATAAGTGCCACAAGCTATAGCGTAGTCCAGTATGTTCCAAATACAGGCCCGCGGACCGCATGTGACCCGCTACAGCGTTTTCTGTGGCCCGCGGAAGCATTCAGGAAAAACCTTTTAATCTGAACTTTGTTGAAAAGCGTGTGAGATTACATTTGTCTCACTGAATTGCTTGCGCTGGATAAAGTGCATTTGCATAAGAAATATGAGTAATACCTTTTCTGTGTACCATTATTGTTTTTGTTTTATTTATTTCGTACAAGAATCATGAGTAATGTTTTCCGGATGTTGTCCTCTTGTTCGCAATCAAAGAATCATCCCGAAAGGCAATATCTACTGTACCTTCTTAGTCTGAATTGTTTAATATAATACGACTATCTGTTATGCCATGTTCATAATTAAATGCTCGTATGTGCGTATTTGTAGTTTACTTTTTTATGTGTTTTAATATAGCTTATTAGTTCGTGAATAAGTTGCTGCAGCGGTCCAGTTTTTGTTGCAGAATATCAAAGACACCTGCAGAAGAAGCAGATAAATTCTCTGACGCAGATTATCTCCAAAAACGAACTTCTCAATCTCCATGGAATTTACATCACGGCCATAATCAAAACTATCTTTGTAATGGGTGTGCGTGGATCAAGAAAGGGTTATGGCAACCCGAAGAGGATTTCTTTTTTGTCGGATTTTTCCCCCCTAGAAAATTTTTCGCGCCTCCTGAAAAATGTGTTGGACATAGTTTAATAGTATTGGCATAGTTTTAAAAATTTGGGACCCTCTTAGAAAACTCTTCGACCCCCCTGGTGTCGCAAGCTGGTTACGGGCCTGTAACTGAGAACACTGTTGTTGTCCTAAACAATCCCTTTTATCTACAAAATGTATTTAAAAGGTATACCCTAGAGCAGTGGTTCCCAAACTGGGGATAAATTACCCCTCGGGGTAATATGCGATTCTGTCGGGAGGTAATGCGGAACCAAAACCACAATGTTGTTCTATAAAAAACACTCTGTTTCGCGCCTACTGCATGCGAATGTTTGCTTGCCAATTGTGGAGCAAACACACAGAATAGTATGAGGCACTTACGTGTTGGGAATAATACTGCCTACCGAATTATGCATTACATACCCAGAAATGTCAGTCTTCGCCCATACCAGGTTAGCCAATATGTCAGCACCTTTGATGCCCTGCTGAGAAACAATTTGTATCGATTTTTTATACAATCCCCATCTTCATCCAACTTTTTTATCCAATCGCTTCAAATGTCTGATGCTTTTACAAATCTTCATTTTTCCTCAACTATTCAACACTACCCTGTGATGGCGACCAACTGCAATAGTTGTTGGCGCGTTGTTTCATTGTTCGCGTCTCATCAGTGCTGCTTTTGTGTAGTAACAAAAATTCTGAGTACATGTGCAAACCGAGCACACATAAATTAGAAATATAACTGGTAAAAAGCTACTTGCCAAATCCTGCTTTCAAATTCAGGAAAATTAATTGGCTGTCGATCTCGTTGATAATGGCGTTGCAAAGCACTTGAAACCTTGATCGAAACGGTTTGCATGCCTCTGTGCGCTCATGTGCACACCCATTTGATTTATTTTTCACTTTTTTTCTCCGTTAACTGTCTACCTCGAAGTGTTGATTTTAGAATGCCTTTATTTCTCTCACACGACTGGATACTTGCATTATGGTAGGTGAATGACGCTACAGTTGGGGCGCTGTTAGTGTTGTGCTCCTATCAGTGTTGGTCGTTTCCAAACACCGATTCTGTAACGCGTTCTGGCTAAACATTTTTGTGCTCTTGTGTTGTATGATTGCGTCTGTGATATGGACCACGAGTCTGTAATAAAATTATTAATATTATTATTATATTAGCGATCACTGCGGAATACTGAAAATAATAAGACTAATAATCGTTACCTTGATTTGGGTAAAGGCTAGAACAGGTTTGGGAACAACTGCCTTGGAGCATGCTGCGCAATAGTGTTTGACACTGTTTTGACTGCCCTTAGATTCAGAAAAAGCAATCCCTAATACGTATTCCCGACCTGGTTAGAATTAGAATGGTTCTTCTTACACTTGAAGTGACAATCAAAGTCCTACAATTGTAGTCTAATAAATCGATAAATTACGATCACGTTTCCAGACGAAGCTTGTGCAGTTACATGCACATGGAAAACATATTCATTGCTGAAACAACAATTTAAAAAAAGAACATGAATGAAAGACATTTGCTATGACATTTATTCCCATTTCAGGTAGCTTTGCTGGCTATCGTGAAAACCGATCTCATAATCGCATGATAGATTCACACTGGGCCTAAAAAGATATTTCCATTGCAGGAATGTTGCAGAGAATTTTTGCAACATTCCTGCATAGTGCAGTTCTAAGAAAATGTAGGTACGAATATCACATACTGGACCATCCATTTATCTCTTGGCGGAAATACATCAAGGCTTCAGTTGCACTGTCATCATTGTGTTGTCGTTTTCGCACTCCACGTCTCCTTTGAAGACCTTATGCTCAACGCAAGGTATAGTATGTTTCGCTTGCTCTTCCATCTCAATAAAATCATTGTGAACCGGTGCGACAGACTCGTATTCAGACGTCTTACAGGAGTGGCCGAACAAAGCCCGGCGAGTCTGATTGGCGCAAGAGTCAGCACTCGCTTGAGACGATGCAGCACAGGCACGAAGGACTTCAAATTGTGCGTATCCATTTCATTCATTTTTCGTATTTTGTGATCGGTTGCACTAACCACATTATAAACATACAGAACAGAAGTAGTTCCACCCAGCTTTTTTCAAAAAGGTCCAAAAGCTTATGTTAAATCGATGGAAAAATATTTTACGGCATTTCAATGGGATTTTGTAAAATTTTTGAAACGATGAGCCACCCTCGCCACCAGAGCGCTGTGCGTAAGTCTATCTCAGCCCAATAGTAAACCATACCTTGGGTGTGTAAGCTACGTATCCGCCGCGTTACCGTCCTGTACTCAACGCTAAGGATACCATTGGATTTAACATTAGAATACGCAAATGTGCTCCACAAGTACACGAATTTTTTTGTCTTTAAAATGAATTTTTAACGTAAAACGTGTGCTCATGATTATTTTTAACGTAAAAACTGTGCTCATTATTACAGTCTACGGGTACTTGATAGACAAAACATTGCCCAAAGGGTACATCACTTCGAAAAGGTTGACAAGCAATGGTGCAGACAATAACGATGTGCTGTGCGAGAAACAGAAACCTTTTTCATTCCCAGCTTGGCAGCTTCGCTGACACGTATTCATATGTTTCGTTTTGAAACAAAGTTTAATTTTTGTAGTTAAGAAGCCAATCACATACCGTGATTGGAAAGATGCATATTCGAGCAAAGCAAGCAATTTCATTAAAGTTGGGGAGGGCGACAAGAATTGTGCTGTACACGCGGTATGTTCTGTGTCACATACAAAAAATAGCACGATTATGCACCTCACACATTTGCATTTGGCAATATCATCAATTCTACACCAAGATCACGATACCAACAGTAGTATGTCCAAAGTCACGAACACACTGTAGTAACAGTGGGCAATAAACTTTAAAAATGGCTTTCGTACAATTTAAAACAGCAGATGAAAAACTTCAAAACAGAACCGACTATCTGAATAACTTATCTTCGGTTTAGTAGTAACGTCATCCAGAAGCGATTCTCAACAAGTCAATGACAACTTTTGTTATTTACTGAGTATCAACAACCAACGTCGCCAAAGATGCCCGGGACGCTTTTTGACATCAGAGCAGGGTTGGTAATTGGCCTTTTTGCGGCCGCATCTTGTGAAAATTTGGTCGTTTTCAGAAGTGGGTTGGCCGCAAATTTTGTGTTTGATACTTTGGCCGTTATGAGTACTTTTAGAAATTTGGCCGAATTTGCATGTGGTGCCACATTCTGGTATTTAAACACTACAAACGTCTCCATGAGCACTCATTAAAACGTTTCCTTTCCAGACAGAATTACCCGGATTAATATTCAGGCCCGTAACCAACATGGGACACCGGGGAGGGGGGGGCGAAGAGTTTTCTGCAGGGGGCCCAAATTTTTTAAACTAAGTCCAACACATTTTTCCAGGGAGGACGAAATCCCCTGAACCCCATAGTTACGGGCCTGTTAATATTGCAAACCCACGGAACGAAGATAGCTAACGACGCATAATGATCATTATTATGTAATCATCCGATCGAATTTCTAATCTGCAGTTTATTTCCTGAATGCGCAAACTGAAGGCCACGCTGATTCCGCTGAGCAGTATAGTAAGTTGATGGTTGGTTGTTGGGAACGTTGAGATCATTCGACTCGTTGGTCTCTAATATATCTAGATCAGGTATTCGCAATGACGTCGTGGAATTGCGTTAACGAAAATAATTCTTTATAAAAACAAATAAAAACCACGCTCGGCCGCAAGCACGAAGCTTTGGCCGTTTGTTGGAGTTTGCCTGGCCGTTGCGCTGTTAAAGTATCTACCAACCTGCATCAGAGCAACATCGAACCGTTTGTATGACTTCCTGCACCTGGGGTCAATCGATTATACCAGGCACATCTAGTTCATGTGAGGTCAACATGGCGTGATAACGAACATCGTGTTCATAATCAACAAACTTTAACTAAGAATAACACACAATTTAGACGGCAAGCATATATCTTCATCGATCAGTGTTTCTGATGAAAAAAAATCTACATCACGATAGCAACAATCTCGAAGCAATGCGATTTATGTCACATCAATATTCACGAAATTTTAATTAGTACAAAAATGCTAGTTTGCAAAAATCAAACAGAATAATCTCAACGATACTTTCCTAGTAATAAGCCATTGAGAAGTGAATTACGGAGGAATTGCAAGGTCGGAAAGTTATCCTTTTCAAAGAGTTTCATACGGCAGTTCACAAAGAATGAACCATTTCCAAGTTTCAGAGGTCGGTGCATGAATCGAAACCACTTCGTCCACATTATTTGTTGCAAAAAAGTGAGGAGGAAAAGGCGTTCGGAACAGCTGGCGTAATCGAACATGACGTATTCAATGTCGTATTCAATAACATTGCATACAATGCGCGAAAGTGACTGAGTGATTAATTGCGGAAGACTGCGGCGTTAAAATGCGAACATGTCTTGCACGGGCACGTTATGTGTGGACAAAACCGAAGATGTTATCATTGCACTTGTTGAGGTCGTGGAAAGTGACATTTTTGATGGAGTGTAAAAACAGATTAGTCATGTAGTTGTTGTGACAACATTCACAGCTTCCTTTGGCTTCTAACTGAGAATCAGATATCAAATTCCTTCATCCAATGTTGCTCGATCCAACCCATAATTATAGAACCTTCTTTTTCGCGAACAGCTTTCACCGATTCTGTATCTTTCGGGTTGGAACCTCTGGAAACCGATGAAAGTATTAACCAGGGTAGAAAATATAACGCTTAGAAAGTAAATTCAAAGTTTTTAATATTTCATGAGGTAGAAAAAGAATCAAACAAACTTTAACGACGGGCAATTCTTATTTGGTGATGTAACATGAAGCAAGAATCGCGACTTTAAAATATCGGTTGAGTTGGGAAGTGAAAAGCATTGAAACAAATTAAAAGTGTTTCCCAGTACTGACAACATCCTTCGGCTTTGACTGAACGATATACTTACGCAAATGCGAATTTAATTATTGTTTTAATTCAGTAAAATCAGGCTAACTTAATTTTTAGAAAAGTTGCAACTACGTTCGTCAAGTGAAACGTTTCGCAAATAAAGTTGCACAGGTAATGGTGAGATGTGATGCAAATATTAGAGACGTTAACCAGAAGAGAGAAAGACCTCTAGAATTCAATTTATTTTTTGTTCTTATCTTTCTGACAATGCAGGATACAGCGATTGATGTTGCAATGAAGCAACATGTTTCTGGGCTCTTGAAAAGAAACTTTCTTCTTCATCATTTGAGCGAGTTCTATCCATTGCTTGGCCGCTCTAGATCTCGGGGCA
>Ga0210059_1005493_pt1 | contig 20398 bp, 13 predicted proteins | sample Ectturendosymbi2_FD_188042 | JGI IMG/M metagenome (GOLD analysis project Ga0210059, IMG submission 188042) | Ecteinascidia turbinata endosymbiont from Florida, USA - Sample 2 (SPAdes) (version 2) | ecosystem: Host-associated > Tunicates > Ascidians > Unclassified | place: Key West, Florida...
GGTGGAAGCAGTGGTGCGCAGCGGTGCGACATGGTTGTCGTTGAGAAGAGCGGTGAAGAGCATCTTTGCGCTGAAGCGTGTTAGGGTTAGGGTTAGTGTTAGTGTTAGGGTTAGTGTTAGTGTTAGGGTTAGGTGTTCAGAGTGCCGTACGGTTAGCCCCAGAAGGTAGCCATACGGCGCCGTACGGCTAGACACTGCCTTTGTTCATATATTTGGAGCACAAGATCAAGAGAATTCTACTTAGCCTTGTTGTTGAATTGGAAAGTTAATTTCAAAAAGTACAGAATCTACAATAGTGTTTTATATATGGTTCTAGGTTTTATTGAGATAAATAAAGACAAGTTATGATAGATAATTTTAAATTTACGGCAGAAATTGCTGTTTTAGGGTAAAACTTGCTTTGGCAAAACTTATACTGCTTTCTGAACAATTTGAGACACCTAAGAATATGGAAATTGCCATAGGTTTTGGCCATAACTTCTTCTTCAAAAAAAATTTTCACGATTTTCTATCAGGATTTTGGTCATAAGCTATGAAAAAAATGTAGCAACCCTGCTGAGTAATGTGCCTTGAAGCTACCAATTTATGAAACATCTTATATTTATTATTGCAATCTTGTTAGAATTGTGCTATATTATCATAATATTATTTTTTTATAAAATAATAATTATGAAATAGTTCTAATAATTATGAAATAGTTCATTATAATTTCTGATCGTATTTTTTCTAACATGTGCCTTTTTAGCTGTCGTAAATTTGCAACAAGGAGTAGCCTGGACCAGACAAGAAGTGTCATATATTAATGTTCCTACTGAAATAAGAGTGACGTGCTTGCAACCAGGCATTCAGCTTTTGCACCAGGTAGCTTTGTTTCTACTGGCGTAGTGAGCTGATATGGCATCTCAATTCTGTTTGAATAAAACCCACAGCTTTTTATACTTAACAATCTACATGAAAACACAGACAGAGTTAAATTTTGTTATGAGGTGACCAATAGCAAGTTTCTTAATGTTAGTTTGAAGCTGGGTTTATTTCGTTTGGTCTTAGACTAAACTTTTTTTGAATGACCGAACAAAATTGAGTCAATTCGGTCATAATGTCTGAAAGTAGGATGGTGAATACTGTTACAGCAACTTTTAATACTATCAGTGTGGTAGTATCATGTCACAAATGGTTGAAATGTCTCAGCAAAAAACTTCAGGTTTGATGTGAGTAAAACAATGGTCAGTCTGATTTCAAACAAGCTTTTGTGTGGCAGAAGTCATGTGAAAATTACAGTGTGGTGTCTCAATTCAGTTTGAATGCAACCCACAGTATTTTACATTTGCAAATGCAATACAAACAAAACACAGAGATAATTTATTTTATTGAGTGACCAGTAACAAGTTTTCTGATGTTAGTTTTAAGTAAGTGAAACAATTTATTTTATTGAGTGACCAGTAACAAGTTTTCTGATGTTAGTTTTAAGTAAGTGAAACAATGATTGGTTCAATTTTCAACAGGTCCCTAGAATTAAAAATCGGGTCCCTAGAATCAGAGAAAACTAAGTCCGTAGAGGTGCATACTGAGTGGGTCATTCCATGTCAAGTGATCTAGCAAAATTGGGAATTTTCATCTGACCCTCATCAAAATTCACGAAATTTTATAAAGGGAAAGATCTCAGTCTTCTGAGCTCAACAAAGCTGGACTTTTTGAAATCGGACATGTATTTCTGAAATTATGAGCATTTCAAATTTGGATCTTTTTCAACTCTTTGGGTCCGCTAGGTTTCGGGATTTCAGAAAAAAAAACGCCTAAACGCATGTGGCTTTGCGCAGGAATTTCTCCTGTCCGATATGCTCTACAGACCTGGTAAAAGTCTCAAAAGACACGGCAAGTCTTTTAGTCTGCACTGGAAAAAAAAATTTTTGCTTGGGGGAGGTTTTTTATGAGTGACGTCATAAGTGGAGGACTTTTAGGCCACCTTGGCCCACTTTGCCTGGCCCTGGGCGCCAACCACTAGGTGGTAGTATTTCGTTGAAGTTTTTACTAGAAACTAGACTACAATCTGAGTCTTTTGATACTTTGGATGACCTGCTGGAGTTTCGGGTTCAAAAGTTGCAATGTAAGTTAGTAAAAATATTTGACTAATTAGATAATTAATTAATTTGTTTATTTTAGATCATAACTTTTGAACCAGAAACGCTAGAAAGTTGATCAAAGGCTCAAAAGACTCGGACTCAAGCCTAGTTTCCAATGAAAACTTCAGCGAAACAGTTTGGCCTAGTGGCTGGGCCCTAGGTCAGGCAACATGAGCCAAAATGACTCTAAAACTACTTCACTTATGACGTCAGTCACAAAAATCTGCAATCCTCAACTAAAAAATTTTTTTTCGAGTGCAATCTATTAGACTGGCCAATCTGTTTGAACCCTTGAACATCACTCTAGCACAGTCAGTGGAGGAGCTAGGGTGTTGGTAAGGCAACCAAAAACTGCTGTTTTTTAGGCTGAAATTGAAGTACGAATATATCGTAGACCGGTTCTCAAAGTGTAAAGAGGATTGGACCAAAAAATTCTTCGAGTTTTGCTGTTGAAACTTTAACTGATTGTCACTCCTTTATCTCTGAATATTTTCATTCCATATTTTGCAGTAAAGTGCAAGGTTCCATGTTGAACAAAACAAAACAATTTTTCACTGGTGACCTTTGAATGTTGGTTAATCGTTGTTGTAATGCAACATGTTTTTCGTGTGCATTCAAGCATGATGATATTTTAAATACCTATAACTCAAATAGCGCAACCTCAATTGACTTCATTTTTTTATTTGAGGGCTGGTGTTATGGATATACTTCTGTATCTTGGTCACTCATGCTCATGGGTGCAATTTTGTTGAAAAATGTGGGGGGACTGCTTGGTGTGAAACCAATATACTGTAGTCATCAGGTCGATGCAGAAGTGGCCATTTATATATACAGATTCCCAATCTTATTTCTAGAGATGTTTTGAGAACAACACTGATCACGCTTTGCTTTGTACTTGCAGAGGATTTACATATTATATATACTTAAATTTGTTGCTGGACATGGTACTGTGGTTCAGCCTGTTTCCATTAATATTGTATCTGAATGTGAAGAAGCACAGCATTATAGTAGAACACATCAATTGGGTTTTATCAGAGCTGTCAGTTGGAGTACACAAAATGCTAAATCACATTGGTTTCACGTGCGTATCACTCCTACAGTACAACACTTCAATTTACGTACATTTTAGAAGTGTGGGTTACAGCGCGATTTGATTGATGTCTTGTTCAAGTTGCTCGACGTTACAAAGACGATAAACATTTTTCTTGCACATTTCTTTTTTAAAAAGCTACAAATCTTTTTAATGCTACTGGGCATCATGCATCCATCTCCACCCCTACCAAAATCTCCACTGATATCCTCTTACAAGCAGCAATAATATTTGGCCTAAAATTAGCGTAGCCTACTTCACAAAATGATTTCAATATATTTTTACTATTGGTGGGTGGAGGATGTATTCTTTCAATCTCCCCTTGCTGGCCCCTGTATACATAACCACACAGAGTTGTGAAAGGGCCTGACATTTATTTTTGAAGTCTGATTTAGGCCTGAAAGCCAAATTTACTGAGGGAGTTGAGATATGCGCAACTGTGGAGTAACAAAAAACGTTGTGTGCAGGTGTAGTTGCAGTTATACAGTTTATCACACCTAAAATAGCAAACACCTTGACCAAAAAATTGGCATGATCTGGCACAAACATAGCCTGTTGGTCAACGACAATACTGTGGTATACAATGTTTCTCAAGAAAAAAAGAAACTATCACGATACTACCTATGATAGCGCTACAGGCATAAAACAAACTTTTTAGGATAGCTCCATAGATATGAAAACCTGGCTTGTAGGCTTCTTAAAATAAGCCAAGAATCGCGTGAGTGATTGAGCTTTTCGAGGCAACGCCATTGAGTGCTAATTTCCTCGCTGCTGCCACCTACTCAAAAACAGTATGAGACTAATCCGACAGAGAAAAAAAGAACGCAGGTCTGTTTGCAAACAGAATTAGCTGAACAAAATTCACAATCACTTCACTCACGGAAGTTACCGCGGTGAGCACAACAAATCTACGTCACGAAAGAAAAAAGCCGTTACTCCTTAATGTTATAAAAAAGTTTTGTATGCAGGCCCAAAGTATTTTCAAAAACTTAAGCCCGGCCTGAAAAGCCCCACCTGACTTATAACTCTGCAACATGTCAAAAGTTTCATTCTAAGAGTTCTACTTGCATAACGAGACAAAAATACATTTGAGATTAAATCAAAATGCACAACGGTGAATTGGCAAAAAAGTACCACGTTTCACCTTCAACACGAAAAGAATGTCTAACAAAATTAGGTGCGATGTATCTGTAAAGCAAATGTTTCGCACTTGGATAAAAACATTGCTGCATTGAGGGTTTGGTTACACTCAAGTAAATCAGATGATTTACAAACCATTGCATTCAGCACAAGCACAAAGTGTAAGAGTCAAAGAAAAAATATCTTTTGGATTTGTTGGTCATCGCTGTTGCGACATTACAAGAAGTGAGGATAAATGTATATTTCATCCTTATTTCTGAGTCAAGTCCCTACGTTTTGAGTTATAGGGCAATATACAGCTAGGTGAATGCTGCAGGCTACTTCTCCAAAATTTTGATTGAAATCCTGATCCTGTTCATTAATGGTTGAAAACAGTTCATTAATGGTTGAACTCCCCATCCCAAAACTAAGTCTCCACAATAGTGCTGCTTTTTGTTTTTGGCAAAAGCATCGCGGAGATTTGCCTGAAAATCTAACTTTCTTACATTGTATACACTAGCATCATTAAATTATACGCTGTCTGTTTCTGAATACGTGACAACCAACGTTACAGCAAAGCCAGTTACATTTCTGCACGGAACAAATAATGGATGTACTGTGGGCCTCTCATGTGCAGCTGTAAAACTCCAACTGTTACAAGAAAACAACCTTTCTAACAGTATACCACAGAGGGTAAAATCTCAGACAGAAGCAGTTAAACACCTTTCATGGTCTCTAGAAACATGAAAAATGCTAAAAATTAATTTATCGAAGCTATAATTCATTAACTAACAAGAACCAGTGATACTACACCAGACTCTGTTTCAACATGAACTTAGCTATGTGTGGCCTACCAGCTAACATGAAAACTCTTCACACAAAATGTGACAAACATCACTTTTATTTTTGAAACCAAGGAGAAAAAAGTGGGGGGTCTTAGCATATTATGTCCCCCTCGTCTGAAAAAGTGGGGGGGGGACATTTCTCCCGTGTCCCCCACCAAACTGCGCCCATGCCCATGCTTATTTTTGAACTTTAGGCAAAAAAATTATATCTTTATATAGTAGTACAGTAGAATTTGCTTAATTCGTCACCTCAAGGGGATTAGAAAAAATGACAAATTAGGTGAAGTGATGAATAATGCAAACAGGTGAAACCTCTATCATAGAAGCTTGTATACTTTATCATTGTAACTCGTGTACATAGTGCTCTTATTTGCAATAAAATACAGGTTTATTATGTTATGGTTGAATACAACAGGGCCATTCCGTGTCAATTCTCATGAAGTGGTCAGGGACAGGGTAGCCTCTACATTTTTCCTGAAATTTTACTCAAAATTGTCATTACCCCATATGATGAACATCTGCGAAATTTGAATGAAATCTGTCAAGAAATGTCATGATTATAAAGCTTTTCAGTTGGAGGGTCACAGCTGGGGATGAAAATTGTTCATATTTGGCCATGTTTGAAACCTTAATACTGCCAAACTACATTGGTGAACAACGCCAATTGTTCAGGGATGCTAGTAACTTTGACAAATATTGAAAAAATAACATTATCTACATTGTAACTTTTAAAGGTCGAAGGTGATAGACCCCCAAAGTTGACCGTTTCTAGCTCTTGCTAGAAATTTTTGAAAATTTTCAAACCTCGCCACAGTTTTTGTTTCTTGAGTTTTCGCTCATATTTGGAAGAATTGTTGCTGATAAAAGTATCCTTGACGTTAGAAAATTTTACTGCAAAATATCAAAAGGTTTGTGAGAAATCTTGGGCCAAACCTGGCACGAAATAAAAAACTAGAAAAGTGGGGTACCTCTGTCATCACAGTTACCCATAACCGCAGTGAAAATTTGTATTGAAAATTTTGTCACATCTTCATTATGATATGGCAAGTTTTCCATACAAACTTCATGAATGGTTCTCAATGTTTTCATAGAGAAAAACTTTGACAAAGTTTGTACAAAATAGGTTGTAATTTCTGAGCCCAATGAAGAAAAAGCACACATTTAACAACTTTGTGTCTCAAAATACAACGAAGCATTACAGAGATAATGGTCAAGATTAATTTTATTATGTGCAGAGTTGAAAAAAGGTGTGTTAGAAGTAAATTGGAAGCTAGAGTCTACACAAGTTCTTGTTGTTATATGATGTGCATCAGTGACCAGTGAACAGATAGTAGACACTTGACAGATGTTTTATTTCCGTACAGCCTACAATCAATTTTAATAAGCAATATTATTATTAGTGAAAATTTATGCAATATTAGTATTGTGAAACCAGACACCGCAGACAGTGCCACATTAGCTATGAGGCCCGTGAGGCATGGTACCCAACATGAAAGCTGCCATTTAATGCAGTTACAGCCTGCCTACACACTATGATTGTTGCCCAATGTTCAATGCAATATGCCAGGGATGGCCAGCCAGTCAGAGACCAAGAGCAACATTTCTGGAGTTGTTTTACCACAAAGAGCCACATCATACACATGGGCACATGAACATCACCCCATTTGCTCCTCACTCAAACACATACCTTTGCTCAGCTAGATTCATTGTAATATCACACATCAACATGAAAATGACATAACTTAACAGGCCGTTTGTTGCTTTGCATGTTATTTAGTGGGGCTTCTGGTAATTATGCAAGAGCCGCATGACACCGGGCAAAGAGCCGCATGCAGCTCGTGAGCTGAGGGTTGACCACCCCTGCAATATGCAGACGGTGCGGGCAACAGGAAAAAACACATTACAGGCACTTGTGACATCACAGAAAAATGGTATACCACCTTATTCATGACGTAGAGGAAAAGAGCAGGGCACAGTGCTCTCACATTTAGGGTTTTTGACTCAAGATTGGAACTTTTGACCTTTTTGGAGGATTTTTTGTAGGGATTGTCGTAAAAGTTTGAAAATGTGTAAAATGAATCATTTCAGTTTATTTTGCAAATTATGTTTGATTCTATTTTTAACATTTATCATGGCAATCCGATTTTATGCGGTACCACCATAAATTTAGGGATATTTATGTAAAATAGTGCGCCTCGTACCTGAGATGGGGGATATCGTAAGTTTAGGCCAAATGCAACGGAAATACAAAAGTGGAGCAGCTGAAAGGAAACTCAGAGTAGAGCAAGAAAAAGGAGATGAGCAAATTTAGAAAAAGATGCCATGTCTGGTGACATGGCTTTGAGACAAGCTTGATCACTACCATTAAACGTAAGAAGCCATCATTGGATGGAGATAAGAATGAATGCGGTAAAACTAACGAAGCCAAAATAACGTGAAGTATAGTTATCAAATCAATGTAGCTGTAATTGAAAGTGATGCCAATGCTAATGTTTCACAACCACGTGCAATTCTCTTATTTTTTAAGTGGTGTGTCGGCAAAAAACAGGGAGATGAGTCAGACGAAACATTTATGCGTCACCTAATTCAGGAAAGAAACCGAATATTACTTTTGCTGACATTGATATTATTCTGCATATATATCTTTTCTTAATGTGCTCAAACTGCAGTGGTGGAAGGTCATTTTCAAAATTGAAACGGATAAAGAATGAACTCAGGTCATCAGTGCCAAAGCAACGTTTAAATCATTTGTTGCTGATGAGTGGAGCGAACTATTACAGACACAAAACTTTGACAAATTGATACATGAATTTGCTTGCAAAAACGCACACAAAATACTATTGTAGTTTGAGTGTCTGTCTAACATGATGGGAAAAACTGAGAATGTTTTTGCATTCCTGAGTTTATGATAGGAAAAATGTTTTCATGACCTTTTTGGGTTTTTTTTTGTAGGGATTTTCGTAAAAGTTTGAATATGTGTTAAATGAATCATTTCAGTTCATTTTGCAAATTTCGTTTGATTCTATTTTTAACACTTAACATGGCAATCCAATTTTTTGCGGTACCACCATAAATTTAGGGATATTTATACAAAATAGTGTGCCTCATACCTGAGATTGGGGATGTTTTCACATTGCATATCTACCCTTTTCATTTAATGTTGCAGAGTGTTGTTTTGCGTGATGAACACAAGTATTATGGGGACATCATGTGACATTGGTTTTTATTAAAAAGATGGGGCCCTCGAAAAATTGTGCCTCAGGGCCCCTAAAAGCCTTATCTGGCACTGACCGCCAAGATGGCAGAGTGAATCAACGTTTATCTCTAAAGTGGTAGATTCAAGTTCAATTACCAAGTCAGGTGAAACCAAAGACTTTAATATTGGTATTCACTTACCCTAATTGACATTCAGAATTAAACTGGCAGTGTGAAGAACTCCGCTTAAGTGCTAGACAATGGCAGGGGGCAGCTTGACTTGAAAACCACAAAGTTACTTTGCAGTCTCCTGGTTGAGGCCACTTGACAAATAAAGTACAAAAACCCTAAAACCAAGCAATTTAATTTATAATCCTCTGAAATTGACACTCATATTCTCTGGAATTGGCACTCCTGTTTGCCACAGCATCTTCTTATCCCATACTAATTCAGAAATAATAATGTATCGATCAATACCGTACCTTAAGTTGAAACATTTCAATCACCTTTTGTTTGCATGCACTTGTGTGGCCTAGACATCGACAAACATGTTGGATTCCATTTCATGATGTCATTTGTTCAGTTGCTGCCCCTGAGATCCATGGTTCTACTGGACGTCAATACAAACTTAGCAATAAAGATTATGACAAAATTTGTAGATTTGCCAACAAGCAATAAACATTTTGCCAACAGATGGACTAGAGACAGTTGCTTATATTACATGATTTGTTTAAAAAATTTGTTGTAAATTGCGTTGGCACTACAGCAATATCTGTTGAAGCACTATGAATTTTTTTTTCATTCTTTTATCAACACAAGTGCATGCAACCAAAGGTGATTGAAATGTTTCAACTTATTAAGGTACAGTATTGATTGATGCATTATTATTTCTGAATTAGTATGGGATAGGAAGATGCAGTGGCAGACAGGAGTGCCAATTCCAGAGAATATGAGTGTCAATTTCAGAGGATTATAAATTAAATTGCTTGGTTTTAGAGTTTTTATACTTTATTTGTCAAGTGGCCTTGACCAGGAGACTGCAAAGTAACTTCGTGGTTTTCAAGTCAAAAGTTGAGGATAGAAACCATTATTCCAGCTTGCTCTAGTGCATATATTAATTATGAATCAAAATCCCCTTAGTTACTTAAAATGATAAAAAGTATATCAAATAGGTAAATAAGCAAAGGTTTCCTGAAACCAAAAAACCTACTCTATAGCTGTCAAATAAAACAAGAATGAACTTCATACCAGTTGACCTTTTCGAGTTGTAAGTAATTGAAATATGGTCATACATGAGCGCATGTCTATCATGACCTTGATTTACATCAGTTCAAAGGTCATAAGGAAAATGCCAATGAGTTATTTTTAATAAACACACCTTTTGACACATTCTTGCAAATTTCTAGCTAAAAGTAGTCACATATATAAAATATTAATATAAACATATTAATTAATTATATAATTAGTTAATTAGTCAAATATTTTTATTACTTTGGAACAGGGCTACTCAATTATTTTAAGAAAGGGTCCAATTACAAATGTCAAAATTTTCTGAGGTCCAGCCACTACCATGAAATCATGCAAGTGTGACATGTCTTAGATTTTTCTAACAAAAAAACATAATATGAGAATTTAATGTGATTATATATAGATTTACAAAATCTGGTAAGTGGATACAGATATTAACAAAAGTTGTCAGCGGTATTTATTGTTCTGCTGGTGAGAGTAATGATATTTTGTGGTTTTTGGCAGTTACCTAAATTTTTGTTCCAAGGTAGTGACAGCGAGTTGAAGGCAATGGTGAAGGTTTTGTTCATCACACAGATGCGAAACTTGTTCTTTATGAATTTATTTTTTGAAAGCGCGGACTGTCAGCAGTCAGTGGTGTAACTAGATGTTTGAACCAAGAGGTAAAACGTACCTGAAAGGGGTCCACTGGCCACTGTAGGGGGGTCACCAATAACACTCGGAAAAAACTAAAAAATGATGGTGAATCTGGATGCAGATGGCTATACTAAAACCCTAAATCATCAAAAAATACTTAGACAAATGAATACTAAAACCGAAACTGATTTTTACGTTTACTGTAGCTTGATGGAGGGGACAATTCGCCCCTCCGGCAGCAACAGGTAGACCCAAACACAGTGAGAAATTTCCACTGACAATTTGTGAGGAGTGGAAAAAATTTTGGAGATACCGGATACCTTCCTTTGACAAGAAGTTTTCAGGTGTGCCATCAAAAATATTTCCTTCATTGCTACTACATTTTATTGGAATTCAATTAATTTCAGTTGAATTTCGGCTGCGTCTACACCAGTGGTGTCAAGTGGCTGGAGTTCCGCTCTGCCACCTTCATCAGTGAATGCAGTGAATGATGGGTGGTTGCCTACAAATGTAAGTGAAGATGCCCAGCAAAACTCGGCACCTGTGAAATTTCCACTAAATATCTTCGGTCCACACATGTGCATGCATCTTTTGCTTCAGTTGAGAATTTGGTAATGTCTGTCACTAAAAAGAGTTTTGAGGACAAAGCAGCAACTGTTTTCGACAAGTAAAGTCGCCAAACTGTTCGGCAATATTGGCAATCAACTTTTCAATAAATTGAATAAATTTGGAATCTTCTTGTTTTTATTTGCCCAAATACCTTGGAAAATGACCAAGTTCATTTTGATGAAATGTTTCAAAATACTGAGCTTTTTCTGGAAACGACAAGTAGTAGTGATGAAATCAAGAGTAGCATGTTTTTCTCCTTACAGTTTTACATTCACGTCATTGAGGTGTTACACTGTGTCAGCCAAAAATCCAACAGTTTCCCTTTCTTTATCATTTCCTAAAAAAGCTGAAAATACCTTAGGTTTACTTCGTATTTTGTTATCTTCCTGCAAAAAATTATTTCCTAAAAGACTAAAACTCTTTACTCCAGTATCTTTCATAAATGCGCACAAGTGAATTTGTATAATTGTATTGCTTTCAGAAAGAAAAGGTTTCATAGCTATTTTCTTGCCTTAATCCAATATTTTCACCAGGATAAACATTGTAGTGATGAGACATTCTTGAACAATTATGATGAAACAATTACTTGCAACCGAATAAATATAGCAATCCCAACTCAGATGTGCGCTGCAATATATAGCTGAACAATAGTTTGATTATCACTTATACAGATAGCAAGGAGTTGTGCTTTAGAAATATGTCCAAAAGCAAAAGATTTTGGATTTGGGCCCAGAGCCAGGTGAAGTGGGCCAAGGTGGCCTAAAAGTCCTCCACTTATGACGTCACTCACAAAAAATCTGCAACCCCAACCAAAAAATTTTTTTTACAAGTGCAGACTAGTAGACTTTCCGCATCTTTTGAGCCTTTGAACAGCTCTCTACCACTTTCGGTGCCCGAGCCACGTGCGATCCAGTTGTTCTGGTGCGAAAATCCCCAAAAGTGGCCGGACGTCAAAGTGTTAAGTGACATTTGCCACTCCAACTTTGAAATACAGCCTGGTTCCCAAGGCATTTTCGACTCTGATTTGCTGATACCAACAGTGTTAAAAGACAGAAAAACTGTTTTCTTTAAGTTTTCAGTACAACTGGGTGTAGCTAGAATGGAATGCACTGTGGGAAATATGGTTGTGAATCACCCACTGTTTGCTGATGATACATGTGTGTTTGGTCCTAGCCTCAGTAGTCTTCAATAACTAACAGATAATTGTTGTAACTATTTTGCTGAGTATGAAATTGTTATTAATTATGATGTAATATTCAGTGTAGTTTTCTCCCTTTTTAAAGTTCAAACAGCCTGCAACACCTACTATTTCCATAAATGACATTAAGTGAGAAGTTCACTGACCAAGTTAAATGGCCATTGTGTGTGGCATGAGCATATTTATACATTATAGTTGTTTAGGAGGAAAGACATGACAAGTGCAGTAGCTGATGTGTGGTGATGGGCTAGGAATAACGTTTGGAATCCTGGTCTTGTGAATTTTCCAAAAATGAGCGTGGTGGAGATGAAACTTGATGACTGTGTGATCTGCCACACTACAGGGAGAAATGATGACCTTTTCCTCCTACTCAAATAACAAAATTGTTTGTTTCAGATGGACCTAACGTATGTATTTTCTGTTTGAAAGGGTTGGTTGTCAGTACGTTGCAATTTTTTCATAAGTTTGACAACAACATGAACACATTGACCCTGTGCATTATGCAAAAATTCATGTGTATGCATTTACCATGGAATTGTGGTGGCCTGGAGATGGCGCCGCATGAAAATAAATGGTCACTGCTAGATGGTGCCCATGAGTAACAAGTCACTGTGATAGTCACCACAAGCGAATTATTGTAGTTCACTTATCCCAATATAATGATAGTGCAACCTAATAGTAGTAGAGTGAAGTCAGTGATGGATCTCTATTGCTGCTGGTTGCTTTCCTGTTAGTTAATGCCCCGAATTGCCATCTTTCTCTTGTGCTTTCCTCAGTAGTTCGAGGCGATGCAGTCAACTGCAACAGAATCCAATAGGGCTGAATGATAACAATAACAATGACAATCCGAAGCAAGTGAAACCACTTCATTGTGCAGCTAACATACTCAGAATCACCTTTGCTCAGTGCTTTACTGCAGTTACAAACACGTAATTGCTTACTGCAAGCCAATATATGCCTGCCCATTGTAGTGCCTGTACACACATCCAAGTATGTAACACCTCCCGTCATCTACAGTTCCTATTGAATTTTGTATTACATCCACAGAAATGTAAACGTTCACACACATCACATAACATATTTCATCATTATATTTGATGTCTTCATTACAAGCAGTTTGTAAGCTTTTGTTAAATGATGCTGTTGTGTGATCAGTTGTGTGATGCTTCTTACAAATCTCCGTTTTTCTCCCATTATATAACACTTCCTGCATAGCAAAAACCAAATAAGTAATTGAAAATGTCAGCAAAAAGTAGTTTAAAATGTTTATGCGAGTATTAATGAAATTTTATTTAAGCAAACCATGTTTCTATTATTGTTACTTGAGTATAATTCTAATTAAACATTTATCAAGATGATGAAGTGGTTCTGGGTGTTGGAACTGCTGTTATTAGAGTTTCGATGTGTGGTTTGATTTTGGGGTTCCGCACGTAATTGTTTTCACATTTTTTAATGAAATTTGAACTTTGTTTTTGTGAAGTGATCAACTAAAGTTAAAAAATTTGAATAAATCTTTTGCAAAAATGCATTTACCCTGGTAAATTGCAGTTTATGGAACACTCCAAGTTGGAAATGGTTGTCTTAGAGGATGATGTGGTCAGTAGTGTGTGAACAACTCATCAGCATGGTTAAAGATTCTACTGGCTAAAAAGTTGATTGGGCTGCAAACACCTGCTTACTCCTTTGTTTTTAGTTGAAGAAAAAGGAGCTGGAGTTGGGCCTTCAATTGAAATGCTGTTTTTCAGACACTGGGCATTTTTAAAGCAACGTTATGTTTAATGTTTAGAGCAAAATACTTTGCAAAGACCATCATTAATTGTACTAATGTCTAATTACTGATGCCACAAAACGTGTGGTAGTATGTGTCAGGGTTGAGAAAAACCTGTTTTTTTTTTAAAAAAAACAAAACAACCTACCAGTTTTTTTTGAGTTTTTGAAAAAACCCAGGGTTTTTTGGGTTTTTTAAAAAGAAACAAGATTTTGTTCTTTGTTTAAGGAATATGGAAAAACCTTATTCATAATTGTTTTTATTGCAACATGCAATATCATTATTTTCAGAATTACATAATAATAACTTGTTATACCTATTATGCCATTCAAATTTGAGGGTAAAGAAACGTACCCCATCTTTGTTTTTGCAAATTTTTCGTCAATTCACTCCAAAAGTGGTAAGGCTTGGCAAGAATGCGCACAGCAAACAAAGAAAAACCATTTCCACACAAACTCTGCAGTTTCATGTCAAGTCTATCCGCACGCCCTGCTAGTTCAGCAACTATAACAGGGATCATCAACCTTCTTGAAGCTGAGAGCTACTTCTTATGTGCCGATTAATGCAAAGAGCTACCAGTTTGATGCACGCTTCTGAAATATGAATGTTGCTCAATGTACCTTTGATTTTTTTGGTATTTACAATTAAGATATTCCGCAATGTGAAGACACTGATCATGCTAATGTTATTTTTAGAGCAGGCCCGTAGGCAGTAGTGTAGCCAGGCTGAAAATTTTTTTTGAGCCAAATATTTTGATTTTCAGCGAACAACAGTATTTTTTTGGGATAACAGCTCTCACAGCGCAAAACGACAAGAAATGCTAAAAATTTGGTGGCCATGCCTTTAGGCTACGCCTATGCCCCCAAGGACTGGTGCCCGTGGGCACCCCATTGGTGATCCCTGATTTTTAGAGTTTTTTTTTTTCAACATATGATTTGGTATGGTCCAAAATCAGAAAAAGTTGATAGATGCACATAAGGCAGAAATATTGGTTAAAATATACTGATTATGCAGAGCTGAGAAAGATAACCATTACAAACTGTTCAATTTTTTTTCAAATCCTTCAAATTTCATTGCTGTTTGTTTTGTTTGATTAAAAAAAGTTAAAATTAACTGTACAAGTGTCCTGCCTCTTTTTTTTACTTAGTGGATTTATTCAAAGAAAAAAATAAAAAGGGGGTTTTATTGTTCTTTTTTAAGTGTGATTAAAAAAAAACGGGTGTTTTTTTGGGTCAGGTTTTTTTACAACAACCCTGGTATGTATATATGTAGTTTTTTCAATTTTACAATTCCTTTATGAGTTGTATGAGTATGTTGAACTTTTGTGCTTAGGTTTTTATCAGATTAGGTATCATTTGTCAGCTGCAACAACTTCCATGGTTTGAGGGACGTTTTTCGTAAAACTAGCCTGTTTGTAGAGAAAGCTAACAATTTTTGTATTCCAAAAAACTGTGATAAACTTGATGCTACTCATCTAGAATAAGAAAAGTGTGAAGTGTTTTTACATACAGCTATATGCTTGTGTACTGACACTAAATAATTGAATGAGTTAATTTACTCTCTCCCGTCTATCAGATTACTTTCAGTACACGGACCAAATGAGAAAAATTAAGTAATACAGTAGTGGCATTCTTACAATAATGTTTTATTTGATGCATGAGTTGACACTGGCTCAATTTTTTTGTAAATGTATTGCTTTTGTTTGGTATTGCTAACTTTGTTACCTGCGTGTTGCAGACAAAGTGTAATTGATATTTGAAAACATTTTTGTGTTGGTAACTACATTGTTAAAAGAACGGTGCTTGCAGTAATATGTCTACTAAACAGAAGGTGATTTCAAAAGAAAATGAAAGCAAGGCCAGTGATTTGGGATCCTTAGAAGAAGATGACGAGTTTGAGGAATTTCCTAAGGAAGAATGGGATGATAATGAAAAGGAACCAGAAATTTTTTGGGAAGAAAACTGGGATGATGACAACATTGAAGATGACTTTTCTAAACAGTTAAAAGCAGTATTAGAAAAGAACCAATGATGGATCATTGTGCAGGATTGTTATTCTGCCTGCAACCACATTTTTGTTTGATTGGTACTCAGCGTATCGTCGTTGAGTTCTAACCCAACTTAACCAAATATTGTTTTTTACAATACTGCATACAACTTTGTCTCCGCAAATGTGGAGTTTAATTTACGCCATGTTGTCACTGGTTATAAAAGTTAGTCTCAAATTAGTTTTCTATTTTTAAATAGGTTTTCCACCAGGGAGGAACGATTATTATTCTTAACACCAGTTCAGTTACGTGCGCATAACGTTTACAGATAGTTGCATACTACGTAATGCTACTTTAACCGTTAGTGTTCTTTGGTAGAATGCAAAAACGAGGCCTACGTCTTTTAATTTGCGCTCTACCAAAGCTACTGTGTTTCATTTTAAAAGCGCGAATTTTGTCAAAAACTCGAATTTCACGTTATTTTCGTCTTTAGGAACCTCATAATGCATTTGAAAACCCGTCGAACTTATTCAATTGCACCATTCTACAAAACAAATCAAAATTTTTAATATGTGATAGTCGCAGTCAAATTTGACTGCAAAGCGACTTAGTTTCGTTCGTTCGAAACGTTGAAAGTGCTAACATCATTTGTGACTGCATTTGGGCTTGCAGAAGTTTTTGCCACTGCTCTGATGTTTATGATTTAAGGTAGTAAATACTGTGGAACGTCTTTTATGGTGTTTTCTTTGGTGAATTGAATTTTCGGCAGCTGAGACAGTTCTTGGAAAATTGTGCTAAAGTGGCTGTTTTAATGGTCGTTCGTAGCTTAGGTTGCTTCTCTCAAGCTCCCAATGAATTTTCGTAGTTTAAATTCGAAAGAAAATATACACACACTTTATTTCCGTCTACATTTCGTTTTGCTAACTAGGTGCAGCGCAAAATATTTCCAACTTGCAACAGCAGGTGATATGCATAACGTTAAAATGTTTTCAGGAAATGTCTTGGTCTTAATTTGTAGCTGATGCGTAAATAAAAGCCGAGGAATTATAAGAAGGAAATATCAACAGTTTTGTATTTATTATTTTTTTTAATTTAAAAAGTTTAAGCTTTCACTTGACAGTGCAGTATTGTGGTGGACATCTCATCTTCACTACGCCGGTTTGAGAGTAGCATTTGAATCCGAGAATGTAAGAAACAGCAGATTGCTTCTATCGGAATAAAATTCTGAATCTCTGATGCTGTATTTTAGTTCTGGAACAGCTAGTATGTTAAATGCAGAATCGTAAAATCATCAATTCGGAAACAATGTTCAAGCGCGGTGATTGGATCTGTGCAGTGGCGTATACGCAGAAAATTTTCATGGGGGGTTTCATTCAGTGGCATATGGTGGTCATTTGTATTTGGTGTGTGCTGTTTGTGACGTCGCAATTTGACGTCATGTTCATGTTTCCAAGCCAACGTTTTCGCGAAGTTGTTGACACAACATGCATACTCTTCTACACGCACTCTCCTTATTTTACGTGTCATTGCACTGAATGTAAACTACAGTATCAGCGCTCCAAATTGGATATCAGAGGAGAATACACCCAACGCTACGACACAGCAGTTCATAACTGCAAAAATATCCGGCTGCGCGTTAAAACAGGCGAATAAAACACACTCATCACGACATCAGAGCAATTCTGCAAATTCTGGCTGGACTAATGTCTCGTTGAATACGAGCAGTCGACTATAGGTGTGCGGCTGGATTGACTGGCGCACACCCCGGTTTGCAAGGTCGAATCTTGATAAAACTACACAAGAATTGAGAATGCGTATAAAATACGCAAGAAAGAACTTATGAAAACTTTTTCGTTTTTTTGTAATGTGTGTAGAAGTCCAGCAAACCTTTAGTTCTCCTTTTTCCCTGTTGGGACATTATCAAATGCCTGAATGCTTCCGTGTTAATCAACAACTGCTGTTTAGCAACAGGTCTATCATGCTGCAGAATTTGTTGATGTAGCCAATGCGGTCAGCGCTTGCGCTGATCAGCCATAGCAGAGAAAATAAAGACAGTTGATTCGGATACAGTGAGCTATCATGGAACACAATCTTGAATGTGCGTGGTGGACGAAAAGTCTGCAAAAAGTGGTGAGATGGTTTCTGGACGCAGACGATATCCCAGATTCCCAACAAAACTTGATCTTTAAAATTAGGTCCATTTACAATGTTCCATGAAATTTGCATGCAAATTTAATCCGTGGCATTTGCATTAAGTCGACAAATTAACAAGCAAAAAGTAGGCGAAAATAATTAATCTCCTTTGCAAAGGTAATAAAGTTCTTGTAAAATATGAAGCTTAAGGGGGGGGGGATTATCCCTAACCTCCCCCTTGCGTAATCTTTTTCTTTAGTCTTACGTCTGCATTATCTCTGTCGCTTGAACTCATTGCTCCTAGCTAATATTTACAGCTTGTACGTTGCCTGTTCATCACTTATACTGAAGATCAGGCGCGCAACCAGGGGGAGGTGTTTGTCCCCCCGAAAATTTCAAAACATTGCACAGCAATTTTGAAATTTGCAGAAAATTTTAAAGTAAAACGATGAAATTTATATTCTAAAAATTTTTGATGTGTGGTCTAGTGTTTTCAATAGCAGCTAGTTAAGGCATAGATAGTTTAAGTTTAGAAGGACATGTACAAAACGTTTGAGAAACCCTGATTTTCAAACAAACGAGCTTGGGCGTCGGAAGGATTTTTTCCAGAGGAGACAATAGTGAATTTTCCAGGTGGTGGTCAAATGCATTTTCCAGGGTTAAAATTCATTCAACCAACTCGAGACTAAGAGAAAAAGATTTTTCAAATCTCAAAATCCTAGAAGTCCAAGGTCCCCTGTATCCCCCTTCCGATGCCCATGCAAACGCGGATAATTATGCACACATACGGCAAATCACGCTCGTCCCGCAATGAGTTAACTCACTTTTCCCACAAACTTGGTCGGTGTAACCGAAACCCAAATTTCATGCACAGGTTCCGGCTCAAGCATGTAAATGGTTTCGGCTTTAGCAGCAATCACACAAAATTGCTTGGCTTGGACTCCGACGGCATAGCCTGTTTCATTCGGCTTTGCCATTATTGTGTAGCATCAGTGGCGTACGAGTAGGGGAGGATGCCGCCCCCCGGCTTGAAAAATTCAGGGCAAACTCTGTTTTTCAGGGCAAGCACAAGCTGTTCAAAATTCTGAATGTTAAAAATATAGGCCTATATATTCAATACAGTGAATACAGAGCACACTCTAATTTTTCAGAGCAAGCGCAAGTTGTTCAAAATTCTGAATGCTAAAAAAATATATTCAATACAGTGAATTCAGGGCACACTCTGTTTTTCAGGGCAATTTTCAAGTCGCTCAAAAATCCTGAATGTGAAAAGTACATTCAATACATTGAAAAATTCTGGGCAAACTCTATATTCAGGGCAAGCGCAATTTGCTAAAAAATCCTGAAAGATAAAAAAATATTTCAATGCAGTGAAAATTTTCAGGGCAAACTCTGTTTTCCAGGACAAGTGCAAGTTGTTCAAAATTGTGAATGATAAAAAATATATTTTCAATAGAGTGATTTCAGGGCGCACTCTATTTTTCAGGGCAAGCGCAAGTTACTCAACAGTCCTGAAAGATAAAAAATATTTCAACACAGCGAAAAAGTTCAGGGCAACTCTGTTTTTCAGGGCAAGCGCAAGGTGTTTAGAATTCTGAATGATAAAAATCAGTGACCTGCCGTCGGGGAAGGCAAGGGAGAGAGTGCCTGCCCTACATGATCATGAAATGTGCAAAACGAGTTAGGGATACAAAATAAAAAATTGAATAAACATTTGTCCTTTCATGTAGAAAAGGTGCAATTATTGTATGATTCTATTCTTTTTCATAGTCAATACATCTGAATTTGCGTATTTCTTCTTCAAGTCAGGGGAAAGTCACAAAGGGAGGCAGCGGCTCCTTGTGCATCCTCTCACCGGATGGCTTTCGCATTGAGCAGTTTATCTCAAACCGTGTTGGTGGGCGCTTGCCGTGCAATTGCCTTTATATCTGTTCTGTATCCTTCATGTCAGCTACAGTGTAATGTTTGTATACACTTTTGATAATGTACTCCTACTGCAGTGGTTCCCAAACTTGTTCGAGCCGTTACCCAAATCAAGGCAGCGATTATGTCTTATTACCCACCATATTTCGCAGCGATCGCTCATAATATAGAACACCATTGTGACTTTTGGCTCCGCATTACCTCCCGAAGAATCGCATATTATCCCTGGGGGTAATTTACCCCCAGTTTGGGAACCACCGTTCTACTATATGCTCTCGCATTTCATAGTCTGGCACTTACTTCACGTTGTGTATAATAAACTGAATATGCAGCGTTATGCCACATCAGTAGCTGGTCAGACATGCAGCTGCAGTGATAATTTTACGGCCGAAGTGTCCCGCTGGACTCAATAACCTAGCTCAGTGCCCTTGTCCACGAGAGACTCGGTGTAAAACAAGTTGTGCTAAACGCTTTAATTAAGTTAACGTTTATCTTATACTTTTAAATCAAAACAGGGTCCTCGAGGC
>Ga0210059_1005494_pt1 | contig 20396 bp, 10 predicted proteins | sample Ectturendosymbi2_FD_188042 | JGI IMG/M metagenome (GOLD analysis project Ga0210059, IMG submission 188042) | Ecteinascidia turbinata endosymbiont from Florida, USA - Sample 2 (SPAdes) (version 2) | ecosystem: Host-associated > Tunicates > Ascidians > Unclassified | place: Key West, Florida...
GTATATAAACCAGTTCGGTAGTATCTCCACTTCATTCTGACGATATCCCCTGAAGAGTGTCAGACGAAAAGCTTTGGGATGAATCTCCTACTTCACGCCATCTTCAAGTTCTGTACCACCAAACGTCTGTTTGGCATAATACAGGGGTCGTTGAGGGCTTGTAAAGCATTGCATAAGTTGCCTAAACATGCTGACCCAAGCTAATGACGTCATATTTCAATGCTTGCCAATTCAAATTAAATATTTTTCCATAGTTTTCGACGTGCACTTTAGCCCTCACACATTCAGAAAGCTTCCTCCACCACTTTTGCGTCCCGCAAGTATTGGAAGTACGGCCTCGCAACTTTTTGAAGTTTCAAATCGATTTCCCGGCCATTTTCTTCTCGACATCAGTAAGGATTCAAACTACTATAAATGGCGCAGCAAAGGTTTCACCCTTATGTTAATCTTGTGAAATCTGGAACTGGAAGTGACGCTTGAACAAGTAAACAATGGCAAGATTTCGTTAATCGTGTTTGAACTTGCTGCTGCTCTGAACGGTTTGTAGCTTAAACGATATAATTACTGCTTTCTAATTTGGCACAAGCGCCAAATGAAACTCTTTTATGGATCGTATTTTATGCGGCCCGTGGCCCAAAGGCCAGATGTTTCAATCTCCCGTACTAAATGAACACGGAAGCAAGATAAACAAGGTTAATTTACTTTAACGTAATGTTCCCATTCGTTTCATACAATCTTTTGCTCTTGAATCTTTTGCTCTAGTCGCGAAACTAGCAGGGATTAACTTTGTTCTTAAATATCGGCCGTACACTGGTAAGGGATGGGTAAAACGTTCGACTGTGCTTTTACAAAATATGAAAAACAGTTAGTTTTAGGCAACTTTCAGCATGGAATAACTAAAAGCTGCCCGATTATAACTTGTTAATTGCGTCAAAATCAGAGATGCACCAATTTCACTCTTTCAAACATCTCAATAATCCCTTTCGCCGTTTTTCCCATGATGATATTTTGCTAGTTCAGAGGTTGTTTACATCAGAATTTGCAAGCAAGGTCTCAAGATTTTGGTAAAAATTGCAAATTATTAAGTTTCTCCAACAGATAATTTTTTTTTAAATTTATTTGAGACGGACAGGCGTTTCCTAGTAATGTTTTCTGTGTGAAAGGATTGCACAAGCGCACAAACGTGTAAGTTTGAAATAACTAGGTGTTTTTACGATTCTATCAATGCTCTAGAACAGCGCTCTTCAACCGATGTGCACCAAATTATGCGTGGGGTGCACCACTACGAAAGGGTTCACAAGGGTGCATCAAAAACTTGTCACACTAAACAGATACTTTTTACCAAACTTTCTGTTAACACAAATGAACCATTTAACCAACCAATGACTCAGGACTTGACCTAGATTTTGCACATTCTAAAGTGTGGTGAGTAGGCATCAGACCATGTCAAGCTAATTTTTGTAATTAATTGATTATTTGTGATTCAAAAGCGACAGACAATGAGCCATAATCAATTGAATTATGTAGCTGAGTTACTGAACTAGGGTACTTGCTTATTTAGGCCAGGGTATTCACAGACATGGGCGCAATTCGGTAGGGAACACGGGGGATGTGTCAGCAAACAGGGCGCACGAGTGTAAATAGGGTGCATGAGTTCAGCAAAACATCTTTAAGGGTGCACCATAGTAAGAAAGGTTGAAGAGCACTGCTCTAGAACTGTGGTTCCCACTATTTTTAGTGATGCGCCCATTGGACAACATTTTGTCTACCAAGTCCCCTTTAACTGTAATCATGAGCACAATATAGTTAGAAATGTACCTATCATCAATATACTGTTACGTTAAAATTTAATATGAAGACATTTAAAAATCGTGCACCCACGTAGGACCCTTGCACTACGCAAGAGGCACGTGTCCCCCTTTGAGAACCACTGCTCTCGGACGGTGATTCACAAAAGGGGTCTTTGCAAGACCCTGAAGGGGTCTATGGAGGTAAATTGCTATGTCCTGTCCTAAAAGTAAAATGTTCTTATTTGTCAAGAAAAAAGTATCTCAAGGATCACTTCCTACCAGTATAACTGAAAATCAATTATCGCTATTGGGGAAATGAATGCTCAAAGGTCATAAGTAGCACAGATTGCTCATGTCATAAGTGGTACATTTTGTCCACGTGATAATTAGTAGACAGTTCAGAGCTGCGGTAGATCAAAGAATGTAAATTCTGTATACTGTATAATGCACAACACCTATGTTTGGATGAGGCATACAACGTTCTCTCATTGAGTGCCAAAAGGTAGAAGGACAGTTTGTAACTAGCGGCATAGATTTAAGCTTTATTCCATTTGCTACTGATTCGAGATAACTGCAGAAAAATTTCCAGAGCATGATTTGATGACGACTTTCTTTTAAAGCCTGGCTCGCATCACTTGCTGTTTCCAGCTTATTTCTGGAAGTTAGACAACGGTTTCATCGTCAGCTTTCTTTGAATGAGGGGTGCTCGCACTTTTCCAGCATGCAAGCTATTTATAAAATGAACAGGTCAGAATGATCTACTTACTACAAAAATGCTAAACATACGTTTATTAGTAAAAATATGGATGGCGCGTGGGGATGGACATGTCCGTCCACCGGTACCAAAGGTGATAATGTCATGCGATCTACCCACAATACCTTTGAGATCGACTGGTAGATCACGATCGACGTATCAGAGGTGGCCACGTATCCGGAGTGCCGGAGTCGACTCCGGCAGGATTCTGCGTTTTTTCGGACGCGGATCCGGGGTCATTTTTCATTTTCGGCAGTGGCACGAGTCTACGTGGTCCTTATAAATGTCATTTCTTAAGTAAAAACTTTGCTGAATTTCGGTTGCGTCGACGATCGATGGTAGCCGGAGTCTGAACAGGATTCGGATTCTCGAATTTAAAAAGAATTCGTAGCCGGACCCGAATCCGGATTCAAAATTTTCACAACAGGAACGGAGTCGGATTCTGAAAATGTGACTCCGGCCACCTCTGCGACGTATTAAGCACCCCTGCTTTTAATCTATTTTCGGTATAGCAAGGTAGTACATCGCTGACATCTTGAAATTCCAATTAAAGTTGCTCACTGTTTTCTGCCAAGTCAACTACAAATGATTTCAAGAAATCAAGAGCAGTGCAATTTGACAGTTCAGCAACCGCTAGTTCACAAAAAAGCCGAATGTACGTAACTCGTTACGTGAACTTCACTATTTGATAACCGAAATGTCTAAAAAATCAAGATTTTTGCTGAAGCACCAGTAATTTGCAGTGAACAATTGCAAATCAAATGCCAGATGTTTTCAGATTCAAACCTAATCCGATGGTAAAATGGATATTAAAAAAGAAAGTAGTGAGCAGCTTTGCTCATCGTTAGCTCTTTGCGTGCTGTTGCACGATGGAGAATTAAAAAAAAGCTTGGTTCCGTTGACAAACTGTAACATCGGCTAAAAGATGTTATCATTAATAAACATATTTTCATTCACTGTCAAACATCACTCATTATTTTTGATCATGTTTCAGCTCGTTGTATTAAGCAATGTGGGTGACTTTGTAGTGTTACAATGATATTTGTAATTCAATTACTTTTATTTTGCATTTGCGAATGGTTTAAAAACTAGCCATATGGCGGTACAACGCATCTTTCGTCAAAACTGTCACTACAAATCATTTGCTTTTGATATGGATGTAACTGGCGGTTTAAACGTTTTCGTGCACATTTATAAAACCCAATAGTTTTGCATTAAAAAGCAAATAAAGTCATCGCTTTCTTTGATAAAAAACTACAGCTCTATACTGATTTAATCCTTGCAGCTTGTCATTGTCCATTTACGGAGTTCCTCTAAAATTGCTTTTTTAATCTGGATTCGGTGGCACAACCAGATGTATAGTTACGGGTCTGAATGCCCGCTTCACGACTTGTTCATTTGCAAAATCTGGTATTTACGCTCAAACTGAACGAACAAGGCTGGTAATTATTGAAAGAACACCCAACTTTCGAGGTGAGATCAGTCATTTCGTCACCCAGAAAAACGCATTTCCTGATATTTTAAAAGTCGTTCAAGTTCATCCCTCCCCCTCTTTATTAAAATCCTGGCTGCGCTATTGCATGAGTTTGCTTTTGAAGATGGGCAACACAGTCACAATTTTGCTTCAGAGTGCAGGTTATCCACTCAGGTCTACGTGCAAACGACATTTTTTGTCGTAGAGTTTCAGGAGGGAGGCGGTTTGTAAATCCGAGGTATTTTTTGTCGTAGAGTTTCAGGAGGGAGGCGGTTTGTAAATCCGAGGTATTTTTGTCGTAGAGTTTCAGGAGGGAGGCGGTTTGTAAATCCGAGGTATTTTTTGTCGTAGAGTTTCAGGAGGGGGCGGTTTGTAAATCGGAGGTATTGCTGAAAAAAGTCAAAATCCACTAAATTGCGTTGTTTATGACAGGTTTCAAAAACTACGACTAGTTTTTAAAAAAAGCAAGCTGTTAATGTATATTCTCATGCAAGATTTATCAAGATCTTTCTGTGACACGGCCTCACTTCCCACCGGATTGTTTGAGGTTTGAAAATGTCAAAAGAGCGATATGATGTATACGTCGTGGTTGGTTGTGGTTAACCGCGCGCGTTTCGGCGTCGCGACATGTTTACCATGAATGTTAAAGCAGAACCAACACGTAGGACTCTCACATCGCTAACCCACCGGGTAAACAACGGCGTCCAAGCCACCGAACTTGAGCTCGCTAGTTTCGACTCCGGCGTTGTAACGTTTAAGAATGAGAGGCTGAGGCAGCGGAGAAGACAACTGCTGTTTTCGCCTCAGGTACCGCCCGCAGAAGCTGCTTCAGACGCTCGCGACCGTACCTTTCATCATCTCAGCGTTATTTTCGGCTCTTTGGGATGCCGATCAGCGGAAGTTCTAAAGTTTGCGTTTTGTGCGCAGTCGGCAAAGCGTACACGGGATTGACTGTAACGATTGCAGTGTTTTTGTGCAACAGAGGTTGAAAAACAAGAAAACGGGGAACATTTGGTGCAAAAAACGTCATGCAAGGACCGCCATGATTGGGGATTCCAGTTGTTCTAGCTATCTGCCTGGATCCGCCGGTAATCGCAACAGGTTGGTCTTATATTTCCACGAACTGAACAGAGAGACGGAAATTGATTAAGTTCTTCGTGTAAAGCTTTTTCCTGGTTCCTTGTGCAACTCTTGCAGCCTGTTGTAATCTGAAGTTAAGTTGGCTCGCTCCTCTCATCCTTTCTTCTTCAGTCAAACTGAATCTTTAACTTCTGCTTTCTCAAACACTCTGATGATGAATGCCGCATTCGCACACTGAAAAAGCAAACTAGCACAGCGTGACCCAAAATTTCTGGAAGAGGCAGTTCTCCTCATTGTCTGAAGCAAGGGTGTCACCACAAACCTTTCCTTCAGCTTCAAATGTTCGTTTGAGGTAAGGGTGGCAAACGAGGAAGTTAATCGCAACGGTGATGAGAAAAATAACGAAGCATACGACGTGTAGCTTCGGGTTTGGGTTTCCTGGTTTCCAACTAGCAATAATCGCGCCTCGTATAAACCTCTAGTCGCGCCTCGGTTTGGGTTATAAGCACTGTAATAGCCCCAGTTTGCGTTCGCTCATTCCTGCGACAGTTATAGCACTGGAACGAGGCAAAAAAGCTTGATGCAAATGATGGCTTCTTTTATTCGATTTGCGTAAAACTTTGCCGGTATCATCAGGTAATGAAAGTATTAAGGCGCTGTTAACGGAGTGCTCGCCTGTGCATCGGAGAAGAAACTTTACAGAACTGTCATTGATGCGATTCGCAGTGCACGAAATGATTACACTACAGTAAAGATGCATTCAGGTTGCACGTACCTTTCTTCAATTAAAAATATAGTGCTGCTGATCAAGCTTTTGCAATTACTCAAGATAAAAAATCGATTTGATTTTTACTTTGTTTAAATGAGATGACGTTTTATCAAAATTGGTAAGGTTTTGAAAATGTTTTGTACTCCAAGATGTGAACCATCTGGCTTTTTTTGCTAATTTTACCAAATAGCAAAAACGAGACAAAACGTTTTGCCCAGGGAAGCAGGAATTGTTTGAATGTTTGCAGACGTAGATTCGTCATCATTCATGCTATTTTCTGACAGACATTGGGGACATTTTTGACGAACAATAAGAAAAAACCTATTCAGCAGACCCAAGCTACAGACCAATGTAGTTCAGTCGCAGCAGATAACCTGCAGGCGTGCGTGAATTGCAGTTCTTACGCGAACAAGCGTGGGCTACGTAGTCAAACAGGAAGAGGCATCAGGCGTGTGCTGCGCAGGGCTATTTCCCTGTGGTTAGCTAAAGCTGTGTCGGGTCCACGATAGAACTGGTGCAACGCCAGTTAGAGAGCATGGGCCGGTGGTTGGGTTTTGCTGCCCGACGACGCGACCAGCGCTAGTGCTCTTACTCACGGGTCGCAAGCAGTTCCGTTCCGTTGACGTGAAACTTTAACTGGATGTCACCGCTAAAACGCACACAGAGCTTCGTTCTAACTTGGTTGTCGATGCAAGTGCGTTAATCCGGGTCAGAATACCCAATACTGCCAAACACCGGAGACGAGCATCTTTGTACTGCATCAGCGGATTCGATACGGACAGCAGGATAAGTAATAAGTTTCAGTAGTTGCTAGGTATTTTACGAAATCCAATGCCAAGGAGACAGAAATAGACTTGTTGTTGGAAACTTCGGCGGTTTAATTCGTAGAGCGAAGTCCACTGGGTTCTAGTTTGTTCAGTCAGTTTCAGCGTGTCAGCAGGTGTGCGCCAGAGAATAAGAAATAGACAAGAAAATTGCCAGACAAAGGTAACGCTACGGCTGCAGAAAAAGCACACATTGTTTGAACGTCAGTACTACTCTATAAATCCAATTTTTCTATCAATCAACGTCAGTATGATGGTCAAGCGATTTGGAGGTCAGTTGACCGTCATATGCTTTTTTAATTGAAGAAAAGCTGACCATATCTGCCTTGGCTGATTTTGTCAAAAGTCATTGCTGTGTCGTCGCTCGCAGAAGAGAGCTTTTTTTAATATTTTCGTTTTTATCTGAAACGATGTAGTAAACAAAGAGCACCAAAAATATGATTTTCTGACCACCACAATGCACAATTTTTTGTTTTGAATCTTGTGGAAATTCGTCTGGAGTGAGAAAAAGCGTTTCACCCGTAACGGTCTGTTTGGCCTTCACGATGTTGGTCGTAATGGCAGACCTTCGCCTAACTGTTGGACGTCAAACACGTTTGATACATTAGTAAAGGAAAGCAGATCGGGTGTTAATCAAGAAGATTACAGGAATACACAGATAAAATTTCAAGCCGAGCCAATTCGGCAACTTTTTGTGTGGACGCGATATAGAAATGTCGTGCACTGCATTGCAATTAACTCTAAAGCAGCGGTGAAATTGACGGGGTGGCAGGGGTGCGAAACCCCTTCACTCCAGGCAAGCTAGATGTAAAAAGCGGGCCCCCACTTAGCTCTTTTGGCTTTTGAGTAGGTTGTGTTTTGTCACGTTTTTTGGGAGTTTTTGGAGTGTTCTCGGGTGATTTCGGGTGCTAGTCTAGAAACCCACATACGGGTACACTTTCATGTCTGAACGTTTTTCTGAGTGTTGGCAAGTGGATCCCCTTCAGCTAAGGTCGCCCCTGGCTGAAACCTCTAGTTACGCCGCTGTCCTAACGACGGGATGGTTTTAGTTTTGGTTCTCCAAAAGAAATTGGCAGATCGAAGGTTTATTCGACCAGGGCCGGCCCTCGCAGATGCGGGGCCCAATGCAAGACCTAGGCGCGGGGCCGCTCTGGGCAGCGATTTTATGACGTCATCGTGATCGGTCAACCGTGTTACGATCGTGGTAGAGCGAAGATATACAGTGCAGCACTAACACGAGAATTTAGCACGCTTGCTAACGTTCGAGAGGAAATTTGCTAGCTCTGACGAGAGCGTTCTTTGTTGACAATGAAATTTATATGGCGTTTCTACTGAATTCTCAAGCGCAAGGTGTATCTGACAAAAATGAACAGCTACCGATTTTCGTAAATACTTCTTTCAACTTTACAGTACCGATCTTGCCATAAACAACCGTGCATTTATAAGCTCGGAAAAAATCTGCTGTAGATCAGGAGCGCGTCTGTTCGACAGTGGGGCAATGGACGTTTAGAGCAAGGGTCACCAAACTTTTTGAAACTGAAAGCTACTTCTTATTACAGATTCATGCGAAGGGCAACCCACGTGTTCCGTGCAGGCGACCTGGTGCCCGCGGGAACTATGTTGGTGAGGTGACCCCTGCTTTAGAGGCTGATTATTCTTAAGATATCAAATGACATACCAGGTTTTTTCTTGGCAAAAAAATAAAATTTGAGTGAATGTAAATTCGTCTGCAACTCTTCTGTATGAGTAACGATGGGTTTGACTTCGGTTTTCAGTACTTCTTCTTTTGAGCTAGTTGTGGTTTTCAGTACTGACCTTTAGTTTCGAATCTCGTCGAATCAAAAAGTTTGTTTTATATATATATATATATATATTATATATATATCCCTCCAGGTTGGAAAGCAGAGTAAAAAAATTTGTTCAAGTCAAAGTGCAGGTGAAAAGTATTGCGGCCTGAAAAACTTTGTATACTAGTGACTGACTTGAAAACACTGCTGTCTAATGCACGAGCTTAGCTTTCATGCAAGAGATCCGTCGAGAATGACAAAAAAATGCACATATAGTGGACAATATTGCATAATCGTATTTTGAGCAAAGCAGCACTTGCTGGAAATAATGATTGCCACCTTTGCACTTGGGTTAGGCGACAAAAAGCAACACTATAGACGCTCCGTTGCATGAAGGGAGATATACTGCAACAAGAAACATTTAAAAATGTATTAAAATTTTGATAACTTGTGTGATGCGCTCGCAGCGGATAGCTACCTCTTGCCTGAGGATGATCTGTTATTGTTTGTTTGAGTCAGCGTTATGTTCTCTCAGCTGGTGCTGCGCGTGATTACGTAGCAAAACAAAGAGGGAATACGTCAAGGCTAGCACGTCACGGCTGCTGACTTGAGCCAATGCGAGCAATTAACTGTGTCAAATTGCTTAGCTGTAAAACTGATGCGTGTAGTCCGAGACCAAGTAGACACGAAATTGTAATCAGTGCCACGCGAGCCTGTCTTCGATGTAAAATTTGCTGAGCGCCGAACATTGAGACCATATTCAACTTCTGTTTATTGTTGATGCTTATGCTCAAGACACTGATAAATCGGCTTACCTACTAGGCAACAGTCACTGCTGTTTTCTATTGGTAGCAGCTGTACTGGGACACTTCTGATTTTAGAATGTTCATAAATGTTTTGGTGCAAAATTGTCACTTGAGAAGTTGCAACGAGTTTAGGTTTGTATGCGAATGCAGCAGAGCCGTGTGAAAGGCTGTTGGGCCCCCCCCAAAAAAAGTCCAGATGGGGCCGTTTATCAGCAAGCATTTAGGCAGATGCGTGCTTTTTCGAGCCAGTTGCAAATTAGCCCCTTGAGCAGCGCTATTTCAAAACCTAACTAAGCTAAAATAATAATGTACAACTTAGGAGAAAATAACTTTAATAAACTGCCAATGCAACATAAGTGAAAACTAACTTTATCACTTGTTAGTGGTTATCATCAATAAAGCGAAACAAATATCTCTTCTTGTGATGTGATAGGAAATTATTTATGATGTAATTTACCTGTTTGATGTAGTTGCCGTACTTGCATCAACTTTGGTGTGCGCCGCACTCGTATACTATACGACAATATGTGAAACCGGAAGTCTCATTAATGCTTTTGCATCCCGACCAGTGCCGGATTAACCATTAGGCCAGGGGTTCCCAGCCTTTCTCTGACCATGTACCCCTTCAGCATTCCGTCAGATGAGCATGTACCCCTTCAGCATTTCGAAAGACAAGCATGTACCCCTTCAGCATTTCAACAGATGAACATGTACCCTAAAATTCCTTATGACAAATATTTTATCATGATTAGTCACAGATATATTTAAAAATAAGCATATAACGGCTTTTGAAAATAATATTCACCGGTATATCTACAAATATTCGGAAACAAAAGATATGTAACTGTATATTTATCTTGTATTGCTAACCTTAAATGTACCCCTTCGGATAGCAAATGTACCCCTAGGGGTACATGTACCCCAGGTTGGGAACCTCTGTATTAGGCAAACTAGGCATGTGCCTTGAGGCCACGAAAAAATACATGCCTCATGTGTCAGGAAAACATTTAAATTTGAGCTATGGAAAACTTAAAATATTGTTTTGATGAACTTATTGTTGCGAAATTAATCTACAGTATTTATTGTTTAGGGGTGTTCACGACTGTTTCCCCCTCCCGTAATTCTGTACGACTGATGATGTCTAAAAATAGAACGGCTTGTATGAAAGTGAGAACTTCGCGGGGTTTAATACAATAGAAATAGGAAGTAAAGTTTATCTCCCGGGAACTCCTAGAGCCGCCGCGCCTTTGTTTTTTTTGCAACTGTCTACAGGCATTGCTCAACATATTTGGTAAATAGTTGCACACAAATGGAGTCTATACTGCATTCCCAAATACCGAAGTAATTTTTGGAATATACTTATCACTTATATCTACTAATTGTTCAGGAGAGCGTTCGTTTGGACAGCTTGCTCGAATTAAGAATGTGAAGCGATCTACCATGAGTCAGGACCGCCTTGGTGTACTGGCACTTCTGTGTATTGAAAGAGAGCTGCTACATGAAATTGATTTTAGCTCAGTTATCGATGAATTTGCTGCGATAAAATCAAGAAAAGTTGCAATTTCATTTATTAGGCACTAATTATTATGTAAGTACATCGAGTAACATTTTTAGCTTGTACTTCTAATTACTAAAAGAAATAAATGTTTATTTCTTTTGCTAAGAAAGAAATGTCTGCTAATAAAGTTTTTTTTTATTTACTTTTTTCATTAGTTCAGGCCATACTTCAAATATGCCTTGAGGCCACGAAAGCCTTAATCCGGCCCTGATCCCAACGATCACAGAGCACCTGGCGGTCGCTCTACAGCCTCATCATTTAGCCAGTCAGTGTAATCAACTTGGTACTTTCACCAAAAGCTGATGGGTGGAAGCTGTGCGTAGAACTAACTGCTTCACAATACTACCTCTGCCTTCACTTCTGATAAAAACCGATTTATTGGAATCTGACACCATCCATCTTCATCATGACATATAGCAAGTGAGATTAAATCTGAAGAGACTTTTTAAGATCGAGCAAGCGAACGTTAAACTTATCGAGATTATCCCCGGTTTTTCTGGTCGAAACTTTGAATTAGACTGTCGTAACACAGTCTTCACAGACATATATATAATAAACTGACATAACAGCCTTCCTCCGTTTCAACTTTACATAGCCTGTCTCAGGCAGATTTCACGAAAACGTTTTTAACGTTGAACTAGAAACCTAGTCTCTCTATCTGTACGCATCTACAAAGGGAACGCACAAGGGCGATACAAGCGAAGTTAAGTGAGGAAGGTCAAGACTTTATTAATTAACAATTGGCCGTGTTCTGACGTAACCACAACTTTACAAAAACTGCTCTAGTGTCCGAACGTCCGCAATTCTTTTTCGAAATTAACGAATCATGATATTACATCCTTAATCTACCGGCTCTGCATTGAGGGCAAAAACCAGAAGAGTAAAAGTCAACGGTAGAAAGACGGCTCTAACTTACTAATACAATATATATTGTGGGACCCCTACGAATAGTCGGGCCCACCCCGACCCGGGGGTACGGGGCTGCCTTACCACGGCACTGGAATGTAGGCTGCAGCATGCAACATGCTATTTGTTTTTGTGGTTGTCAACCGTTCAACGCTCGCCTCAAACTATTTCAGAATTATTATTTTTTATTCAAGTATTTGAAATAGACTTTTGTATCTAGCAAACGGATTCCAGCGAACGTTACCTTCTAAACTGATGTATGCAGAAACAACAGTCAGTATTGCTTCACTCTGTCAGCTGTGGGGCATGTTGTGAAAACGCAAGCTTTCAGAAAGTGAACGCAGTACCAAACGGGTTCATTGCTAAATGTCAAAATACGGAAAAGAGAATCGAAAGTGGGTATTAGCATGGGCCCTTGACAGAAGGTGCCAGCAATTGGTGATAAACTGGTTCCAGTCTTTCATTGAGTAGCAGCCCGTTTTTTATTGGCTCCTCATCAAACAACACCTGGTGACGCACCTGAAGCCAGCTAGGGCCACGGACCTCCACCTGTCTGAATCGAATCACGAACTACTGGTGTTGGCATGTCTGTGATAAGCCATTGTCTTGATTTGAGCAGTGCTCGCCGATGTTGTTTGCAACATTTCGGTGCCAACGCATTTTTCTGAATGTTCGACCTGCAAGCAGCCTACAAAAAACAATGGTTCTATGAGTTTGTTGGCGTGAATATTTAGTAGTTATAATCACCGAAAAAGGCAAAAACGCCTGGGAACTGAAAAACCCTTTACTGGCCATCCGAATACCTCTGGACTGTTTGTCATTCATCCCTTGAGATTTCGATTCTATACGGAAGTTTAATTTGATCTGTAGCAGTTAGAGCCCATGCACATAGCACTGAGCATGCAGGTTGACTCAACAAAAGAAACAAATACAATTGAACCTCGCATGCAATGATTTCGAATATGTTGTGTTCGGAAAGTCTGTGAGCTACAACGAAAAAAACTGCTGGCTGCTGCGCCCACGCATTCGCGCTGTGCAGCTGAAACAAACGTTAGTGGGTCTTCATCATCCAGTTAGGAGCATTCAAGTCCCTGGGCGTCCGCAGGGGTGGTGGCAAAACGGGCATTTCCCCCCCCTGGAAATTTGGACTAAGAATCAAACATTTGTTGAAAACGTAAAATAAGCAGTTTATTTCGATTAGTTGGGTTAATTCTTGCAATAACAATTTATTTGCCGATGTGACACTCACACTGCACAAGAGTCAGTTCACTGTTCTGGTACAATGCAGTCATGAAATGCAGTTCACTTAATCCGCTCCTTTGGCTACAAATGCAGGTTGCGAAACTCGGGAGCGAATTGTTCCACTATTAACCTTTGTTGCGTCACAGTAACATGGCAACATATCTTCAAAGGTGGACTTCAAGTTATGGTAGTGGCCGTTTTGCCGCATGTAACTGTTAAACGCAGACATCTTGGCAGGTAATGCAGCGAGACTGCGACTGCTGATAGCGGTAAGCCATGGCACGTAGGTTTAAAACCAATGGTGGGCAAACTGCGATTCGCTGATCTATTTTGTGTGGCTCTTCTAGATAAGTAGCAATATCTCAAATTGATAGAGAGTTGTGACTTCATATTTAACGTTTGTTTCATTTATCAGTGTGTTTACGCGAACTCGGTTAGTTACGAGGGAGTCTACGCGATTTGATAACAAAGATAGTGTACCTGAAGCTCAAATTAAGCTTCTTAAGCTCCCAGATGAAAATTAAGTTTTTTTAAAGACATATGTTGTCAAAAGCATTCCGTCAATTTCGATATGTCAGAATGAGAACAAATGTTTTTTGCGAAGAGGCAATTGCAGGACCACAAAGTGGACGAATACAAAAATAATTTGTAAGACTACTGGTGGAGCTCCAAGCCAGATTTGACCGTTTCGAAGACTTAAAACCATGCTTTGCATTCCTTGTAAATCCATTCATCGTTAATGTAGTCAATGATGACTGTTCCGTTTGCCAAACGTTTGTCACAAACTTGTCTGCTGTAGAAACGAAACTGACCTTCTCTAAAAAAAACTTTAGTCAATGCCAGTTTGCAACTAATTTCTGGCCACAGGTTCCAGAAAATACCCAGAATTTGAAAGAACAGTGTACAAAACATATTGCTGTGACTTTTGTTCTCCGTAATGAAGTTCGTAAAATCAAACCATCGTGCAAGCCTAAAACTGAGCATTCGGGAGAATTAATTCGCACAGCTTTACCAATGTATTGTCCAGGTTTTCGGGGACTAGAAAATCAAACAAAAACTTAATATTGACAATTACTATACATCATTTCATGTAAAACTTGCATTCTTTACCGTATGTGTCTAGACACTACAAAATATTTTTGCGGCTTGCTGGTGTTTTTGCGTTTGTGCAAATGACTCTTCCATTGAACAAGTTTGCCCACCCCTGGTTTATACTATGTGTAAAGAAACATGAGTGAAAAAGAAGCATTGCTGCCAATAAAGCATGTTTTTTGCAACCAATGCTCCCTCTAAAGCAGGGCTGCAAACTTAAAATGCTCCGAGGGCCAAATAAGGACTTATGAAATAACACGACGGCCTCATTTGACGCTGACGCAACAATGGCGGTACCTGAACCTTACTAGAAACAGCTTTTACATCCTATTTCTTGCGAAAGATATGGTGAGTTATAGGCAAATCCTTTCTGGCTGTCACTACGTTCGTTCAAAAGGAACTTGTTCACTCGCTGGCTGAGCACTTTTACACCGGTGAGTACAATAAATAAATTAAACGTTAATTATTAGAAAATTCCAAAAAGCATCGCAGGCCGCACAAAACTCACTCACGGGCCACATGTGCTTGAGACCCTGCTCTAAAGTGTGCAACTGCGCAGTACCACCAGACCATTTGCGCAGTGAAATCTCATCTCGCGCACTTGCAACATTCCAAAACATTGGAAAAAACGAAAACAAGGGAAAACATTTAAATTAAATGTGTATTTTGTTCGTGTTTTCATAAATTTTTATACTGTTGCGATCGGAAAGCCCGAGCGGCAAGTGCGCAAAGCTACACACTGTGGCAGCAAGCAACAATAGAGATCACCCGACGAGTTTACTCTGTTATTGCTTGATCGCGCCACATATATATTGGTGTTATTCTTCGCGCATATCCCGTTCGTGGTGAATCACACATTCAACGCAACGCCAACGGAGAGGCTGCAACAATACTTATTCTAATAATTCACAAAGTTTGCAATTAATTTAGAACTCTGCTAATCAGTCTTAAAATATTGATGCTCACGAAAACAAACATTAGCTAAGTGTAAAATATTCTTAGAGGGGAAACACTGTACCTATGCAACTGTTGCCGTAACACTAGGCATTTTCTTTGTGGTGTAGAAAAGGTGAAGCGTTTTGTGTATGTCTATTTGCGTTGCATAGTCAGCAACCTGAAAAGGAAAAGCAAAATGTCGACTTTGCCCCCCCTGGAAAAATTTCTGCGGACGCCCATGTTCACGTCGTGCACTTTTCTTGATATATCGTGCTCAGCACCCGCGCTCATCAGCACCAGCGAACATGAATTTTTATTTCGGTTGGCATATTTTACTGTTAAAGAGAGGTTGTTCCAGCAGGTAGTTGCTTGCGTCGCCATAAGTGGTTTTCGTTGCATTGCCGATCTGAATTTCGCATAGTTCATTGACCAAAATGTCAGTAGAAGAATTTCTGCCTACGGTTTCAGTTTAGTTCCTTTGAGACCGAGCTTTTCTGCCTCAGACTACACCAATAGGCCTATAGACTTATTTGTGCATTTCATTTTGTCAAAACAGAAGCTTAATATAAGCACTGACAAGACACTTAATAATTAGATGGATAACCACTGTGCAGCAGTGTCAACAACGTTCAGAACCAGCCTGAATAAGCTTCACTTTATTTTCCAGACAACTTTTTCAAAGGTTGCTACGGAAGCCCTCGTGTTTTCTGCCTTTTAAGTTTTTTGTTCACCGATGAATAACAAGCACGTTGGTACCATGATTGCAAATTTGAACACTTCTGCAGCAGTAAATAAAATTTTAACGAAACTTTGCCCAATTTTTGTGTCACTTTTTTCGCGACTTTTAGCACCTCTAATAGCGGATGCAAAGATAGACACGTGTCCGGGTGCGTTTTGGGGGGGAGAAGTTAATTTTGCTCCTGCAATGCCACACGCACTCAAGACATAACTAATTCTCTCTTTCTGAATGAAGAGCTTGAACTTCTCCGTGGGAGGGTTTAGCTCCCAAAGTTTAACCGCAAGATGGGTTTGTGCTTGGGTAAATGAACAATGGTTAAAAAAAGAAGTCAACTGAACAAAAATTGGTAACTGTTTTGAATTGTAACTTAGCTCGTTGCAAAATTAAAGTTTTTTCGTTTGTAACTCGTGAATGTTTGATGTTTCTTACTCGCTACCACTTTTTTAGCAATTCAAAACACTGCAAAACGTCTGTTTTCTTGTTGTTTATATGCGAGTGTTGTCATAAGGTAAACATTTTTTGTCATAAGATAAACAAACAGCTTTAAATCGCGCAGAAGGAAACGTGGGGGCGTTAGGTAGGTTGACGCAAGCCAGTTGCGACATGGTGAGAATACAATCCTGAAACAATGCGAAAGGAGCCCTCTAGCCAATTGGTTTGCTTGTGACGCATGTGATACACTCGCGATGGTTATACCCATCTGTAGATGTCTCCAGGAAAATGAAACGTCATGAAGCGCACAATGCATTGAATCCCTGGGCTACCTTTGTTAAGTTATAGTTAGAGTTCCGCCAACAGCATCAGATGAGCACGTCTTAACTTCACCGTAGCGTGGTTAAGACGCAAGCAGATTTATCAGGCTTACAATGGACTTAGAATTTGCGTCATCGTTAAAAATTTTATGTCATACAGCAGGTATTTTCTGAAGTTGAATACCCTTACTATTTGCTCACAGCACAGTATGAGTTTCACGTAGAGTTTCCTGGGCCGTAGTGTGGTGATGCGAGACCCCCGAAAATATAATTGTTACGTCATTTTTTGGGTGACAACTAAAAAAGGTTCACCCAGTTTTATTGGCTTCCTTGTTGGAGGTTATGGTGTGCTAGCTGCCGTTTTAGATGCTAGACATTAGACATGCACATGGTGTAATGTACTTCGTTTAACTGCAGTAGTTTCATGGGAGTCACACGGGATGGGACAGGAAAAGTGTCTCATGGAACAACTTGTGTTTAATGCTTTGCAAACTAAGCTGACGTTCTTGTCAACCACATGCTGCGTCTGCTTTCTGAAAATCTTTAGGGATTCGGAAAATAGTACTTTGGGCGAAAAATCTGTTTCCAAAGCAGGGTATAATCTTTTATTCGCAGGTTCAGAAAACGTGCAATGTGTAACACTGCCATGGGAAAAGCAGCGAAGGTGTTTTCATAGGTGCTTGTTTAATCGAAACAGGGTATACCTATACCCGTTGTATTATGCCAAATTGTAAATGAAACCTGCGCCACTGTTTCACCAACCGCGAAGTAAGGGTTGTGGATGAGCTTCGTGCTATTGTCGTTGTATTTGTTAAAGTAGTTTTGCGAGCCATTTAGCAACTCACTATAACCCAAGGACCCCCATCTGAACTCGAATAAAGCACATGCAATACCACTCTGTATATAAAACATCTACTCGCGACCCCTTCTAAAACGCTTTACGACCCCTCTGGGGTCTCAACCCCCAGGTTGAAAAGCACTGTGTTAATCCATCAACCTATAGACTCCCATAGAACTCAAAACTCTATTACTTTGGCCCCGAGAAACAACAGTAATCGCCTGAACAATACGCACCAAGCACCAGCTTTGCTTACAAATGTCCAGCGTTCAGTTCCAGGAAAAAGGAGCATTGATGCACCAAACACAAGTACAAGCTGGCAGTGTTAAAATATAATATGACAAATGCTGTAGTCAATCAAGCAGCACATCTACTCAGGTAGTTGATGCAACAGGAACGGTTTTTCTAAATGCCACTCTCCTGTGCAGGAACAACGACAAGGTTCTGGGGCGTTTGTACTTATGTGGCTGCTTGGGTGCTCGTATAGGATTTCGATAAAAGGAATAAAACTAGAATTTGTAGGCGGTGTGGTTAAGCCCCAAGCTACTAAAGAAAAGCTTCTTTAGCCATGACGCGGACTCGTTATGATGATCTCAGTACACCCATGCCTCACGCTAATGGTAGCGAATTCAGGCGAAGGTCAAGACTTTTTAGCAAAGTATTAAAATGTCAGCATAGTAGCGCCGAGTATCAAGCAATATTCGAGGTAGTAGATGTTCCAATTGATTTGCCAGCGAAGAAACGTTCATAAAAACACTACTAATGTAAAATTAATAAATACGCGTTTAAGGCGCTGAGGGTTCATCCTGTGATCAGATTGGTTGGATTTTTATCTCATTTTAAGTGGACTTGTTGGAGGTCATGGCTAGAGAAGAGCGTTATGTTGCAATGCTAAGCTCTTACATATCCTTACAAGTTGCAACCAATTTGTTTCTACAGCTTTTAAGCTTCTGCAGGTATTTTCTGTTCGATTGTATGGTAACTTAACATCTATTGTGGAGTTTGAAAACTTGAAAAAGGTTAAAAAGCGGATAGTTCATATTGCTTGACCAAAACTATATTCGTCTTTTCGTGTCATGCTTCTTTCAAGGCCAGCGACCACTAATGCAAGCTTTCCAGATTTATTCAACTGCAGAAACGTCTAAGTTCGTTTTGTTGCCACTGCGGTACTGACAAAAAGCAACCTTAGTTATAACTAGGGCAACCAATTTTTTGACCTAAAAACTTAAAATTTTGACTTTATAATTTACAAATTTTGACTTTATTTTGACCTATAAATTTTCTGCGTTTGCAACTGCAAAATAGTTCAGCGTTAGGTGTTGGGGTTCACCCAGAACCATATTCATGCACTGTATGCTTCAAATTAAAAAATTGGTTGTTTAACTATGGGGATGGTATATTGGTAAGTACATTAATAACTACACTGGAGTCAAACCTGAGAACATCATAAAGTTGAAACACTATATGCATAATGGATTGAGCATTTACCAAACCAAGTACTGTAACACCGCGTTTGCCACGTCTATCCTACAGAATATTCAATCGTCCAGTAGTAGGCAAAATAACATTATTACGTCAGAAATCGCAGCAAACCCATTATTATTACAGAATTTCAACAAAACTTGCAAACACATATCAATATCTCCTGTTGTAGTTTCAATAAAATATCGATAAAGAGAAAAAACTGTGCTGCAAGAAAAATTTGACCCGACGATACATTTTGACCTAATGATATATTTTGACTTTTTTTGACCTAATATCTTAGGATTCCCTCATGGTATGAGCGTGAAATTTGGTTTGTGGATGTTTTGTAGGCTTTAAAAAAGGCAGAAACATTTTGAATTTATTGACTTGTGGTTGCCCTAGTCATAACTGTTGCGACGGGCCACATCACATAATTACTGAGACTCATATGAAATAACCACAAACAGAAAGCACGTTCCAGGTCTTCCGTATATAACAGCAAGGTCATCCATCCCTGATACGGCAAAAATTGCGCGAAGCATCGCGTGACAACCGTCGCCGCTGTTGCTCATGGAGCATGGCGTTGCAAGACACAAGGCAAGGTATAGGAGGAAGCTGGTCGTTGCGCAAAGTTGGATGTGACAGTGTGCGCCTGAACCGCAGTCGCACTTCGTATCACCGAAAGAGCTGTGATCTTAGTGCAGTTGGCGCGTGTTCGAAACGAAGAGAATCACAAGGAAATCATTAGTGAGCACGTCCCTGGCAGCGTAAGCGAGCTGATGAGGCAATAGGCCTTAAGGAGTGCAGGAAGTGCAGTATCAGGACAACGCAACTGTCCACAGCACGGCTTTTTTCTGCAGAACAGGCAAAGAAACTTCGGCATTTGAGACAGCAGCACACTTTAAAAAATAATGTCTTCCGCGAAAAGATGCCGTTAAGCGTACAAGCAACATTTCTGGTTGAGCACAAAGAGTAGCATGTAGCACGTTGCGAAAGAAAAAGTCATACCTTCAATTGCAAATAAAAGTACAGTTTCCTACTTGTTTAGCAGATCATTTTCCTTGAAAGCTTCTGTCATCCAAAAACGCACACAGCTGGATGTAAACAAGAGGATAAGAAGACTGCCCCGAAACAATTTGCTGAGTGATTGGTCACCTGCTTTTCGTGATTCCACGGCAACGCATGGCGAGTGCTCTTGAAAAGTAGGGTTTTCTTAATGGAAGGTCAGACTGAAACTGATATCAGGGAAACATCGAGATGTTTTATTATCCAAGGTGCTGTAATTATCCACGTTGAGCATATCTTTCATCATACAAAATGTAAATCGTTGCGATTGCAAATTTAATTAAACCGAATCGTATGATACAGACAAACGTTCATAAGGCTTGCGTGATGATTAGTCTTCCATATACTCTAAAATGTGGCCAACATACAATCGACAGGAACGAAAAGCAAATTTTTTCACATGCGTTATCTGTGACAAGGTCCAAAATGCGACAAGTCAGCTGCAATTTTTTCCGAAATGCGCAGCTCTCGCAGAACCGTCGCCAGAAAGTTTTCAATAGGGGGCTTACGTTTGTGTAGG
>Ga0210059_1005495_pt1 | contig 20395 bp, 15 predicted proteins | sample Ectturendosymbi2_FD_188042 | JGI IMG/M metagenome (GOLD analysis project Ga0210059, IMG submission 188042) | Ecteinascidia turbinata endosymbiont from Florida, USA - Sample 2 (SPAdes) (version 2) | ecosystem: Host-associated > Tunicates > Ascidians > Unclassified | place: Key West, Florida...
CTCTGCTTTTTCTGGTCAAAACGCGTGGCATGTCGGGGTGAAGTTCTGACACTCGACTCCGCAAATTTGGACTTGTCCAAATTGGCTGCCCACCGCTGGAAACAAGGCCGAACCCTTGTCATGTTTCCAGGCGGAATTCAGCCACACCAGTTGTCCCCAGGCGCGATGAAAATACTCGGCCTGAAGGCATTGCCTTGTTGCCCGTGTCTGAAAGTTCGGTTCTGGCAGAGCTACTATCTGTGTTCCGACCTGTCACCATAGGAATGGCCTGTCCCCGTGTCTGAAGACTTGGTTCTGGCAGAGCTACTCTCTGTGTTCCTTGTCCGAAGACTTTGGTGTTGGCTTCGGTACGGTTGTCCACGGTTCGGAGAACTTGGTTTCGACAGACCTACTCTCTGTAACCTCGTTCGAAAACGAGAAACGTTGTATGTCCCCACCTTGTCCGACGACTTGGTATTGAAAACAATGATTGATAGAATTACTCTCTATCAATTCATCTGTTGTCTCAGTTTGGTGCATAATCTCCTCTGTCATTTAACCCAGTGACTCGAGTTAAACAGAAATACTTTCTGTTATACGCTTTACAAAGTGTAAACAAAACTGCACGTTTCCATTTGCTCGAGAAGGCAAAGTGGAAAGTCGTCAATCAAATTTGCTAGCACTCAATTCCGGCTAATGACAAAACAAAGCGATTCTCAGAACCGTGCTAACGAATTTGCGAAAGTTTAACTCTGGAAACTTCTTCGTAAAGGAAGCTAACGAAAATTGAACGCGATCTAGTTGTACATAAAAATTGCTTGCTTACTCAATTCTGGCTAAAGTCAGTTGCAGTGTATGCAGTATTGAGCTCCTTGGTTGCCGTGAGATAGTTCCTTGTGTATCTGTGTCTCTGTCTTCGTATGTATGCTCGAGCGTGGACCTCTTGCTATACAAATTGGTGAGTTTTAATGTTATTGTATATTTCTTTGAATATAATAAAAGAATTATCTGAAATCCGTGTTTCTTTCTCATTATAAGTGGTCTAGAGGTCAGAAATCATAGGGAGACCAAGCGAACATAGCTTTCGTAAATGTCGTCCTTGTTACGTCTATGATCGAACTCACGTGCGTTATACGGACGTAGCTAAATGCGGTTTTCTAGCTAGATTCAATATGGGTCTAGAACCCGTTATACCATTGATGACGCAATAAATGTATTTCGAATCTCGCATCCCACAAATCTTACTAGCATCAGAATGTGGGGTCGCTTTGTTCAAATATCGCATTTATCACAAAAATTTTCAAGAAGTGTTGCCAAAAAGATGAAACAGCAATTATTTTTCTACAAAGGAAATTTTTCCAACGTAAAAGAGTCAAATGGCCATATGGATTTTAAGGCCGACTAACTTGAGACAAAGCCTGAAGCCAGAAAAAGGCTAAAGGAAATTTTTGAGCCAACCAACTTGTAAAAAGACCAGATTTCCGAACGTTGATCTAGAATGCCTAACCTGGCAACCTTGTTCCGGGCACAGTTTTACAGCATAAACAAAATAACGTTCATTTTTGGTTACATTTGGCAAAAACGCAAGGGTATCGTGTTTTTCGCTTACGGTTCCGTTTGCCACCTTGTGTGCAAGTCCAAAGATGAAGTTTTCACAAAGAGTACACCTCGTAACGCCACATGACCTGGTGCGCAGTTGTAAAACTCCTGAAGCCCTGAATGCCTTGCTCCTCCGAATAGAGAGATCTCAGCAGCGCTGTATCTGCTATGCGGCCAGAATGCCCCAAGAAAGGGCGACGATGCAAGTTCTATTGGTCACATCAACGGAAAGGAATGCTAGAGGCCTGTCATCGACAAGCCGGGGTGTTTATATTTCGATCTGGTGGTTGCGTCTTCGACAGAGAATCAGCGCAGTTTATCAAAGATTGAGGAAAACCGTCGAGTTTTTTACCCTTTCAACCGACTTTACATTAAGGTTACTTCCGCACACCAAAGCTGATAACATTTAACAAAGAAGACTTTTACCCGATTTCTAGAGCACTTTGTATGTTTGTCTTGCCGGGAGAAACGATGTAAGCGCACCATTAATGTTCGTTCTGTTCACAGCCCTATGTTGTTGATTTGATGTCGGTGTTCCTTCACAAAATGGTTTTGTTTCCATAGGTGGACTAGAGCCTCCTTTCACTCATCGGCTGTCACTGACACAAATTTGAGCAACTGGTTTAGTGGGCTTAGAATTCATCACATTTTGCTGCTTCTGCATAAGCTTCTTTACATAAGTGGAACTGAGAGCAAATGTGGGGCATAAAACGTTTATTTGATTGTGTCTTTAAGAAGAAAATACGTGCTTCAGGTCAAAATTCACCTTTTTTCCAAAAAAGTATGCTGAAAGAAGCTCCTTCAGTGAATCGGAGAAGACATATGTTTTTGGTAGCTGTTTCTAGGGCACGAGCCTCCATGTGAAATTGAAGGTTTATATCACGAAGTGAGAAAAATTATCCAGCACCCCCAAAAAATTAAACAGACCTATTTTAAAATTCATAAAAGTTAAACTTACAGCAAGTTCAGTAAGTTTCAATTATGTATTAGATTGTAGCGAGTAACAAACAGTTGCTGAGAGTCTCCAAACAACTGTTACAGTCAAAAGAGAAGCGGCACATCATACTAATCCACTGATTTATGTTCACAACACCTGTTAGCCTAATATCACCTATTTGCCAACCTTCACACCGGTTGTTTGCGTTTTGCAGTAGCTAATGATTGACAAGGGTTATGTCAACTTATTCTGTGCCGAGATTGACATTTCAACCATCACAGAATCAAATCTTCGCTGCTGTAGAGAAATGAAAAGAAAATGGCGGATGTGAAGGTAAGAAAGGTTTTTATTGTGATTGATTACAATGCTGCAAATACTAATTCTTATTAATCAAACCATAAGGATTTATATTTTTATTTGATGAAAACAAATACATCACAGATTTTTTTTATTTTTGTTCTTCAGCAACCGGCATCCTTTCCAAACAATTTTAGGGCCTCTGATGATCAACATATAACAAAGGTTTTAGTAACTGTTATCCTATAGTTCCAAATTATTACTTCAGAAAACTTATAGACCTGTCAATCTGATGTTGAGAATGGCCATAAATTTACCCTGAATCGCCAACTGTTTTTTTTTTGAGTGTTACGTATTTCTTCTTCATCTCTGAATTTCATAACAACTTTGTACAGTATCAGATCAACTTCTGATAAAAGTTTATCTGTTTATGAAATTGCAAAATTCTGTTTCCTTATTCAAAGGATATTATTTGTATCACATTTTAGATTCACCACAGTTTGTTTTGATAAACTGAACTCTTTCAGCTGAAATAGCTGTTGCATTACCACTGTCTAACACAGTGGTTCCCAACCGGGGTGCCGCGGCACCCTGGGGTGCCATTTGCAATACCCAGGGGTGCCGCGAGCTAATACGTTTTTTATTATATCATTGAAAAGATATTTTCACAATGTCGCCAAAACTCAATCCAAATTGCTATGGGTTCGCCACTAGGTGCCGGAAATTATATTTCTGTTTTGTAGGGTGCCGTAAGCCTAAAAAGGTTGGGAACCACTGGTCTAACACATTATTCAAACTTCAAAAGTAGTTCCAATTGCTTCAACGTTTATACAGTCCACTAAACAAAACGTTTGCTTCAATAAACGAGGCTATCTCGTGTACCTCACATGTGAGCAAAAAGATAATTACAAAACAAACGGAAAGGGCATATTTTTTTGACTGGTGATCTCTAACACCAATTTCAAACGTTTCTTTTACGGTAACAATTCTTTTTTTCTAGACACAGTACTCATGGCAGCTGACTAAACATTTACCACTTAGCATATTTTTTTGACTGGTGATCTCTAACACCAATTTCAAACGTTTCTTTTACGGTAACAATCCTTTTTTTCTAGACACAGTACTCATGGCAGCTGACTAACCAGGGCACTTTTGAATTTCAGATATTTGTTGGTTTTCTGTTTCTACTGCCGTTGGTTGATTCTAATGCGTTGGATGATTATGTTTGGAAAAACGATGGTCATTGCAGTTATAGTCAGGTAAGAGACTGGACATACAAATCAGAAGGTCGCACTTCTTATTTATTAAATATGACGTCGCAGAAATGGCCTACAGGTAAAGAATGCCAGATTGGCAAAACTATTCGATTCAATTTGTGTACATTTACAAGATTAAATTTTCATACAGTTAAGATATATTTACTTTGGTGGGTAGACCGATAGATGCAGATATCTTGTTTGTCATTGATTGGTAGATTAAACCTTTATTATTTGCATAGGAAAAAACATGTTTGAAAACTGAAACACCTTTACCTCAGCTTTACTGTAGACATTACTGTTGTATATTAAGAGCAAACAGCGATATACGTTGCTGCTATTAGAACCTAATCCCACTGTGATGAAGTATGAGACTTTGTTGCAAATTAAAAATTCATGTGGAGCACATGAAAACATTTACCACTTAGATTTTTCATAGTTTTCCTATGGGTATGTCTACCGATCAGTACTAAAATTGTTCTTTACTTAAATTTCGACAGTTCGTGTATCACGCTTAAAATTTGCGTTGCTGCTGAGTAACAAATTTATTGCAAAAACACCAGACGAACCAAGGAATGCAATTAAATCTAATGATATATTAAAAAATGCTGCTGTTTCCAGAAAATGTGTTTTTTCAAAATTGAAGTATTGCGTTCATGTTCGAAAGATAATCATCAACATGATATGGCGTTACTCGCATTGCCAGTGCAAATGTACGTTTTTTAACAAAAACAAAAAGGAGTAGAAAGAATCAAAAGTAAGCAGATTTTCGTCACTGAAAACCTGCTAAACTGCAGTTCAGCTCAAGACAAGTTTGTAAATTTTATTAGATAGATCGGGATCTTAGATTATTTTAAACAACATGATGCAGATAACGCGGTAGTTGGCTCTCATCGCTTATGTTTAAGTAACATTTGGCGCTTATGCCGGTGCTTCAAAATTTTTTCATATCTTTATGCAGAAAATGATACCGACCGATCATTGTGGTGGCATTTCCTCATTGTTCATATTCCGGATGAAATCGATCCGGAGTTGATGGGTGACGGATTTTTGTTCATTGAAGGCGGGAGCAATGAAAATGGAGAAAAACTGCCAGATTACAAAGATCCAATCGTTAGTTTTACTGGTGAAATGTCTACTGTATCAAAGAGGTGTGTAGTTCTCTAGATCATGATCGCAATAGCTAGTCCAAAGTTAAGACGTGAAGGTGAAAATCGTAATGACTTCTCGCATGATGAACGTCTTTTGTTGCTGACACTTCCGATATTCTTCGACTGTTTACAATGGTACTCCCGTCAAACAAGTCCCGCAGTATCTTCCGTGGCTTACTATGCAATAACGTCATCAAACTTGCCGATCGTATTGTTGGACGCTTGTAACCTAAAGCTGGGATTCCGAAATGGGGCCGGCAGGCACACTTGACATGGTCTGTGGCTTTGGTTTGAGATTGCGTTACATACGGTCTGCCAAAGCTTGCATTGCGCTGATGTTGCAGAGACCTGCATTACCTAGTTTGGATATATTTATGTTCATTTTAAGTTTATGCAGATTGCAGCAGTGACGAATTGCCTACGTCTACAAATTTAAATCATTTTTACAGCATCTTGGCTGATTTGAAGCAGATACCAAATGAACACATGACGTTCAAGCATGGTCCAAAACATCTAAGACGGTCCGAAGACGCGATCATAGCTTACACTTGGCGTCGTTTTTTGGAAAACCCTCACGAGCCCGAGTGGCTTCTAAGAATGCCCATGACTAAAACTGCAGTGAAAGCCCTTGATCATGCAGCAGTTCTATCATGCTACAGAAATTGTTAATGTGACCAACGCGATCAGCGCTTGCGCTAATCAGCCATAGCAGACAAAATAACGACAATTGTTTTGGATAAAGTGAATTCTCCCGAAACACAATCTTAAATAATGCGTAGCGGACGAAAGGTCTGCAAAAAGTGGTGAGATGGTTTCTCGATGCAGACGATAAGCCAGATTCCCACCAAAGCTTAATTAGCCTATTACGTTTTGGACAATTTGCAATGTTTCTTGAAATTTGCATGCAAATTCATTCCGTGGTACAGTAGTCCTTGCTAATAAGCCCACCTGGGAACCGGACGATTTTGGACTTATAGCGGGTGGGCTTATTAACTGGGGGCCAAAATTTCGCCACTCTCATGCGCATAAATGAGTATGGCCAACTGTATTATCCCTTAAAGTTGCTAAATCTATCAACATGATGCACAACAGTTGCAGGTAACGAGCAATTATCTTTGTTACTGGTGATTACAAAAAAATAATATTCATTTCGTCTCCACGTCTCTTCGCCATTTTGATAATAAATTCTGCAGAGCACCATTTGTCTTGCCTATTGAACATGTCACAAATAAACTATCTGTGACAAAACAGTTGAATTAGGAACTAGCTCAGCAGCGAAACGAAGAGTGAAACTTTCGACAGCAAGACAAAGATGTGTGATTTGCAACGCTTTTTCACCCAAAGCAAATGTGTTCGACAATTGGGCTTATTGAACGGGGTTTTGGGCTTATAAAGAGGGTATTTTTATTCCAGGAATATATGGAGTAATTCCGGACCTGACAATTTTGGACTTTTAAAGGCGGGTGGGCTTAATAAGCGGAGACTACTGTATTTACATTACGTCGACAAATTAACAAACATAAAGTATGAGAAATCAATTACATTTCCTTTGCACAGGTAATAAAATATTTGTAAAATATCAAGTTCAAGGGGCGGGGGTTAGCCCCAACCCCCCTTTGCGGACGCCCTTGTTCTAACCCTCTAAAAATGATGAACGTCTTGTAGTTTCGACTACAAAAATTGGGAATTTTTGGATTTGAGTTTTTTGTGAGTGACCTCATAACTGGGGTAGATTTAGGGTTTTCTGAATGATGTCATCGGGTCCTGGGGCCCAACGGCAAGGGGCAATATTTGCTTCTTTCTTGTAATATAAACTAGGCGAAAATCCGTGTCCTTAGAACCCTTGATTGGCGTTATAGCATTTGCGGTTAGCAAGTTATTGCCAAAAAACAAAATTAATTAATTACTCAATTATCGTTTTTTGACGATATATGCGCTTAGAAACGCTGCCAAAATCTGTCACTGTTGACAAAATGGCCGGTATTTTTGCAAAACGCATCTGGCAACCCTATATAAGCGTGACTGACGTTTGACGATCAATCGGAAGTTCGAAACATTTCTGTTTTGTGCAACTCCTTTTTCTCTTTGGACTCATCCGGATCTTCCTGTTGTGTCGCATTGTTCCAACGAGACTGCACTTCTTTTCAGCAAGTCGCAGCGCCAGGTCAAGTTAGGTTAAAAAACTATCACATGTGACATAACAACCTTGCTGGAAAATGGGGCCCATCATCTTCAGAACAACATTCTTAGGCATGCTCACGTTTAAACTCCGTTTGGCATCTTTTACCACGTAAAAAAACTGTTGAATAAATATTTGTTTCCGACATCAACTACTAGCTGGAACTTGAAACCAAGCAACTGCTCATCCACGGTAGTGTTGTACTGAAAAGTAAATGCTTTTTGGCAGTTTGATATAAAACTATTCCCAAGTTGTGAAGTGAGAGCAAATTTTTCATGCAAATGATTTGTTCGCCTTTCCGTCTTCAGATCGTCGCCCCACACACGTTTTACAGGGAAGATGCGTCCTCTATCACGCTACGAGCAACCACCAAGCCTATGAATTTTTCCAGTTCAAAAAGAGCCAAATCCCAAGCTTGGCCACCGCATTGCCTTCGACCCTCTTCAACGGAGCATTTTCTTATATTTCGCAACATAGGCACATCAAAAAGTACTGTATTCTGAACGATGGCAAGCGCATTATCAGAAAGAATGGGGCGGGTTGAATACGATGTACCATAGGCCCAGGATGAAATCACAGAACCACAGAACATTGTGTGTATGAAATCGGCCCTGAGTGGTATACGATATGGTAACCTTTTTCCACCAAGATTCATTTCTTTAGAAATAGTCATGCTGCTCTTCCTTGTACCACAGGGTGTGCAGGTTAGCTTTGGGAATCAACTTCATTATCATTCGATTCTGAATACTCAGAATCACCTACATAACACCATCTACTGCAGCATTTATCAATACTTCAATTTCACGGTCAGAACCATCGTAATCGCAACAGTCTGACTGAAGGTTTTGCCAATTTGGCAGGTGCATAAGGGTCGGAAAGGGGTGGCAGGCGAGGGCCTGGTAATCCGTAGTAGAACTAAAATCTCCAATTCGTTAGTAGGAAACATTGCAGCAGACGTTGTTTTTCTACTGACAACAGGATCAATGTTGACAAATGTAGCACATAGTAGAGTAGCCCAGGTGTAAGGAAAGGTAAGCTACAACGACATGTAAACGACACAGGTACAAACGTGTGGGCGCTAAATCGGTGTTGAGTGTGAGGCTATGCCGATTGGTTTCGGCATTGGAATCGCCAAGCCTCCATGTTGAATTGCGATTCCGCGTCCACACCCATACACATGCCCAGGTTTTTTTTAAGGTTTCGCTTTGGTGACCGCAAGGAAATTGAAAGAGACCGCAAATATTTCATCTAAGTATGTAAAAATAACCACAGTTGCAAAAAACGAATTATTTATTATTGGCAGTGCTTATTTTACAAAACAAATTTTTCAGTTTCAATCTCGTTCAACAAAAATTCATTTCCCCATCCATCAGCATTCATTTCATCGTCATTTTCCGAATTTGCAGATTCCAACGCCTTCAACGCTCAATCTGTCACTGTTCGTCGATATCTGATTTTTAGCCACTTCTCAGCTATTTTTCGCGCGTCCTCATCAGTAAGCTGTTCTAGGCCGTTGATCGATACGTTCATTAATGCGTTCAGAGTGACATCTAGTAACTTATTGCGCTGCTTGGTTTTAACGCGACATAGAGTCGAAAATCCTCGCTCTGGCCAAGCAGTTGGAGATCTTCAGTAGCAGTGCAGTCATTTCGCAAACCAGAATCAAGAGAACTTGTGGTTGTAGAACTTGTAGTGCTGTTGGCAATTGCAGTTTCCAGATTCAGAGCAGCAACAGCAGGTGTTTTTGGCTTACTTGAAAAAAACTGCTTTACACTTAGATTGCTAGCTTTATCAGAGCATAAGCGTTTACGTTGCGACATTTTTCCCTGTAATTTATGAACAATAAAAAGCTAAATTTTATTGTAAAAAAACGGATTCTTCTACTGCTTTCTCAAAAAAAAGAAATATAATAAAGAGAGTGTAGTGCGCTAGGTGGGTTAATAGAACCACCAGAAACAGTTAACTTTAGGGTGATCGAGCACAACTACAAGGCTACTTCCATCGGTATTCCAACACATGAAAAAGAAGGGGGTGGAAGAAATCTAGCTCTCTCAATGCTGTACAATCTAACTCAATCGCATGTGACCCCCCCCCCTCCAACATTAGCATTTGCCAAAAACAAATTCTTTGCCTACTAAAACTCAATTGAAATTGGAACTAGGCTAATGTGAAGTATGCTAACTTCAACTGCCGCCACGATCTGAATATTGAATTGTGATTTGTGAAATATCAAATTATGACGTAACAGAATCTAGCATGGCCTAGAACTGAGCGTAGAAATAAACGTTATAGGACTCGCTTAAAAGGCTAACAACCTCTAATTCTCTGCTGTAGTTACAAAAGTTGGTTATATTTTGAGAGACCGTTTGATGAATTTGAGAGACCGTTTTGGTCCCTCAAAACACCTTAAAAAAACACTGCACATGCCGTCCTTTCTTGTGTACGCGCACACCTTTTCGAGGCGCTCTGCTCGCGTCTCATGCAGTTGGAAGTTATGTAAGCTACTGCTTACATGCGGACTTCTTTCGTATCACAGTACAGAAAAACTGCAGCAGTAGCTGCTGTTTCTATTTCGAAGCTGTTAGGTGTAATTTTTTTCTATTAAGAAATGTTTCACTTTTTATGATACGAGCTCATGCATGTTTAGAACCTTGCAAGTGAAACTCGTGACAATATCGTCCAATTGACTTTTGCAACTGAACATCAAGAGACAGGCTTTGTTTAACGGTGATCAACGAATGCTTCTCATACTTACAGAAACAGAACGGTTGTTTGTCACTACCCTAGACTATATTAAAAAATCCACGGATGTGATGGTTGGCTTTTGGACAACGGGAAATCGATGTCGTTTTTCTGTTGCAAAAACCAGCAATGCAATTTTCTGCAACATTTAGTCGTCATCCGATCAAGACGTTATTTCTTTCGGCAAGCAGTGGTCATACTCAGCTTTGAAAACTTCTTCACCTGCATTGATGAGCTATCTTTAAAGTAAGTAGGCACCTGATGCAAAAGCAACTAATCAGAATTTGCTTCTGACACAGACTTGAGCATGCGCTCTTAGCCAAAAAGCAACGTAACGCAATTCCGCAAACGCTTCAGTAGACGAACGTTTCATTAAACATCTTCAACTCAAAGCGCATTACACATGCTCTTGAAACAATTAGGTCTTCACAAAATTGTACGACTAAAGGTATTTTGTTTCATGTCCTAAAGGAAATACGCAAATTCTAAACGGCACCAGCTGGATTTTAATGTGCCAGTTTCCCCACATTTTCTTGTTATTTTTTTGAGGTCATTATCAGCTCTGAGGAGAAGGTGGTAGAGCGCTCTTGATATCCACTTTGAAAATCTTTCAATCACTTCTTGTGATCTCTTCTTCCAAATGTCGTTACGGATATCGGATTGGCTATCGACTACTATGCTTAACGTTTCAGTCTGATTGCTTTCTACTTCTGATTTCTCAACAACCCCAACCATAAACTTAATACCTTGTAATGAGATTGCAGCAATGAAAACATTATATGTACAAAACAGTTGGCTGGTTGTGAAATGCTTGAAAAACGCGCGCGTCATTGGCAAACAATTTCGATCAATCCTTCCTCTTCTCACTACAAAATATGACTCATCGGCGAATATTCCACTGGGTTGTGAACCGCAGAGCTTTCTACGGGTAAGGACAGTTAGTTTCAACGTCCCGATTCATTACTATCACCGTGCGGTACATTTTCCAGTATATCTGATATTTTCTGTGGCTGGTACCTTTGCCACATAAAAAAATAATTTTTGATGTAGTAGAATGTTGTCGAATGCCGCCAATATGCAGGCAAGATCACTAACACTATGCAATATACAAACACAATCAATGCAAGCTCACCATGACATGTCTGCAACTGAAAGAAAATTCACTCTACTGTAGCCAATTGCATGTTGAGCACATGTTTTTTTCTATGATGCTACGCATACTCAATGAGCTTGTACAGAATTTGAAGGAGTGGTTCTTTCAATTGCGCATTTAAAAATTTCAGCGCATTTCAAAATTTCATCATTAAGATACATAATTATGTATTGCAGTAACATTTCACTTTATGAAGAACAAAATTCCATTTTCACTGGTTTTAGTAGTTTGAATACTGTAGTATAAGTTGTTTTTGAATATGTATCTTTACTTCTTTTGTTTGTTATTCTCTTCAGTGCACTTCCAATTTTTATGCATATAATTCACACCATAGTTTTTGTTTTTTTCGTTTTGTTTGTACTTCATCAATCATTTTTTTGTTTTCAATGCTGTGCTTAACATTTTTTGACCACACCAAATTTCCCCAATTAAGCTAGATCCCCTCACTTGTGCACGTACGCATGTCCTCTTCATCTGTCATTTTTCCTCACCATGTTCTGTATTTTTTCCAACTGTTCTAATTTTCTTTCCAATTGTTGCTTTCTAACACTTGTCGATAAGTAATAAATGGGTTGACTAGATCAGTGCTTCTTAACTTTTTTCGGTTTCGTTCACCCCTGCCATCGATTGATGCATTCCCATTCACCCCATTGCGAATGCATGTCCCATGTGACAATAATAACCTAACTACTGTATATACTGTAAAATGTTATTGCTAACTTTTGATTCTTGTACAAGATCTATTTAGGCTAAGCAACTCATTCAAAAACAGCCGAATCCGCATCAACTGTCAAGAAATGGGAAGCTTCAAAAGCAACAAATGCAGCCATCCGATGTATTTCAACAAGCGACAACACAGAACATGAAAACTGCGGGCTCAGTGAGAATCAGTGAGAATTTACAACAGAAAGCCGTTTACTAATTACTGCACTGCTCCCGAACATTTGTGAATAACTTTTCAAGCAGCAGGTGAATTAATTCCTCCAATACCACCCTCAGCAACGAGTCAATGCATATCAGCGCATATCGCGTTTTTGTTTTCAGCTCGACCATGGGCGTCCGAATGATTTCTTCCAGGCGGGCCAACAAATTTTGTTTTACCAACTCAAAACTAACAGAAAAACATTTTTCTCCAAAAAATGAATAGGAAAACATTAAATTTAAAAATCCAAGCCAGTCAAGGCCCCCCTTCCAATGCCCATTTAGCTCGACCAAGTAAAAAAGTCCTTGCTCTGAAAGGTACGTGGTAGTCTTGAGTACAACAGGCTTTTCATTCAATTTCCTTATTCTATGGGGATCCAAAGAAACCAACCCAAAAATCTCCATAATAGAGATTTGTTTTGAAAGAAATTCTGGTACAATCTTGCTGAGGGAAACTTGTTCTCCCTTTCCTGTAAAAATCTGGTTCTTGAAACTGCGAAGCTGGCTTGTCCTGATCGATTTCCTCGAAAGATTTACATTTACTTACATCAAAACAAAGTGCTTTTGCACGTATTTCTTAGAACGTCTGTAGGTACTTCGAGAGATATAAACACGTATTAGACGTTGGAATCAATACCAAAGCGGCAACACAAATAGGCTACTCCTGCACTTCGATTGGTAAGGCTACTTTGACCAGTTTTCATGTGTCTGATTTTCACTCGAGATTGTGAATGAAACTTTCGGAAGTACTGCAATTCTAGTAACCTTCGCGCAGGAGTACAGGACGCTCATGCACAGCACAGCAGAGATATCGTCACTCGAGTGAATAACACAGTGGTTTTCAACCTTTTTCATGCAGCGATCCATTTTGCAACCTAATTTAATCTAACAACCCCCTTCCAAAAATTTCCAGTCAGGCATATGAAATGCAGTTGTGTTTGCACAATAGAAAATCACAATGACTAAAAAATAACGTACGATATCACGACGTTGAACAAAGACTGATTTAGATTCATGCACATGGTAGCATCATTGAGAGAGACCCGTGCCATATACAAATCACACCACAGCACAACTCATTGAAAACTCGAATAACTCCCAAGTTAGCTACTGCAATCAGGTATCTAATTTACAAACAAAGCACATTCTTACGTCAAAAAGCGATTCGTGCGTTGCCAAACGCAGCAGTGCTGCAACGATCATAATCACACTCAAAACTTTGCAATGGTCATAATCACACTTAAAACAATTTCGAGTGAAAAAGTAGGTTATCATTTGCTAGGTGATCCTATTATTTTGGTTACGACAAATAGTGGTTCCATGTATGAAATACAAAATATAGAAGTAGTTTTGAACATTTTTATCAGAAGCTCTCGCGACCCTAGAAAAAAGGCAAACGACCCCCAGGTTGAAAACCACTGGAATAACATCCATATGGCATCTCTCGAGACTCTCGGTAAAATCTATCCCTATGATGTCATCGAGGTGCTGTAGTTTGCATCATAATACGGTTTTCCTGAAGTGATAAGTTGCTGTCTGCTTTAGACGCAAAGTTAGAACCCTTGAAATTCTCCATTTTATTCATGATCGCTGATATGTGTTGGGTTAAAGACAAGAAGGAGAGGATGCAAAAACTTAACAACAGAAAATTCATTCACTTCATTCACCCCTGTTCTTTCATTCACCCTTGCAAAAATTTCATTCACCCTGGGGTGAAACATTCACCCGGTTAAGAAGCACTGGACTAGATGAGTGCGGTAGTCCCTCACTAACCTACAGTATGTGACCATTTCCGTTAATATTGATCAATTCTCCTGCCTTTATGTTTTCATTCATTCTAAATTTCACTGACAACCCAAAACAGGGTCTGAATTTTAATTCTGACAAATGATTCAGTAAATGCTGCAATGTTATCTTTTTCCAGCTTATTTTTATACCACTTGGACTAAGCACAATGTATGAAACTAATTCACTACTTGCGGATTTAATATGTTTAATATCTGTCACTCACAAAAAGTATACAAACATCCGAGCCATGAAACAGAGGTCATATTTCGAGGTTACCAGTAAATAATTAAAAGTGTTGCAAGATGTGGCGAGTAAGAGTTACACTTTCATTTCAACATGATACACAAAGGGAAACCTGTTTGTTTGTCATCAATGCTAAGTATTTTGATGAATGCCAGATGAAACAGAAAAAAATGCATACACCGCCTCCCCTGTTTCCGCGTACGCTTATAATTCTCTGTGCTAAAAGTACATACTCGTGAAAGAAATTTAGGTCATACCGAAACGACCACTGGCAAACGTGCTACAGCCCAATATTAAAATTAGGTTCATGTCAGTTGGTGTTTATTTGCCATGCACAAAATTTTTATTTCGAAAATACGAAGTTTTTTTTATTGATACAAAATGTTGATGCTTAAAATTATCTTGGTCCGCAACCAGTGGCGCACGCAGAAAATTTCCGAGGGGGAGGACAAAGTTTCGTCACAATCGTGTGACGTCACAAATCAACTTTAGGGGAAGTGCCGAAGGCGTGACCACTGTAAGGGGGTCCGGGGGCATGCCCCCGGGAAAATTTTGCAAAATTACACCTAAACATACGCATTTTTGTGCATTCTGGAAGCAAGTTTTAGTATAATGCTTTTACGAGACTTATTAGGCAGTGAGACAGAAAACTGAACTTTTGTTGTCTGAGGCTCATGAAATAAACCTATATGCGTGCTTGGATGTTATAAGTTTTAGACATGTATCGCTTATCGAAAACGCTTATTGAAGTTTGCGGGCTCAAATTTCACGCCAGCCGAAGCTTTTTTCTGGTGTTCATTGTTACCTGTGTTAAGTTACGTAACAGCCACTTGTGAAGCAAATTTGTCTCTGAAAGAATGAAATCGTAAAATGAAAATCAAGCAGAGGAAACGTACAGTAGTCATAAAAAATTTGCGTAGTACGTATATCAGGGGCCAGAAAACAAAGTCAGTTTATTTTAAATTGAGGCCGTTGCCCCCCCTTGGTTACGCCACTGCTGAATACTGTTTATACATCTTTTATTTTTAGGGTCTGAGGGGGAGGCCATGGCACAGTGCCCCCCTCCGTACGCTAGTGTCCGCAACATAGATCTGTTATGCTACATTAAAACGTGTGTATTATAAGCAGAATTGAGACATGATCACACATGACGTGAAGTGAAGCTTGTATGGCAACAATAATGTCAATGAAAACATTATGAACACGTATTTTTACTTAAATTGTATCCAAATTGCACTAAAAAGAATTTTTTGTGCTTTATTGTCTGAATTGTAAAATCATCTGCAAAACTCAAGTCAGTGAAGTAAATCGACGATATAAATTGCTTTTACTGACAATCTTACAAATCTATTCAATGGTTCTCAATTGAAAATGTTTAGAAGTACAAACTTATTCTTGTTTACACTCAGATTACGTTCATTTAGTATGTTTGAAGAGTTTTTTGAAATTTCATGTTTTTGTGGCATGCAAGCCTAACTCAAAACAGAAATCCTTGTATCAGAAAATCAGGAAAACCACAAATAAATCAAACTGTTTCCTCTTAATATTTATAAGTCGCATCTGATTTTCATGATAGTTGCTTTCAAAGCTTCGCTGTGGCCTTTCCAGGAATACCACAAAATATTTCTCCAATCTCCTGTCGATCTTCCCCATGGCGCATTCAAGGAGGAGTGAAAGCAGTCATTGTGCCACCATCCGCCATGAAACACTCCTTTTCGTGGATTAGCGCAGTTGCTATTGCGCCTGAATCAAAACGCTTTAATCAGAAGATTTGAAAGTTTTATGATTTTGTTTGATAACATTTCTACACTCCGTAAAGTATTGTAAACTGGTTAGACCCTCGGGCAGTTGGCAGTTATCTCAGGCTAGTTTCTTGTTATATGCATTTACGATTTGCGTGTTTACTCTACCACTGCTAAAAATCATACGTTTCTTCATGGCAAGAATAGCAAAGCTTGATGGTTTTTAAAACGAGCTGCTTTGCAATTGATTCTCGTTAGTGCTGAAAAAACTAATGTGAATTAACATTTTAAAATTTGAAAGAAGATGTTGATATCCAGAATAAACATTATGACAACTGCTAAAATTTTAAAATTATTGGAAAGTACCTGTCGTTGTCTCGATCTCTAGTCGTAAACATCATGAGATGATGAGAGTGGCCGCCACTTAAACTGTCACCTGCTGTACCTGAAGATCCTCCAACGTGAATGCGATAATTGGCGCTTTCATTCTCAACTTGAAATGTTCTGAAAAAATTCTTACTTGGAAAAAAGGAAAGATTGTGCTTTATCAAATTAGGAGACGTCAGAAGATGGCTTAATTAATGTTGGCCATTTCTGGTATTAAAGAAATGAAAATTCGACAAATGCTCTGACCTTGAACTTTGTTGTACAAGATTAAATGTAGATAGAAAGAAAAACATTGAGAAAATAGCTTTCTAGAAATGACAAAGAAAATTTCATCGTTTTTGGTGAAGAAACATGCTCCTTATTGTAAACGCTATCAAATATTTATCATGTTGCTGCGTCAAGCTTCCAATTTTATCAATGTCTTGATTTCATACAGCTTCTTTTCTTAATTTAAAAAAACATTTATAATTTCCACCCCCAAAGCAGTGATGACTCACTGTATTACACATTTTATTTCAGTGGAATGCGCTATTTCATGGACTCTGGTGAATATATCTGAACAAGTCCAACACAGCATATAGTACTATGTAGATATAGCATATTCTCTCCTCAGTGTAAACAGGCTTGTTCCACCATTTGAGCCAATATTATGAGATACAGCACTCTTTCGCAATATATTAATGCGTTAACATTTAAAAACATAGACAGTAACTAATCTACACAGAAGCGACGGGTTTGAATCCATCAACAAATTCCTCAGGTAGCACTACGCATCCTCAGTCCTATACATTGTAATTGACAAGGATTTTGTTGTCCAAGTGTTTTAACATCCCCGTATTCCACAAAAAATTTATTTGTTATGGATAGATGTTTCAACCTGATATGGGGCAGTTGCTTTATATGCCGCATATGCTTCTGTTTCATGAATCAGTGAACTGTAATTGCGCTTGGTGAAGTAACACCCTTGTCATTTATATGCAGCGTTTGTCACAGCATTCATTTTCTACTGAGATGATGTATGTTAAAGGTGAACGACCGTTTTAAAATCATCTGCAGTATTTAGCGCTTTTACCAATGGAAGAAATGCTGTACTACTTATTTCCGATCCAGTAAATTATGCTACGTAAGGTTTCCTGAATACATTTTGTGCCTAATCATGTTTAAAGTACAAAATTAAATAATATTGTACGTATTATTAAATAATTTCTTACTTATGGTCTCTAATGCTCTCAAAAATTAGCACGTGTCTTGAACCTGCACGACTGTCCTTGAAGACACCGGTGACTTTAATTTTTAAGGCTTTTATAAATTCAATGAAGTTGATACGTCTGTCACGATTTTATGCTAAAGTGACAAATGTTTTTTTTTTCTTTGTTCTAAAAAGCAGAGCATCTACTCAATTTTATTTTTTTGATGTTTATAGTGCAAATCAGTTAAGCTTGGTCTGGATTTAGTTACAGTGTTTGAAACGTGTCTGCACTCTCTACTTTCAATTATATTTCTTGAAAGTAGTTTCCTTTGCCTTGCTTAAAATTAATCCAAACTTAGTAATAGCAAATGTATTTGTTATGTTTGAAACCCCAACAACAGAACGTAACGAAAAACTTAATAAATGTTTTGACGATGTTTTGTTTAAACATTTTGAAATTTTTTCGTAAATTTGTTTGAAGCTTTGAAGATGTTATTAAAGGTGCAAGAGTCAGCCTTTTGCCCGTTTGTTCAGACAGTTCACTCCATTGTCGCAAAGTTTTGGGAGTTTCAAAAAGAATACCAAAATCATTAAATATACATATGAAACACATAGGAAGCAATGGGAAACTTACACAATGCAAAAAATTCAGCATTGGTTTCATCGAGTCTGGAAGATTATTATTTTATTGATGGTTTGCAATTCGGATGGAGATTTGGACCACATAGGTTAAATTTTGAGGTTGAAAGCATATTTGTCCCTATTGAAGGCTACATACCAGAAAAAACGAATAACTTTAAATTACTAATACTTAAATAGCTAACTGAGCATTGCTTGAAATGATGGAGACACCTGTATTCTTGGAAAGCATATGTGTTGTCAAACGCCCAAAAGTCTATGTGTAATCTGCAGTTTCCTCCTTTGGTTAGATCATGTATAGCGTCCAAACCTACGAAAACCGAACATCACAACTTTGAAAAAACATTCATGAAGTGACACCTTACAGAGGAAGGTAGGATAACACAAACACTCAAAAATAAGGAGAAAAATCAGGTGAAATTTTAAGCGGATTTACACTGTACACCAAGGGATTGATTTTGCATTGAAAAAAAATCAAACTGCTGGAAACAGCCAGTGAGAATTTTTTCTCTCCACATAATACAAACTATAGAAGCGGACCATGCAACAGAGCAGAACGTCGAAAGTTTTTAAAGTCGCTTTGTAAAAGCAACAGCGCAAAAACTCATGGTTTAAATTGCGCCATGTTAGATGCTTCGAAAACAACTGTTATCATCGTCAGAAAAATTCCATGAATGAGTCGCCAAGCGTTAGCCCGCATGACACGTGGGTGACAGCGTACTTGCAAAAGGACACAAAACTTGGATTTCAGCTATCACCACGAACCGGCAAAATTGTAAACGAGGTGTACTAAGGGAGGTTAAGAAGCAGTGGCGTACGAGGCGGAGGGGCGGCCGCCCCCCCGGCTTGAAAAACTCAGGGCCAACTCTGTTTTCAAGGCAAGCTCAAGTTCCTCAAAAATTCTGAAAGATAAAAAATATTTCAACACTGTGGAAAGTTTCAGGGCAACTCTGTTTTTCAGGGCAAAAAAGTTGTTCAAAAATCTGAATAATTAAAAACAGTGACGGGCCGTCAGGGGAGGCAAGGAAGAGAGTTGCTCCCCTACCATAATCATGAAATGTGCAAAACGAATTAGGGATCCAAAATAACAAATTGAATAAAAATTTGTCCTTTCATATTGAAAAGGTGCAATTATTGTATGATTCTAATCATTTTCATAGTCAATACATCCGATTTTGCGTATTTCTTCTTCAAGTCAGGGGAAAGTCACGAAGTGAGGAACCGACTGCTTGTGCTCCTCTCACCGGGTGGCTTCCGCATTGAGCAGTTTGTCACAAATTGTGGTGGTGAGCGCTTGCCGTGCAATTGCCTTTATGTCAGCTCTGTAACCTTCATGTCAGTAACAGTGTAATGTTTGTATAGCCTACACTTTTAATATATGTACTCCTACTATATGCTCTCGCGTTTCATATACTGGCACTTACTTGACGTTGTGTATAATATACTGAATATGCAGCGTTATGCCACATCAGTAGCTGGTAAGACATGCAGCTACAGTGGTAAGGCGGCGAAGGGAGGCAGCCAATATCTCTGCCTCAGTGAAAACGTTTCATTGCTACGACATAGTTAGGCAATTCTATCCTATTGATATGGCATCACTGGCGTGACTGACAAGTAGCGTTGGGAAAACTTGCTATGAAAATGTGTGGACTACAACAGGATTTTGTGACATGAAAATCTACCAAGAAGCCTTAGCAGACATGCCTGGTCAAAAAATAACATTCAAACCAGAATTGCTTGAAAAACTTTTGGAAACGCAATGATATACTTTGACTTTGAACGAACAGCGGAGACTAAATATCAGCGTTCACAATGCTATAGTAAGGGAAAACCGAGAGATTTTGAAAGACCTCATTAATGTAAATTGCTTCCCAGACAAACAGCAATTAGCATTTTGTAGCAACAATGAGACTTCGATTTCCTCTAATTGTGGCAACTATGTGGAACTTTTACATACTCTTGCTGCGAAAGATGAAAGATTAGCTAGACATTTAGAGACATCTACTGTGTTTTCTGGCTTCTCAAACATAATTCAGAACGATTTAATTGCAGCAATAGGTGATGTGGTTAGATATGATATAAAGGAGATAAGTGCAGCCCCATTTGTTGCTGCAGAAGTAGACGAGTCAACGGATGTCACAAACAAAGCTCAGATCTCTGTCATTATGTGGCTAAAAGCGAGGTGGCTTGTGA